>JACLAD010004340.1_pt1 | contig 13892 bp, 10 predicted proteins | sample 8027901 | NCBI WGS metagenome assembly JACLAD01 (sample SAMN15725071, study PRJNA655200) | protist metagenome | isolation source: fluorescence activated cell sorting (FACS) single amplified genomes of... | place: Spain: Blaines Bay Microbial Observatory, Mediterranean Sea | collected 2016-07-05
TCATGCCATCTAGTAAATGGAAATCTGTCCGCCATGGGAAAACCGGAGACTAAGCCGTGTCGGTGTAGCTGGTTCAATTCATATCATTTCCCGCCCCGCCGCTGTCACTGTCCTTTCCATCATCATTGCTATAACTACATCAATGTCGTGACCATCATGGCCTTTATCTTACCTAAATAGCTCATGATTGCCAACCCAGCAGCCACTATGTTTTGAAAGACAATGATTTCATAAAACGACGCGTCTGTCCAGTAATATTTGTTCTCTATCAAGTCATCGTATCTGTGATTGAAATAGTGCATAGTGAAGCAAGCAGAGAGAATGAGGAGAAATGGTAGTATATAGTGAAATAGAGGCAGAGGAGGAGGTTGTGTTAATGTCGCCATCATCGTACTAGTAGAGTAGCAGAACACAGAGGAGTGTATACTTACGCTGTCGGATCATCCTCCACCTCTCTGTTTACTACTTTGTATCCAGTACTATAGAAAATCACCTGTGGCAAAGATATCAACAATGCTACCAGGATACGAGGAGGCACAGATAATGCTGATTGATACATATTCGCCCGATTTTTGCCACATACAAAGACATCCAACTGGACCAAATCCCTGACCATGAGGTCATTGATGCGGTTCGCAGTGGCAAAGAGAGAACTCAACACAATTTGCAAGGACATGTATACATAGACGAGATCCATACTCTCCGTAGTATCCAGCAGATTGCTACTATTGTTGGCGGTCTGTACCATGCTAGGCACTGTAATGCCGAACTCGATTACACAGATTACTACGAAGATGACAATGATATACCTGCGGGTTATTATTATTTGTTGTTGTTGTTGTTGTTGTTGTGACGAGTGTGAAGCTGGTGTTAGCAATAATCAAGTGTCAAGAGAAGTAGAAGAAGAAGAAGAAGAAGAAGAAGAAGGAGTAGGAGGAGGAGGAGAACACATACCGGTAAAGGGTTACCTTATCCCAGCCTAGGCCTCCACAGCTTGTCATCATATCATCTTCTCTTAGACTGCCTTCCATGCTCTCCAGACTGCCCCTTTTGAAGTCCATAGGATCACGACTTCTCTGCCTCCCTGGCGAAATAGACCTCGATATGCCTGACCCGTCGTTATTACTTCCTGTCGGTGTTCTCAGCGGCTCGGCAATCAGGAACTTTAAAGTGAATGTGAAAAGAGCTGTGAGACCATAAGAGCCAGTCCCAGCAATGCGTTGGTGCTTGGCAGTCATGAGGATGATGTTTATATGACAGATGGTGCATCTGGTATTGCCGAACAAATATCGGTTGGTTTCATTGAAGTTCAAGATGATTTCGTTCAACGTCTACCAGGATTTCTACAAGCATATGATGCCGTAGTGCTGGGTAAGCAGCATAAATACTCTCATCTATGTTGCCTCTCATATTATTATTATTATTATTATTAGTTCAGTGATGCCCTATCTAACCTCTCCTTCTTGCTTTTCTCTGTCTCATCATATATTCTACATGTTCTTACTCCTTCTCCAATCTCTCAATATTTCCTTTTACCATCGTCATCCATCATAGGTGAAGGAGATATGATCTTCGTGAGTCATCTGATAGATGACATTCTTTCCATCCCTGTACCTCCTGTGGGGCAAAGGTCGAGTATCGGAGAGAAACTAGGTGATGGACTGGGTAGAGCTAGAGGGTTCTTCAGGAGTTTCGACGAGTTCTTCTAGGCAGGTCATCGTGGATGAGAGGGAGTAGAGTAGTGTAGATGTGTTGATTGTAATTTAGCTAAATAGAGCACACGAGTGTAGAAATAAGTGTGTCTCGAGCATGGTTCCGAGTGACAAAAGGAACCATGAAAATATACACGTGATAAAACTCCCTGGTCACGTTTGGGGTCCGTTACTGAGGTCTGAGTCCGGCGATTCGCTCAACTGACCAACGATGACATGGAAAGATACGTGAATGAATCGAACCTATTTGAGAACGACAACGCAGAGTACGAGAAGGCTGGGGAGGAGGAGAAAGCAATGAAGAAGAAGAAGAAGAAGAAGAAGGACAAATACGGAGGAAGTGGTCAAGAGTCGAGTAGTACGAAGAAAAGAAACACTGCTGATTCTCCTTAACTTGTGCCGCAAGGGACCCGAGTGATGCCAAGCGTAGTACTCCTTTCTGTCACGACATGGCCATCCTCGGTGGCAAAGAGGAGTAAGGCAATGGTCTCACCCTCTCTCTCATTCACTAAACATATAGCATATACTCGTCTACAACAATAAGCATATACACTCTACAAACGACCGTAGCGAGACAAAAGTTGATTCCTGTAATAAATTACATAAGGAAAATATACAAAGCGAGCTCTTTCAATTCTTTTCTTCCAAAAGAATTTAATCTTTCTAGAAGCTGTATGTGGTGCCACTACTTCTTTCCGGAAATTCCTCAAGGAGATCATATTCCGATAATTTCCTTTGCAATAAAGAGGCAGCGAAATGCTTACGTGCAAGATTTTCTGCTAATCGACCTGCTAATACTTTACTAGCTTGTTGTGCTTCATCACTATACGCAAAGCGTGATGTATCTGGCAATATAGGCATTTTTGTGTCCTCATCTTCGACATAAGTAGACAACTCGTCATGATAGAAGCGAGAGCCTCCCATAGACATATTTGATTCATTGTATGAAACATTCAAGAAGAAATCCTCAGAAGATACAGGAGTACTCACCAGAGAATATAGATACGATCTGTCCAGCGACCTCGCACTTTGTCGGGTGATAGCATCTCACTTGTGCGCTCTTCGGCAAGAAGGTCCATCTCTGTAGACAACAAACTGTCAATATTCAGACCAAAGCCGTTGCGAGACTTAAAGGTATACATCTCGGTACGATCGGCAGAAAAAGTTGCTGCGCGTTTGATCAGAGATCTCTTGTTGCTGCCACCAAGGGGCTTGTACGATAAAGTAGCTATTCATTAATTTGCCATTTGCACAAGTAAAGGAAATGAGATCACTCGTGAGGGGTGCCTCATCATTGATGATGGCAAGCTGTACTCTGGTAGTGTTGATACCACCATCAAGATCTGGAACTGCAGCACTGATACTCTCATCAAGACTCTCATAGGACATACTCATTGCGTAACGTCTCTCACATCAGCGATGGCAAGCTGTGACCAACGTCGAGGCCAAGCGCAACATGGAACTGATTGGCAGGAGTGACTGCGGGCGGCTCGGACGGATAGGAATCATTGGTGGAGAAAAAACGAGAATCAGAGGTTTCCTGACCCCGGGGACCCACGGAAACACTTTTATCCTTGCGAAAACTCAATACTATTTGTCTTAGAAGAGGACGTTGCTGAATAATTATTATGGAGGCTACAATTCGAGAGTTAGCATCTGATCTTCATGCGCTTTATGATGAAGTGCAAACTGTAACGAGATCAGATACTTCCATGGCAGAAGATGGCTCTGAGGAGTCCTTTAAGGATCTGAATACTCTGGATAAAATTATTGATGTGAATAACAGACTAAGTAATTGTAACTTCCCTATGTACGGCGTGATGAAGGCTGGAAAGAGTTCATTATTAGCTTCTTATTTAGGGGCAGAAATATTACCTGAACAGGCACAAGCGATGACTTCGATTCCTATCCGAATTCGTCATAAAAATGGTGCTTCGACTCATTTAATATTGGATCAGTATGAAAAATGGAACCAGGTGATAAAATATGTGAAGGAGCAATTGATCTTAGCTGAAGGTTCTTCCGATCGTGATATTCAACCTCTAAACAAAGTGGAGAAAGATGGTGCTTCAGAGGACACGGAAGCATCAGAGGGCACGAAAGCACAAGTGGATTTGAGGTTACTAGAAGTAGAGAAAAAGATAAGTGATTCTACTTTATCTTTCGCAGAAAAAGTAGAAGGAGTTCAGGAAGTTAGGAAAGTTTTGGATGAGATTAGCCACCTCGTCCGCTATTTGTGGATTCAAGACATCCCTTTCGAAACAAAGTTTGACTTGCCCATCGAAATGAAGAACCTTCCATGCGTTGTGATGAGCATGAGGGCCTTTAAAGATTCAGACGATGATAAGGAATTTAGTTTCATTGATACACCAGGGCCTAATGAAGCAGCTGCTTTTGAAGCGTTAGCGAAGATTGGCCCTGAAGTGATGCGAGAATCCGCTGGCTGTATTCTATGTGTACCTCATCAGGAGTTTGCAGGTACTCAACAAGCACCTCTTTTCAACTATATCGAGGCAAATATGCAAGGGAGACAGATTCATATTGTCATTACCAGAGCCGATCAATATAACGGCACAGACGCAGGTATGGAGAATATTAAGAATCAGGCCTTTGCAAGGCTACTACCTATAAATCAAGAAAGGGCCACTGTTGCAAGCATATCAGGTTATGTGAACTGGATATCTTTACAGGTACGCATTACGGTCCCTCTTCCTCACTCTCCTTCTCCTTCTTTCACTGTATGATGACTGTACTAACATCTTTACAGATCCAAGACTTTTTCGAAGTAAACCCCGAAGGTGAAGACTTTATCGAGGCATTTGAGAATAGTAGTTTCTTTAAGAATTTTATCCAAAAATATGAAGAAGTGAATTGGTCCAACATGAAGGATAAAGGCATAGAGACTTGCCGGTCACAGCTCTTGGATCTTGCAGCCTCTAATCTTCACAAATACAATTATTACGAATTTTTGGATCGTTTGAATGCATTATACAAAGCCTCTGAATACTGGGGCTTCAAATCGCACTATAACAACATTTCTGATATTCATGATAGGTGGCTATTTGAGTTCAAGAAAATTGAAGAGTGTGTCGAAGAAGGAGAAGAGAAGCAACAGCGCGTCAAAGATGCAATGACTGATGTTCGAGGTAAATACGAAGCTATTTATAATGAATTGAATTCGTTACCAGGTCAAGTAAAGGAAACAATCAATGGATATTTTGAAGAACTCAGAAAGCAGATGGAAGCGTGGGCTCTGACTCAGGAATGGCGAATAGTCACCGAAGGCACGGAAATAGAGGAGGAAGAGTATAGATTCCCTGGTGGTATTGGAGGTGTAGAGATATGGATTAAGAAAAAAGGAGAACCATTATTTGTACAAGCTGTGCAGAATAAAATGACTCCGAAATTAGAAAGCATCGCAAAGAATTTACCACCAGAAATCCATGTCCTTTGGACAAATTCTGGTCAGCTGATGGGACAACTGCAGGAAGTATACGATAAGTATGGTAAGGAATTCAATGAATCTGATGGTAGAATGGAAGACCTAAAGTTCTTCTTCGAGATAGAGCCTGAAGTGAGAATTGATGTGGATGCTCACATCGCTAGATTACATAAATTTGATACAAGTGATGTCATAAAGAATGCCACAGAAGTTCATTACGATCATTGTATCGTAAAAAATGCGGTATTCAAAAAACATATTGTGCAGCAATTTGTGAAAAATACTAAAGATGTTTGTTCTGTCGTCACTACAGAACTTAATCAAAACTTGGAGGACATCATTTTGAAATTTCAAGATCGGGTAGAGAGTGAGAAGGAATCTGCTGACCTATTGATCAAAAACGTCGAGGCGCTTCTCGCTTCTAAGGCGTCGAAAGAAGAGATGAAGATAGCACTGAATAGCATTAAAGAAAAGCATAACCCGTTTCTAGAAAAGTTGGAAAGAGTCTGTGATGAAATAGATGAGAAACTTCGGGAATAATGCGAATGAAGAGTGGAACGCTTATGTTGAAAGCGAAATTGATGATTTATTCAAGACACACACATATATATATCATAGAGAAAAGGGTCACTGTGACTGAATTAAATATGTACAGCTCAATCTTATTTCATTACTATTACTATTATCACTGCTCGCATCCTTTCCAATTCATGTAAATAAGGACCCTTAGTGTTCTTGTTAGTATTCCGGGACGGCGGCAACTTCTGCCTCAATCTGTAGGAAAGTTTGTTCTAAGTCTCCGATATCATTGGCTTTCACTATTCCATCAGTACACATTTGAGCCATACTGTGTAAGCTTGATTGATCTGCACCACCTCCAAATGCAATGAATTTCGTTATCAAACCTTTTTCTTTATATTTGTTGTCGATCGTTTGCATGCTGTTGTTGGTTGAGGCTTGATCTCCATGTTCATTGACTCCGTCCGTCATGAATATAATAACAGGACGATATCGACCAGATGAGTCTTGCGCTAATGCTTCTTCGGCACCTCGTAGACCTGACTCGAAATTTGTACCACCAGCGTTAAAGGTTAAAGCTGGTACTTCATTCCACGCTACCATTGTTGCCAAATGTTCCATATTATGGTCGAATAAGATGACACTAACGCGATCGCCAGCATCGCCGCTTTCAAGTCTCTTCTTCTTGAATGCATCAAATGAAGTCCTTAACTCTTCATATCTAGTACCCATGGAAGTGCTATTACTCATGGAACGGCTTTGATCCAGCACAAAGACAAAGTGAAGTGGCTGAACTATCGCTTGCTCTTCGCTTTTCTTGAAATGCCCATGGTTCCTAATCAAGTATTCTTTTGCATTAATCTCATCCCGATTAAGAAGAGCATCGAAATATTCATGGCTCATACGGTGGCGGTCTGTTGCTTCGAATACAGCTTCATCAATAGCTATGGACTCTTCCTCTTTCTTCAACATGCGCAATTCATGCAACTTTTCTCTACGGCCGCTCAGACTCCAAGAATCATATTCATCTATTTTAGCTAAACCAAAGTATTGCAAAGTATCCTTTTTAAACACTTCCTCGTTGTTCTTCTTTATCTTAGCATCTTCAAGCAAGAGTACCTGTGAAAATGTACCTGGTTGGCCTTGCCTGGCTGTTCTCCCTTTAATCTGGACTTCTTCGCTCAATGATTCGGATAAGAAGGTTTGTAATACATGCACACCTCCCAGCTCATTCACATTGTTATCTCTTGATATGAAATCTGTACCTCGACCGAATATTTTGGTCGAAAGTGTAACTTGACCTAGACTCCCAGCCTTTTTGACATAAAAGTCTCTACTATCTGATGGTGTAGCCTCTGTCAAAATATGAACTGCAGTATTGTCCTTCACATTACGATAAGACTCACTCCTTTGGAATTCCTCTAATCTGGTTCCATTTTCAAAAAATACGATAATCGGTCTATGTTTTCTGTTATCTTTGCGTGAGTATGTATTTATTACCTCAGCTATTTTGCGGAAATAGTGGGCAAGATTGATTTCAACATGTATCCCAGTACCAGCTGCATCCCACGTCAGGTTTGTACCTCCGTATACTGATCCAGAAGTTGACCACACTTTGATGTCGAAATCACTAATGACTCGTTTTTCGTAATCACTTAACGCCGACAGAGTACCACTCACACCCAAAATACAATCTGGATTTATATCTGCATACGAAAATTGTCCACATACGATCTGCATTGTACAGTGACGTTTCTCAAAATCCTGCTTATGGTTGGCGCGGACATTGCTTTTCTCCAGCTGGTGTAAGTACGCGAAAACAGTTCTATATCCATATTTCACGTCATATGATATTGTGTCGTGATCTTTGTACCCTATAACATCTTCATGTAGGTTATAGTGAGGCTCAGGATCGTTGAACTTGGTCACTTGAAAACACATTAACTTGATTTCAACATCAATAACGTCCATCCATTGATCAAAGGTATCCTTAATTCTTTGATATTCTTCCCATGCTTCGGACTTAATACTGTAGAGAGACGGTTTACTTGCTTTATTATTCCAGATCCTGCGGATTAAAGAAGTGATGTCATCGTTTTGCAAATGTGCTACCTGGTTGTAGGTTTGCCCATAGAACTCCTTTCCGAAGAAAACATCTACTTCGTCCACTAAAAGAATTGTCTCTTTCTTGCCTCTATGTTCAACCCCAGCACCGTTCTCGTTTGCTGGAGGAGCAAAGGTCGGTGTACCTGTGCTTGCAGTAGATGTGCTCAAATTGCCGCCGATCAAATCTTGGGTCATGGAACGAATTTGTCCTTTCTCGGCTATATTTGATTCTGAGAATGCCGTTATCTTACTATAATGTATAGAATGGATGCATCTGAATTTGTCAAAAACAATTTCAAAATCTTTGAAGTCTCTTTTGCTCAAGTATTCGCTATAACAAACACATCGAACATTGAAGCCGAGTACTCCGAACACAGTAGCTAATGCACCTAGAATAAACGACTTCCCTTCGCCAGTCCTAACTTCCATCAAATGCTGCTCCAAAGTAGTGGCATGCTCTTCAGGCTTGGATGGGTCCTCACCACAACCCAAAAGATGTAATATAGTCAATATTTGAACTCGGTGAGGTTTCATTAGTATCGACTCGCAATGCTGTGGCTGATGCGACAACAAGCTATTGTAGCTTTCACCTGACTTATCAATGGTAAAGTAGGCGAAGATGTGAGCAAGCAAACGTGGGATTTGATCCTTGTCGACTGTATTCCAACTCTTTGTTGAACAAGATTTCATTGAATCCGATACTTGGTAGGCTTTTGTCACAATATCATCCCGATTTTCATAGTCTTGGAGATAATCTTCGCATAGCTTTCCGTAATGCTTTTCATATATTTCACATCGTCTTTTCAGATGCTCTTCACTAAAGGCGACCTGCTTTGTATCAACACGTCTACCACTTTCATGGTTATTAATCACGTACATATTCTTCTTCAACTCTGATATGCATGTATCTATATCTAATTTGACTTTACGGTCGTTCCAGCTCATTGTGGCAACATCACTGAAGTGACTGAATTCGCTGACTATTTTGCGAGCAATTCTATGACAGTCAGCTCTTTCCTCTTCATCTTTTACGTCTTCAAAAGATTTGTCAGAATCTAATTCAAGACCTAATTTAAAGATAAAGGCAAAGTCATATTTCTCCTTGCAGTCATTCAATACCTTCCTCAACTCCTCTTTAGCTTTCACTGCAAAGACATTTACAGACGCGTAAATCTTTCCAATTGCTACCAATTTTAGAGAAAAGGTTCGCATTCTTTCTACTTCTCCTAATGTCTCATCTTTAGCAGCTTCTAAAGCCTTTGCTCCAAGCTCTGATAACTTCCCATCGAACATATTGTGAAGTTCTGAAATGAGGTTTTCATCGACAAGACCAGAGTGAACTTTCAAATGATCTGTGGAGTTTTTCAATATATTTATCTTTTCATTCATTTTCTCCCAATCGCCAGCTTCCCACAATTCCATCAGATCATGCCTCAATGCTTCCAAAGTATCCTTAATACGATTCTGTATAGCCAACCGGAGAGCTTCTATTTTCTCGGTAGCAATGATTTCGCCGTCCACTTTCCTTAGATTTACATTCGTCGCAAAGGATTTCAATCCAAGGAAATTTGTCAGTATATCTCCGAGATTCTGAAACTCATTATGTCTCAAGTGAACTTTTGTTTTATTCGACATTGAGGTCAATGCTTCTCCGAAAATAAAAGATATTTCATGCTCTTTGATAAAATCACCCATGCCTCTCTCCATACTTCTTACGCTTTTACTATAATCGGAGTGTTCGCCATGAAGCTCTATTCGCTCGCGTGTGGACGAGTACCTCGTGTATGGTTTCTTTACATGGCATGTCTTGCAATGTGAGAAGTAAGAACTACAAGCTGAATTGTTGGTAAAACTGGTAAAACTCATAAGGTTGGCTATCGTCATCCATAGTTCAGAAGCACCCGTAAAATCGAAATCCATTATTTTCTCCTTAAAGTCTTTCTTTTTTGTATCCAAATATTTATTTAAATTATTATGAATCTTCATGCATGTCCCTAGATCATTCACTGTAGGAAGAGCAATATTAAGCTTAGCTAATTCAACGCTGAAGGTGAAAAACTCATTACATTTTTGATCACTTGCTTTGTCGGCTTCAATTGCATCTAAAACCTCTTTGGAAAGAGTTCGTAGTTTCTCCGAGATGTAGACATCGAGTTTATGCCACATATTGTCCAATTGATCAGATGCTGTCCATCCAATATGTTCCCATAGGAATTTCTCTGCCCTGAACAGCCCAGCATAGTGGCGACCAAACAGCTCGAAGTTACTGTTGGTGAGGGCTTTAATTGCATTATCAATTTCATCCTTAACTTTGTCTGCAAGTGTTCTACGAGTATCCATCCACCTAATTCTATAAGATTCAATATTTCTCTCAATTTCTTTCTCTTCTCGTGTCAGATAACGGAAATCCTTAAACCACGGTGATCTATTTAACTTGTAATTTTCATACGCTTTTTTCGAGTTTATAACATTTTTGGCCAATATTTTACACCCTCTATCGCTCCCAAAATTACTCGCGAAAGCATCATTATACTCCTTCACTTGCTTCTCTAGTTCCTCCCTGATGCCGTTAATTCTACTCTTGGTGGCCATATCTAGATGACCTAGAGCACCAATCGCATTGGCTCTCATGAAATTCATAACTTCCAGGGATGAAAAGCTATCACCATTTCCGTCTTCCTTCTTCAAATCAGTAGCGACAGTCACTAATTCCCGCTGAATATACGCCGTCCAGTCATGATAATACGTTAACACCCTTTGAAGGCTTTCAAAGAGACCTTCCAATTTTACGATCTCTTTAAGTTGATTCAAGATGTTATTCAAGTGAGTTGCATCAAAACCCTTTGATGGGGGGGTCCTTGTACAAATATCGCGAATGAAATTTTGAAATTCATCTTGGAAAGTGTCCTTTTTAATATTTGAATTGTCATTGATCTTAAAGTATGAGAAGAAGCCCTCAATCTCTTTGTTGATATCTTGTTGAAAGTTCAAAGGAACCAAATCACCTAATTCATCAATGTAGAACTTAAGTTGATTCAATTTATCAATCTTTGTACAACAATCCTTCTCATTTCGAGCTTCGTGAATGCGCTTGTCCAGTGCCCTTTTCATCATAGTATCGATATTAATAATTTCGTTAGCAAGATTCATCTCCTTCTTTGAACCAACTTCTTTTGATCCAATGAGGACGTGATCATTCATATTTGCGTCCCGTTCAGGGTTGCACAAGTCATTACATACTGATGTTAGTTCTTTGATTCCTTTGCAATATTGTTTGCCATTAAAGATACCGGATTTCAAAGTCTTGATCCTCACTTCTAACAAATTTATTAGAATAGCCATAAAGTTGGTATATTTCGAGAACAGTATATTATTGCTTTTATCACACCAGTTGTCCAAACTTGATCGTACAGCACCACCACCGAAGCTGAAATCCATCAGAGATTTATCTAATTCAAAACTCGCTGTGGTACTCATCAGAGCAATTTGGGCTGACCAGTGAGAGCATCGTCCATCGATGTTGATGTCCATCCAATTACAATTCTCTGTGCTCAAAGGTTTATATTGTTCGTATAATTTTAACTTCTCTGCAGCTTCATGAAATTTACTCTCCTTGTTCACCATCACGTCAATTGTTTGCTCAAGTTCCGTTAGCCCACGACTTACCTCGTCTCTCAATGGCTGCTCATTTGGACCAAATCGGAGCAGCGATGGCACAAATTCTATCAGGCATGAACCTTTTAAAATAAGATCGCATCGCCCTAGGACTTCCAATTGCTTCACATCAAGATCATTCCATTTCAAATCTTCCTTATTCAATTTGTATTCTATACAGTACTCCAATGGCCTTTTTATTCTTTGCATTGCGACACTGATAATTTCACTAAAAGTATCTTGATATATACCAAGATCTTCATATGACTTCAATGCACACAAAAGATCGTTAGCATCGGAGTATGGGTATCCGTTTGTATCCACCATGCTCACCTCATAATCTACCGATCCCGATGCCTTAATTCCATCACACTTCGTCGTGACCAATTGACAGACATGCTCTAATGTACTGATCAACTTTGAAATCATTCCGTCCACTTGTAGTTCAAGTTTGGGGAAGATGTGGGCTCTAACTTCCTTCAATTTTCCCAGTTCGCGAATATAGGAGGCTATTTGTGAATGGTCCTGGTCATTGACAGCTTTGCTAGTGTCTATTGATTGGATGAAGAATTGGATTATCTTGGATCTAAACCTGTAAACTTCACGGGCTCTATCCAACGCGGACTCTAATCTTTCCATATGAACACCAGAATACAACTCACTGAGCCATCTAAGCTTTCGCAAATGTAATACACACTGTAGTTTGGTCACATCATAGTTTGGGATCGTTTTGAAGGCCAGAGTTCGTTCATTATTGAAGATAGAGACGAAATGATCCGATTCATTACATTGTAAAGCATCGCCGAGCGATAACGGCTCTTGATTTGCCTCACAGAAACAACCTAGTTCATCAATGTAGGCTTTCTCTATGAGGACTTTAATAACTTCCTTGCGATGTTCGCTTTTCAAGCCTTGAAGATAATTCGCATTAAACGAAAATGCATCCAAGTTTAGCTCATGCTGAATAATCCCGTCTATCTTGAGTATCAATCTTCCCATTTTATCCACACACTTATCATACGTCTGGTTCAAGTATTCACTGCCAGGCACAACACTTCCCGACACAATTTCTTTCATGTGGAGAAGCGAAAAATAGCTGTTTTTTAATTCTTTATTGTATTTGCCATGCAATTGTCTTGTACAAATCTCATCAATGTCCTGACCGATGCTGTCACAAGCTTTCTTAATGCGCTCTTCTATATTCCTTTCTATGTCATGGAAAAAGACAATGCTTTCTGGAAACACAGCTGCTAAAGCATGGTTTCGCACCAGTTCGTCTCGTTGCTTCCCATATTCTGATACCATATTTGTTCTCTTTGCTATTTCGTCTGCATCGCCTACGGAAAGATCTTTAACGTTACAAATTAGATTGGGAAGATATTTAAACACGTTCGCCACTTTTCTAGTAAACCTCTTGTCATAAGTCTTTGCCTTCTCTGTGTCCATTTTGAATAGCTTCACTTTCTCCGCTTTCAAATCAGCGATAGAGATAATCTTTTCTACGCCTGATAAGAATGTTAACACTTCATGGGTAGAAGAATCATAAAGATTGTACTCTAAGAAGCATTCGATCTGCTCTGCCAATTTTTCATAGTAATCCACAGCGTAACTCTCAATATCTCCCGTGTCCATAGCAGCAATACCTATAATCACTTCACGCTTAATTTTCTCTAAACGCTCTTTCTTTAGTGGCACAAATCGGCCCTTAGCACCAGACTTCCTTAATATTCCTTCATAAATGTAACCATAGTCCTCACTCTCAAATGCAAACTGATCATTTATCTTCATGGCATCAATTTCAATATAATCAGTATCAGAATATTCCACAGCAGCATACTTTCCTAAATCTGCGATTTCATCTTTCAACGAAGAAAGTTCAAACAAGTTTTCCAGTTGATTCTGGAGGCTTGCACCATCACACTGGAAGTGGATACGGCTTAAAATATTTGCCCTCAAAAGACATACTTTCACAGAGATGTCCCTATGTAAGCTTTCGAGACCTTCGAAACGAACCTGATCAGAAGGAAGTGAGAGATACTTCTCATATTTCCTAACAGTTTCACTATATATTCTGTATTGCTTGATAAGGCGACTGGTCTCCTTCTCTTTCCCAGTGATACCATCAGTAGCTTTCAGGATGCTATCTAAACATTCGCTACTCAAGGATTGAAGAATCTCTAAGCTCTTATTAAATATATTTTCAGCGAGTTGTGACTTTAAAAGTATTTTGAATGAATGAAGTAAATCGAAGAGCCTTGGGATATCCTCTTGAACTTCTGGATCTCTAGAACTCAAACGCTCCTTCATCTTGGTTTCGAGACGTATCAAACTGAAGTTTAAAGTTTTATTGACATCTCCTACGAGGGCAAATTTGATTACACTAGGAGGATCCCTTATACCTGTAGACTTAATCAAAAAATCTTTGAAAGATTCGATCTTCGTAGTAACAGGATTCAACA
>JACLAD010008420.1_pt1 | contig 13886 bp, 8 predicted proteins | sample 8027901 | NCBI WGS metagenome assembly JACLAD01 (sample SAMN15725071, study PRJNA655200) | protist metagenome | isolation source: fluorescence activated cell sorting (FACS) single amplified genomes of... | place: Spain: Blaines Bay Microbial Observatory, Mediterranean Sea | collected 2016-07-05
CGGAGCGACCTCGAAAAGGCGCGCCGCATCTATGACTGGGTGGTGGAGAAAACTGCGCGGAACCCGGAGACGCGCGGCTGCGGGCTCGGCGATATCGCCTCCATGCTGATGATGGGCGACCTGACCGGCAAATGCGCCGATCTCAACGCGCTCTATGTCGGGCTCGCCCGCGCCTCCGGCCTGCCCGCGCGCGATGTCTACGGCCTGCGCGTCGCGCCCTCCGATTTCGGCTATGGAAGCCTCGGCGCAGGTTCGTCCGATGTCACCGGCGCACAGCACTGCCGCGCCGAGGTCTTCCTGAGCGATTTCGGCTGGGTGCCCGTCGATCCTGCCGATGTGCGCAAGGTCATGCTGGAAGAGGAAGCGCGCGAACTGCATCTTCGCGACCCGCAGGTGCGGGCCGCCCGCTCCGCGCTCTTCGGCGCCTGGGAAGGCAATTGGGTCGCCTTCAACTTCGCCCATGACGTGGACCTGCCCGGCGCGGAGGGCCCGGAGTTGCCTTTCCTGATGTACCCGCAGGCCGAAACCGGCGGCGAGCGCCGCGACCCCCTCGACCCCGACGCCTTCGCTTACGCGATCGAGGCGCGCGAAATCCGCAGCTAGGCCCTAAGACGAGAGCGCCGCGAGATCCCGGTTCAGCTCGGCCAGCCGGTGCGGCCCGGCGTGTAGCCCTGCGGCCAAGGAGAAACGGAGACCGGTTCCCGCTCCGGCTCGGACGCTATGGGCCGGCGCGCCGGCGCTGGCCGCTCCTCCTCCTCTGGCTCTGCCTCTGCCTCTGCGGGCGCTCGCAGTGCGAAGGAGCCGAGCCCCGTGCGCACGCGCGCCAGAGCCAGGAGGAGGAGCAGGAAGAGATAGATGTAGGACACGAAGCTGATTGTCATGATGACGACGCTCAGACTCGCCAGCAGCATGCAGAGCAGCGCGGCCTCGCCCAACAGGCGCTTGTCGCTCTTGCTCGTCGCGGCCTCCGCACGCAGGGCCGACCGGGTCACGCCCATCCAGGTTGCCGCAAGAAGAGCGGCGAACAGAAGGACGCCATAGCTGCCATAGCCCAGCGCGAGCTGGAGATAGCCGTTCACGAAGTCGATGATGCCCTGCCCCTGGCGCAGCGGCTCGAAGACAGGGTCGCTGGCGTAGTCGGCGTCGCCGAAGAGCGGCGCCTGCTGGAACTTGATGGCGGCCAGATCGAGCAGGCGCTGGCGGTAGTCGAAGGTCCCGTAGGCATCGACCGCGTCGAAGCCGCCCGCGACGAGACCGAGATAGACGGTCAGGGCGCCCGCCATGCCCGCAACGAGATACACGAACCGCATGAAGCCCGATTTGATCTTCAGGAACAGCCACGCACCACCCGCGACCAGGACGGAGAGGATGGCAGCGCGCGATCCGGAGGCTTCGAGCACGAGTGCGCATGGCAGAAGCCATCCGAGCGCCCAGATCTGCGGCTGTACGATGTTCTTCCGCTCCATAACCAACAGGCCGGCGGTGACCATCATCATGAAGCCGAGGAGCGTCGGGTTGAGCGTCACCGGCACGCGTACGCTGCCGCCGCGGATCGCGCCGCTCCAGGCGATGAACCCGTCGCCCTCCAGGAGCGGATAGTAGTGCAGCCAGTTCTGCAGCGCCGACAGCGTTCCGAGGCCTGCCAGCGCGAGGCCGCCGACCAAGAGAGCCCGCAGCGCCGCCTGCAGATCCTCGCGTGTGGCGAGCGCTCTGGTGGCGGCGTAATAGGGCAGCGGCAGCAGCAAGAACAGCTCGACGGCGTTGCGCATGCTGTTGGTCAGGGTCTGCGTGCTGCGCAGGTCGAGGAGCGCGAGGCTGACATAAAAGATGCCCGCCAGGACATCGGTCGCGCGCCCTCGTCCGAAAGCCGGCTGCCCGGACCGATCGGCGAAGAGGGCCGGAAAGAGAAGGACGAGCGCCAGAAGCTCGGCGTGGTTCAGCGCGAGCAGGTAGTTGATGCCCGGGAAGGGCACGATCCAGATGAACTCGGCCGGAACGGCGAACAGGATTCCGAGAAAGAAGGCGACTCGGCCCGCCGCGCTCTTGGGCGTCAGAAGCGCGGCGGCAAGTCCGAGGACCAAGAAGACGACGGCGTCGATGCGGACCGAGAACAGGACCACGATGGAAAGGGCCCAATAGGCCAGGATCCGCACCGCGAGCCTGTCCTCGCTGAAGCGCGGGCGCAGCACGAAGACGCCGCTCAGCGCGAACAGCAGGAACGGAATGGTCTGCAGGATATAAAATGGCTGCACGGCGAACTTCCTCGTCGTGGACTTTCATCCACTGATGACCGACACGACGCAAGCTTTGGGCCTCGATCTTGCGAAGCGATGCACATTGGGCAAGAGCCTGAATTATCCGCATAGTAGCGCTGCACCAGCGCGCAGATCGCGAAAGAAGACCGTCTTGAGCCAACCCAGCACGTCTGCCGCGACTGTGAAGCCGCAGGCACGAAACCTGATGCGGGCCGCAGGGCTGAGCGCGATCTGGTCCATTCTGGGAACCGGCGCGGGCCACGTGCTCCGGCTCGGCTCGAACCTCCTCATGACGCGTCTCCTGGCGCCCGAGGCGTTCGGCCTGATCGGGATCGCCGTGACGATCAATTACGCCGTCAGCATGATGGCGGATATCGGCCTCAACTCCAGCATCATCCGATCGGACCGGGGCGAGGATCCCACCTTCCTGCGCACGGTCTGGATGACCTCTGCCATGCGCGGCCTTCTCGTCTTCAGCCTCATCGCGCTTGGCGCCGGCGGCCTCTGGTTCTGGCAGGACGGCGTGCCGCCCGAAAGCATCTACGCGGTGTCCATCCTGCCCGCCTTCATCGTGTTTTCCTCCTGCCAGGTCATCATCGGCGGCCTGTTCTCTCCGAACCTGGTGCTCGCGCAGCGCAGGCTGAAGCTCGGCCGCGTCATCGGGCTCGAGCTCGTCGCGCAGGTCCTTTCGATCACAACCATGGTCGCCGCCGCGACGCTTCTCGACGCTGGTCCCTGGTCGCTGGCGATCGGCATGCTCACCGCCTCTCTCGTGCAGTGCGTCGGTTCCCATACGGTGGTGCCGGGGCCGCGAATGGGCCTCGACTGGTCCTGGGACGCGTTCTGGGAGGTCTTCCACTTCGGCAAGTGGCTTCTCCTCGCCTCCCTCTTCACCGCGCTGATGCTGCGGGGCGATCAGGTGATTTTCGGCTATCTCTTCGAGGCGGAGACGTTCTCGCTCTACGTGATCGCGGGCATCTGGGTGTCCGCAGTGATCGGCCTCGGCACGACGCTGCTCGCGCGCGTCTCCTATCCTGCGATCAGCGCTGCCCTGCGGGAGTCGCAGGAGGCGCTCGAGCAGGCTTATGTCCGCATACGCGCCTTCGCCGATATCGGAGCCATCTGCGCCTTCGCCGCGCTCTTCGTGGGGATCGGTCCCTTCTTCGAATTCTTCTATCCGCAGGAATACGAGGGTGCGGTCCGCTTCGTGCGCCTGCTCAGCGTCTCGATCCTCTTCTTCCCCTACAAGATCCTGAACAACGTGATCCTCTCCAGCGGCGACAGCCGGCGCTACACTTTCGTGACGGGCGCCCCGGCGCTGGCCGCGCTCGTGCTCCTGCCGCTGATGGATACCCTGTTCGGAACCGATGCCGCCGTCCTGACCTTTGCCCTGATCCAGGCCTTGACCCTGCCCTTCAGCTGGACAATCGCCAGGCGCCGCCTGCCGCTGCATCCGATGATCGAAGCCCGGATGCTCGTTCTGGCGCTCGCGGCGGCAGCGATGATCTACGCGCTGGCATGAGAAGTGCTTTTTTCCCGCCGACGAATTTCCTTCGCTAGCCCTGCGGGCATGGAAATCGCCTGTGCTAACGGAGTGAATACAGAGAATGGCTGTCACCACCACGCCTGAGTTCGAGGATCTCGCCATCATCATGGGGGCGATGAAGGCGGGAACGTCGACGCTGTTCGAATACCTTCAGAGCCATCCGGCCGTGGCTGCATGCCGACGGAAGGAGCCGGACTACTTCACCTCGCCGCTGATATGGGGCCGCGGGGAAGCGCATTACCGCAGCCTCTTCGACTATGATCCCGGCAAGCATCGGCTGGCGCTCGAGGCATCCACCGACTGCACCAAGCTGCCCTATTGCGAGTATGCGCTCGACCGCATCGAGCGATCGCCGTTCCGCACGAAGTTCGTCTACCTCATCCGGAACCCGATCCGGCGCATCGAGTCGCACCATGTCCACGCGGACCGGACCGGATACGAGATCCTCCAGCTGAAGCCCGACAGGACCGGCAGTTTCAGTTTCGACAACGGAATCTCGGACATCGCGATCGACATCTGCCGGTATGCGAGCCAGCTGGATGCCTATGTGAACCGCTTCGGACAGGATGCCGTTCGGGTCTGGTTCTTCGAGGACCTCGTTGAGACCCCGGAGCGGGTCGTGGAAGAGGTCTGCGCATGGCTGGACCTGCCCGCGATCCCGCTGCCCTCCAAGGATGTGCATGCGAATAAGGGCGAGCGCGAGGTACTCCATCCGGCCTGGGACGGCATGCGCAGGCTGAAGGGCCTCAGGCAGGCGGTGCGCCTCTTCGTTCCCGAGCGCGCCCGGGACAAGCTGCGCGAGACGGTCGGGATGCAGCCGCGGCCCGGCCGCTTCGAGCTCAACGCCGCCGAGAAAGCTTCGGTTCTTAAGGAACTGGAGGACGAACTCGATCGCTTGGAGAGCGTCTACGGCATCGCGGCCCGGTCCCGCTGGGGCCTGGAGCGCTAGCGTAGCGCCGAGGCGCTCAGGTGCCCCGGCCGCCACCGCCTATCAGGCGGAGAACCTGCTTGAGATGCCCTCCATCGCGCAGGACCTTTCGGCTGTGGAACGCAGTGAAGCGGAGCGTCGTGCCGCAGATGTCGGACACGTCCCGCAGCCGCGCGCTAGTTTTGAAGGGACCGTATCCCAGACGCTCGGCGGCCGATCCGGCGATGCCGCTCAGGATCCTTTGCTCGAGGCCCGACAGGTCCTTCCGGCCGGAGCCGGAAAACGAGCTGTTCGCCTCAGGTAACGTGACCTTGTTCCACGGCGCCAAACCGAAGAAACGCAACGTGTCCCCGATCGCGCGGTTCGGATCGGCGAGGAGGTCCTCGAACCTGATCGCTGCGACCTTGGCCGGCCGCTCACGCTTGCGCTGCTCGTAAGCTTCCACGGCCCGCCGCCAGTAGAAGGCATAGGCGACCGGATGATATTGATCCGGATGGCCGTCCTGGTGATCCGCCGGTATGTACTTGAAGGAGGCCAGCACCCGCTCGGGAGCCCTGAAGAGGAACAGGACATTGGCATCCTCATAGACGGAGAGGAGGTTTGCCAGATCCAGAAAAGCGCCGGGATGGTTGTATCCCCAGGCCTCACACCCCGAAACGCGCGCGAGACGGTAGAGCCACTCCTTCTGCAACGTCTGCCATGTGACGCCGCGGCCTGCGAATGTTCTCCGCAAGGCCGCGTTCATCGGGTCGATGTCGGCTTCCGTCACCTGCGGGACGGCGAACTTCTTGAGATTCAGACGCGCCCTTATCTGCCAGCCGAGAAATTCGAGAATCTCGGTGAGCTGCTCGTCGCGAAGCGGGCCCTCCCATCCGCGCCGCTCCACCTCGTGCTGCAGATAAAGGTCGTCGAAGACGTAGTAGAAGCCGGAGCGGGTCAGGAGGTCGGCGAGCAGCGACGATCCGCTGCGTGGCAGCCCGACCACCAGCAGCGGCGGGTGCTCGCACTGTTCCGAGATGACCGTTTCGGAAAAAACGGTGTGCCGCTTCAGCGCTTCGTGACTTGTCATGACCCGTCCTTGCCCCGTTCTCGACGTTGGCTCCAGCCCTTATTCGCAAGACTCGCACCTGTGATTGCGCAGCTTCGTCAGGGCGCGCTTGCGCAAACTCTCCCTCTTCTGTAGCCCCCCGGCAATTTGCGCGCTTCGAGCGGATCCTTTCTGATGCCACGCCGTACCGACATCTCCTCCATCCTCATCATCGGCGCCGGTCCCATTGTGATCGGCCAGGCCTGCGAGTTCGACTATTCGGGGGTGCAGGCCTGCAAGGCGCTGCGCGAGGAGGGTTACCGGGTCATCCTGGTGAACTCGAACCCGGCCACGATCATGACCGACCCGGACATGGCGGACGCGACCTATATCGAGCCGATCACGCCCGAATTCGTCGCCAAGATCATCGCCAAGGAGAAACCCGACGCGCTGCTGCCGACCATGGGCGGGCAGACCGCCCTCAACTGCGCCCTCGCGCTTCAGGAAATGGGCGTGCTCGAAGAGCATGGGGTCGAGATGATCGGTGCCCGCGCCGAAGCCATCGACATGGCCGAGGACCGCGAGAAGTTCCGCGCCGCGATGGACAGGATCGGCCTCGAAAACCCCCGCGCCGCCATCGCCTCCTCGCCGCAGATCCGCGACGAGAACGGCAAGCTCAAGGGCTATGACCGCATCGGCGGCTTCGCCCGCGCAATGGCCGCCCTCGACGAGATCGGCCTGCCGGCCATCATCCGTCCCGCCTTCACGCTCGGCGGCACGGGCGGCGGTGTCGCCTATAACCGCGAGGAATACGAGCGGATCGTCCGTGCCGGGATCGACGCCTCGCCGGTCGGCCAGGTCCTGATCGACGAATCGCTGCTCGGCTGGAAGGAATACGAGATGGAGGTGGTCCGCGACCGGGCGGACAATTGCATCATCATCTGCTCGATCGAGAACGTCGATCCGATGGGCGTGCACACGGGCGATTCGATCACCGTTGCGCCCGCGATGACCCTGACCGACCGCGAATACCAGGTCATGCGCAATGCCTCGATCGCGGTCTTGCGCGAGATCGGGGTGGAGACCGGCGGCTCCAACGTCCAGTTCGCCGTGAACCCCGAAGACGGCCGCTTGGTCGTCATCGAGATGAACCCGCGCGTCAGCCGCTCCTCGGCCCTCGCCTCCAAGGCCACCGGCTTCCCGATCGCCCGCATCGCCGCGAAGCTGGCGGTCGGCTATACGCTGGACGAACTCGGCAACGACATCACCGGCGGCGCCATGCCGGCGAGCTTCGAGCCCTCCATCGACTACGTCGTCACCAAGATTCCGCGCTTCGCTTTCGAGAAGTTCCCCGGCGCGCAGCCGCTTCTCTCCACCGCGATGAAGTCCGTCGGCGAGGCCATGGCCATCGGCCGGACCTTCCAGGAAAGCCTCCAGAAGGCGCTGCGCAGCCTCGAGACCGGCCTTTGCGGCCTCGACCCGATCGAGATCGCGGATCTGGACAGCGACGACCCGGTCAATGCATACAGGCGCGCCCTCTCCGCCCCCACCCCTGAGCGCCTGCGCGTGACGGCCGAGGCGATGCGCGCGGGCCTGCCGGTGGAGCAGGTGCGGACCATCACCGCCTACGACCCGTGGTTCCTCGAACAGATCCGGGGCATCGTCGATGCCGAGGAGGACGTCGCGGCTCGCGGCCTGCCGACGAGTGCAGAGGGCATGCAGCGCCTGAAGGCGATGGGCTTTTCCGACAAGCGCCTCGCCCAGCTCGCCGACGGGACCGAGGCCGAAGTGCGGACGCATCGCCGAGGCTTGGGCGTCAAACCCGTCTTCAAGCGGATCGACACCTGCGCGGCCGAGTTCCGCGCCGTGACGCCCTACATGTACTCCGCCTACGAACCGGGGGGCTTCGACGAGAGCCAGCCTTCGGACCGCAAGAAGGTCGTCATCCTCGGCGGCGGCCCGAACCGCATCGGTCAGGGCATCGAGTTCGACTATTGCTGCTGCCACGCCGCCTTCGCGCTCGCCGATGCGGGGCTCGAGAGCGTGATGGTCAACTGCAATCCCGAGACCGTCTCGACCGATTACGACACCTCCGACCGGCTCTATTTCGAGCCCCTTACGGCCGAGGACGTGCTCGAAATCCTGGCCAAGGAGGCCGGGAGCGGAGAGCTTCTGGGCGTCATCGTCCAATATGGCGGCCAGACGCCGCTCAATCTCGCCCGCACGCTCGCGGATGAGGGCATCCCCATCCTCGGCACCGCCGTCGAGGCGATCGAACTGGCCGAGGACCGCGAGCAGTTCCAAAAGCTCGTGCGCAAGCTCGGCCTCAAACAGCCCAACAACGCCACTGCGCCCTCGATGGAAGCCGCCAAGGCCGCTGCCGAAGAGGTCGGCTATCCGCTGGTCACCCGCCCCTCCTTCGTCCTGGGCGGCCGCGCCATGGAGATCGTGCGCGACCAGGGGGCGCTCGACCACTATCTGCGCACCGCGCAGATCGAGGTCTCGGACCACTCTCCCCTTCTCCTCGACCAATATCTCGTCAGCGCCGTCGAATGCGACGTCGATGCGGTCTGCGACGGCGAGGACGTCTGGGTCTGCGGCGTAATGGAGCATATCGAGGAGGCGGGCGTGCATTCGGGCGACAGCGCCTGCTCCTTGCCGCCCTACACGCTCTCCGAAGGGACCATCGCCGAACTCAAGCGCCAGACGGTCGAACTGGCGAAGGCGCTCGGCGTGCGCGGCCTGATGAACGTTCAATACGCAATCAAGGGCGAGGACATCTTCCTCCTTGAGGTAAACCCCCGCGCTTCGCGCACCGTGCCCTTCGTCGCCAAGACCATCGGCGTGCCCGTCGCCAGGATCGCGGCGCGCGTCATGGCCGGCGCGAAGCTGTCCGAGTTCGATCTGCCCGATGCCGCCCCGCGCCACACGGCGGTCAAGGAAGTCGTCTTCCCCTTCAGCCGCTTCCCGGGCGTCGACACCGTGCTCGGCCCGGAGATGCGTTCGACGGGCGAGGTCATGGGGATCGATCAGGACTTCGACCGCGCCCGCGCGAAGAGCCTCCTCGCCGCGGGCACGCAGATCCCGCTCGAAGGCTGCGTCTTCGTCTCGGTCAAGGACAGCGACAAGGACGGCGTCGTCGCGCCCGCGCGGCGCCTCGTCGAACTCGGCTTCTCGCTCATGGCGACGGGCGGCACGGCCGACTGGCTGGCGCGCGAGGGCCTGGAAGTGAAGCGGGTCAACAAGGTGCTCGAAGGCCAGCCGCACATCGTCGACGCCCTCATCAATGGCGAGGTGCAGATGATCTTCAACACGACCGAGAGCGCCGTCTCCATCGCCGACAGCCGGTCGATCCGCACCACGGCCCTGCAGCGCCGCATTCCCTGCATCACGACCCTGTCGGGCGCCAAGGCGGCCGTCCGCGGCATCGAAGCGCTGCGACGCGGCGGCCTTGAAGCGGTCTCACTGCAATCCTACACTTGATTCTTCACGAGATCGGGGCGCCTCGGGCGGGCCTACCGGCCCGGCGGGCGCCCTTTCGCTGTTCGAGAGAGACAAGATGGACAAGTTCCCGATGACCCGCGCCGGCTTCGAAAAGCTGGAAGCCGACATCAAGCACCTGAAGTCCGTCGAGCGCCCGGCCGTGATCCAGGCCATCGCCACCGCGCGCGAACATGGCGATCTTTCCGAGAACGCGGAATATCACGCCGCCAAGGAACGCCAGTCCTGGATCGAGGGACAGGTCCTGGACCTCGAGGACAAGCACAGCCGCGCCCAGGTCATCGACGTCGCCAAGCTGTCCGGCCCGGACGTGAAGTTCAGCGCCACCGTCACGCTGATCGACGAGGACACCGAAGAAGAGAAGACCTATCAGATCGTAGGCGAGCTGGAGGCCGACGCCAAGGCCGGCAAGATCTCCATCTCCTCGCCCATCGCCCGCGCGCTGATCGGCAAGGAAGAGGGCGACTCGGTCGAGGTCGCGGCTCCCGGCGGCGCCCGCGTCTACGAAATCGCGAAGGTCGCCTACGTCTGATGGGCGAGCGCTGCGGCGGTCAGTCCGCCTCCGCCGCGCCGGTCGCTCCGACCTCGGTGCCCTGCTTGATGCGGCGCAGCGGCGCCGCCACGCAGGCCGCGAAATCGTCTCGCGGATCGCATTCCAGCGCTACGAAGCTCGCTTCGTAGCCTGGTGACAGCGTGCCGATCGCGCGGTCCGGGAAGATGCTGCGCGAGGGCGTTTCCACCGCGATGCGCAGGATTTCCTCGTCCGTGAACACGCCCCTGCGGCGCACGGCCAGCGCTTCGGTCAGTCCCGTCCCGTCATAGCGGTCCGATCCGAAGGCGATCGGCGCCCCCGCCTCCTTGAGCAGGCGGAGGTTCTCGCGCTGCACGTCCCGCGTCGCTTCGAGGATGCGTTCCCGCTCGGGATCGTTCTGGGTCTCGTAATTCTCGATTAGCGCTGTCGTCGGGACGGTCACGAAGCCGCTTTGCGCAGCCGCCCGCGCCATCTCCGGGGTCAGCGAATAGCGCTGGCGATCCTCCTCCCCCTGCACGCTCTGAGGCGGCATGTGCGCGGCCTCGTCGGCGCCCGCAGCCACGGCGACGGCGAAGTCCTGTGCCGTGTTCACATGGACCGTCGCCTTCAGGCCCGCCTCATGCGCCAGCTCGACGGCGCGCGCGAAGACATCCCGGGACAGGCCCGCAAGCCGCTCCTTCCCCTCATCCTCAGTGTGGATGAGGTAGAGCTTGATCCAGTCAGGATCGGTTTCGAGGATCGCCGGCCATTTCGCTTCCAGCGTCTCGATATCTGGGGCGTCCCAGAACACGTCGCCTTCCAGCATGTCCGGATCGAGCCGATAGACGCCGGCGATGCGCCGATAGAGCTTTTCGGGATGACCCTCATTGACGGAAATCCCCGCATGCGCCCAGGCGACATCCACCGTGTCGGCCGTCTCCCAGGCCTTGGCGGCCCATGCGTCGATCGAGTTCACGGAGTTCGTGTTCTTCATGTAGAAGACGCCGTCGCGCAGATAGGCCTGGCCGCGCCCGGCGGTCCATGGACCGTCCAGATTGTGGTTATGCGCCTCGCCGAAGCCCGGCACGACATAGGCCCCGGCCAGATCGACGATATCCGCGCCATCCGGGGCGCTTGCGACGAAGAGGCCGCCGGCCTGGTAGCGGTCGCCCGCTTCGAAGCGCACGCCGTTCTCGTCCGCCACATACCAGTAGCCGTTCCGATAGACGGTCGGCGCCGCGTCGGGGTTCGGCCGGGCGATCAAATCCGCCGGCGGCGCGCTGGGCGCAGGCTCGGCAACGCCCGCGCAGGCGCAAAGAAGCGCCGTCATCAGCAAGGTCCGCATCGGTCTCTCCCCTCCCAAGGCGCGGATGCGAGCCTAGCAGATCAAGGGGCGGGCGTCGCCGCTTCGCGCCACCTGTTCACGATCGGATAGCGGCGGTCCCGCCCGAAATTCTTCGAGGTGACCTTGGGCCCCGGGGGCGCCTGGCGGCGCTTGTATTCGGACAGGTAGAGAAGGTGCTGGATACGCAGCACCGTCTCCTCGTCATGACCGCGGGCCACGATCTGCCCGACCGAGATTTCCTCTTCCACGAGGCCGTGCAGGATGTCGTCCAGCACGTCATAAGGCGGCAGGCTGTCTTCGTCGCGCTGGTCCCGGGCGAGTTCCGCTGAGGGCGGCTTGGTGATGATGCGCTCGGGGATGACGGCTCCTTCCGGCCCCGCGCAATCCCTGGGCCGCGTCTCGTTGCGGAAGCGGGCGAGCGAGAAGACCCGCGTCTTGTAGACGTCCTTGATCGGATTATAGGCGCCGTTCATGTCGCCGTAGAGCGTGGCGTATCCGACCGCCATCTCGGACTTGTTGCCGGTCGTCAGCAGCAGCGCGCCGAGCTTGTTCGACAGCGCCATGAGCGTCGTGCCGCGAATGCGCGACTGGAGGTTCTCCTCCGTAACGTCCGGCTCCCGCCCCTCGAAGGCGTCCGCCAGCATGCCGGTGAAGGCTTCGACGCCGGGCTCTATCGGGATCGTGTCATAGGCGACGCCGAGCGCCTGCGCGCAGGCGGCGGCGTCTTCCAGGCTCTCGGGCGAGGTATAGCGGCTCGGCAGCATGACGCAGCGGACGTTCTCGGGCCCCACCGCGTCCGCCGCGATAGCCGCGACGACCGCGCTGTCGATGCCGCCGGACAGGCCGAGGATCACCGATTCGAAGCCGGACTTGCGGACATAGTCGCGCGTGCCGGTGACGAGGGCGCGCCAGACCAGCGGCTCCTCCTCTTCCCAGGCCACCTTCTGCACCGCCTGGCAGGTGAGGCTGCCCCCGGTCCCCTCCCGCCATTCGGTCATGGTGATCGCGCGGACGAAGAGCGGCGCGCGGCAGGCCGCCCCCGCCTTGGTCATGACGAAGCTGCCGCCGTCGAAGACAAGCTCGTCCTGCCCGCCGACCTGATTGACGAAGATCAGCGGCAGGCCCGTCTCCCGCGCCCGCGCCTCGGCGTGAAGCGCACGCTCGGCATGGACCGTCTGGCGGAAGGGCGAGCCGTGCGGCACGATCAGGAGGTCCGCTCCGCGCTTGGCGAGATGCTGCGCGACGGTCGGCTGCCACATGTCTTCGCAGGCCATCAGGCCGAGGGTGACGCCTCCGAAGGCCGCCGGCTCCGGCATCGGGCCCGGGCGGAAGGTGCGCGGCTCGTCGAAGACGCCGTAATCGGGCAGGCAGGACTTGTACCGCACGGCCGTCACGGCGCCGTCCGCCAGCAGCACCACGGCGTTATAGGGCCGCGGATCGCCGCTATCCGACGGCCAGGGTGTGCCGACGACCAAAGCGGGCCCGTCCTTGGTCACGCTCGCCAGAGACAGCGCCGCCTGGCGGCAGGCTTCGGCATAGGCCGGGCGCAGGATCAGGTCTTCGGGCGGATAGCCCGAGACGATCAGTTCGGGGCAGACGACGAGATCCGCCCCCAGGCCCGCCGCTTCCTCGTGGGCGTCCTTGATGAGGCGGATATTGCCCTTCACGTCCCCGACGAGCGGGTTCAGCTGGGCGAGCGCGATCTTGATCCGGTCCAACATGGCCTCAGAGCTAGACCAGAGCGCCGCCCGCGGCGAGCCCTCAACGCTTCATCGGACAGCCGCGGCGAAGGCCTCGCAGACGAACTCCGCCTGCGCGTCGCTCAGATAGGGATGCATGGGCAGGGAGAGGACGCGCTCGGCCGCCCGCTCGCAGTTCGGCAGGGGCGTCTCGGGCAGGAAGCGCGCGAAGGCCTTCATCCGGTGAAGCGGCGTCCGGTAATAGACGGCCGTGGGCACACCCGCCTCGGAAAGCCGCTCGCGCACGGCGTCCCGGTCATCGACCTGCACCGTGTAATAGCCATAACCCGAAGAGGTGCCGCGCGGGATCGTCTGGGCCTGCGCGAGGCCCTCGAGGCCCTCGTCATAGATCCGCGCGATGCGGCGCCGCGCCTCGCGCTCGTCCCAGAAGATCGCCGCCTTTTCCAGAAGCACGCCTGCCTGGAAGCTCGACATCCGGCCATTGAGGCCCACCCGCACGCTCTCGGCCCGCGCCTCGTCCGTGCCGTGCCAGCGGATCGACTGGCACAGCTCCGCCATCTCGCCCGACTGCGTGAAGATCGCGCCGCCATCGCCATAGCCGCCGAGCGCCTTGCCCGGAAAGAAGGACGTGCCCGTCGTGTCCGCCAGGCTGCCGACCCTGCGTCCGTCCTGCTCGCCGCCGAAGCTCTGCGCGCCGTCGGCGAAGAGCTTCATGCCCTCAGCCTCGCACACCTCTCGCAGCGCCGGGTAGTCTGCCGGAACGCCGAACAGGTCCACCGCGCAGACGAGGCGCGGGGTCAGGCCGGCTTTTCTCGCCTGCCCGATTCTGACCTTCAGATCGTCCGGATCCATGTTGAACGTATCCGGATCGATATCGACGAAGACCGGCGTTCCGCCTGCCATCACAACCGCGTTCGCCGTCGCATTATAGGTGAAGGCCGGAACGAAGACGGCATCCTTGGACGTCAGCTCGAGCGCCATCATCGGAATGACGAGCGCATCCGTGCCCGAGGAACAGGCGATGCAGTGCTCCGCCCCCACCTGGCTGGCGAGGAGCGCTTCGAGTTCTTCGA
>JACLAD010017197.1_pt1 | contig 13883 bp, 14 predicted proteins | sample 8027901 | NCBI WGS metagenome assembly JACLAD01 (sample SAMN15725071, study PRJNA655200) | protist metagenome | isolation source: fluorescence activated cell sorting (FACS) single amplified genomes of... | place: Spain: Blaines Bay Microbial Observatory, Mediterranean Sea | collected 2016-07-05
AAAATTAAGTCCGCTTTAAATCCTACTTCAAGAGGATAATCCATTTTCATAACCCGGTCAGCACATTCCCCTCCATTCCGCAGAAAAAGCTCCATTGCGGGGAAAGAGCTTCACTATAAAAGTCTTGGACACCATCCCCAATTTCTCCTTTCCATTTCGTTAGCCCTTCCCGCTATGCTAGGAAGTGCACTTCATTCCAATTCGAAATCGGGAATGGAGTCCGCTTCATCGGATTCCATCCTTGCTTTTGGCCCCGTTCCCTATGTTTTAGTACTTCACATAAAGCCTTTAGACCCACTTCCGCGCCGTCACTGTCCCTTCCCTTTTTTTGTAAGCAAAATACCAACATTTTGAAGTTGAACAGACTGCATAACCGGTCGTGCCTCCCTTTTATAAGTCTTTATCAATTCCAAATATTGAAAATGTATAAGCAACAAAAAAAGGTAACAGCGACGGCACTACGGGAAGTAAATCTAAAATGAACATTATGAAATCGTACAAGAACATCAGAAAGGAAGCGGGGCCAAAAAAACAAAAAAAGGAAAACGCTCAGGATACAATAAGTAAATCGCTTCAAAAAAATATAAACGGAAACTGCCTGAAAGGTTCAGGTAGTCTATTAAGTAATCTTTAATTCTTTTATTATGAGTACTATCAAAAATCACGTACAGCTAATTGGAAACGTTGGTCAGGAACCAACCATTACCAACCTCGAAAACGGTAAAAAAGTAGCCCGTTTTTCACTTGCCACCAATGAGTATTACAAAAACGACAAGGGCGAAAAAGTGCAAAATACGGAATGGCATACCGTAGTCGCCTGGGGAAAAACTGCAGAAATCATTGAGAAGTATGCAGGAAAGGGTAAGGAAATTGGAGTTAGCGGAAAATTGAAATCCCGTAGTTACGAGGATAACGATGGCATTAAGCGCTATGTTACCGAAGTGGAAGCCAACGAAATCCTTTTGTTAGGCGTAAAGAACGGCAATAATTCAATTGAGTAAATTAAAAACAAAGAGGGCGGTACGGTCGAAAGTCTCGCCCTCTTTCATTATTCACCTTTTAAATCAGATCATAATGGAAACCAAAGTTAATGAAATCGCGATAAGTTATAGTGGAAGTTTAAAAGCAAATTTGCTTCCCAAGATAACCTGTTCCCAAAGTGCTGCAGATTTAGCCTACAGCCAATGGAACAAAGATACTATTGAACTGCACGAGACTTTTAAAATAATGCTGCTCAACAATGCCAATAAGGTAAAAGGAATATATGAAACCTCTAACGGAGGAATAACAGGAACTTTAGTGGATGTCCGCATCTTATTTGCCGTACTGTTAAAGAGCTTGACAACGGCAGTTATTTTGGTCCACAATCACCCGAGCGGAACCTTGACACCGAGTGAACCCGATAAACGGCTGACCCAAAAAATTAAAAAGGCAGGGGAATTATTTGATATTAAGGTATTGGACCATTTGATCCTGATACCTGATGGAAATTATTTCAGTTTTGCAGATGAAGGAATCCTTTAAATGGAAAGCTTATGATTTATCTTAATTTTTCAGACCTGACCGAAGAAGCCCAAAACCGACTTTTGGAGAATTCCAAAAAGGATGTGGAACGAAAATTTGGGAATGATATCCGCACGTACGTAAGAGAAAATTATACCTGCTTTGAGACGATGGTAGAGGAAGAAGCATTGCGAAATTTATATTCCTATACTTTCATATTCAACATCTGATTATCTAAACTTTATAGTCCAGCACCTCCAAATTTTTGGAGGTGTTTTTCTGTTCAATTGTCTTCAGTTCAATAAAAATCATTATCTTTATTATGCTGAATTCCAGCATTTAATTTTACGTAGGGTTATCCATTTTTTGACTTTCGCTGATAACCGTACCCATCAAAAAAATACATAACAGGAAATTATTTCCCTGAAACTGGCAATTGGCTTTTGACCAAATTGTACGGAATTTTTGTTCGCCTGTGGCGAACGAAAAGGAGTAGCAAGAGGGTAACACGCGATGCGATGTTAAGCACTCCTTTTCATTTTCAAAATGCTGATATTCAGCAACTTGAAAAAATAAAAAATTCCCGACCTTTCACAATTTGCGACAAATGCCCTGTGAACGCCCATTTTTAGGGGAGGATTTGCGACAAATCGGCCAATTATGGACTCATTTATCGGCATCAGGTTCAAAAAGGAAACGGCAAAACGTTTTCAGGAATTTTCAAGGACACACTTCAAATCGCACACCGAGGCAATGGCAACAATGCTCGATTTTTTCTTCTACAACGAAATTTCCCCAAAGGAAAAATTGGGGCCTACGGGAAGGACAATCGAAGCTTCTTTAAAGAAACGTATAAATGCGGTGATTGCCATTATGAGGGATATGGAAAAGAGCCAGACCAAACCCACCGTCGCAATGTTGGAATCCCTTTTTCAAACCGAAGAACCTAAAAAGAAACCGTTGATTTTGGAAAAGAAAATTATTGAAGAGAAGAAGGAGGTACGTTTTCAGGAAAAGCAAAATAATAAGAATGAACTGTAAATTTTTGAGCTATGTACATTACCATCACACCTCAAAAATTAGGGAACAATTACTCGCAAAGTTCAGCGGATTTTGTGGGCTACCTGGAGAAGGAAAACCAGGATCTGGAACAGGGAGCCCTGCCTGCCGGCAAGGCAGGTATGGAACATTTTTTCAATCAATATGATGTTGAAATATCAGCGGATGAAGTTGTAAAGGAAATTGATGGAAATGGTGCCAAACTCAAAAAGACAGAACCGAAATTCTATTCGATTACGGTCAGCCCTTCCAAATACGAACTGAACCGGTTACAGAACAACAGCGAGGATCTAAAAAGATACACCCGAGAACTGATGAAGGACTACGTGGCTTCCTTCAATCGGGAAATCAACGGAAGACCGATTAGCATCGATGATATTAAATATTACGCCAAAATAGAACACCAACGAACTTTTAAGGGAACGGACTGGCAGATTAGGGAAAACCAACCCTTTGCTACCAAAATATTGCAGCTCAAAACAGAAATCAGAAACATTAAAGAGGGGCGAGCTGAAGGCAATATCAAACTATTGCAGAATAAAATTGACCGATTGGAAAAGGAAGCTCCGCACCAACAGGACGGGAAGCGAATTGTCCAGGGGATGCCAAAGGCAGGAAATCAAAGCCATATCCATATCATCGTAAGCAGAAAGGATGCATCCAATACTTTCAGTCTTTCTCCTGGGAGCAAGCATAAGGCCTCGGAAGTCCAGATGCATGGTAAGAATGTAAAACGGGGCTTTGACCGTGATCAATTTTTTGACCGGGCAGAAAAGACCTTTGACAGGACTTTTGTCTATCAAAGAAACTTTGCCGAGACCTATAAGGCCCGAAAGGATTTCATCAAAAATCCTAAAATATATTTTGCATCGCTGATGAAATTGCCCACCAATGAAAGGGCGATTGCTTTTAAAATTATGAAGGAAAGTGGTGTTCCAATGCTACCAAGTATTCCGGTTACACAGGCACAACTGGCAATGAAAGTATTCAACCGCCTGCGCCGTGGTGTGGAAGTGGCTATTAAATCAAGTTCAATAGGTATCTAAAGGAAAAACAATGATGCAACTAACCAATCCCCTACATATACTCTTAATTATCGTTTTGACAGCTTCAGTATTTTATGGACTATATCGGATTTCCAAATATGCCTTTTTCATAAATACTGTGCTGCTTTTGGGACTGATAGCCTATTTGTATTATCCGCATAATACGATAAAAGCACTACTTTATTTAGGTTGTCCTTTATTGTTGGTCAATACGGTATTTTACGTTTTTCTGCATAAACCGGATTTAAAGCAAAATACCTCTGAAAAATATCGGGTAACTTTTAAAACAGACAAGAAAAGTTTTAAAATTGAAAACATCAAACGTGGTGCATCCATTATTGGGTCTGCCGGAAGTGGAAAAACCGAAAGCGTGGTTTATGGTTTTTTAAAACATTTTCAGGAACATAATTTCTGTGGGGTTATTCACGACTATAAGGATTTTGAACTCACCGAAATGGTATACCCGCTTTTTAAAAATCCGGATATTCCTTTTCGTATTATCTCTTTTGACAAAATTATCCATAGGGTAAACCCTATAGCACCCAGATATCTCGAAAACGAAGAAAGTGTGAATGAGATTTCGAGGGTACTTATTGAAAATCTTCTGGAACAGCGGGAATCGGGAATTACAGGATCCTCTAAATTTTTTAACGATGCTGCGGAAGGATTGATTGGTGGATTGATCTGGAAACTGAAAACATCTTATCCGCATTTCTGTACCTTACCACATCTAATAGCCATTTATCAGTTTCTGGATACCGATAGTCTCATAAAGTTTTTAGAGACCAATACCACCTCCAGAGCGATGGCAGATGCGTTTATTAGCGGCAAAGATTCCGAAAGGCAGACAGCAGGGGTAAAGAGTACCCTGGCCAATGCTCTGAAACGTATCAGTACACAAAACATATTTATGGCCCTTTCCGCAGATGAAGTGCCATTAAATATTAATAACCCGGAAAATCCTGCTGTGATTTCAGTAGTGAACAATCCTAAATTTGAAACCTCCTATTCCCCTGTAATTGCCACCATAATCCACACGATTACAAAGCAAATGAGTGTACGCAATTCAAATTCTTCCTTTCTTTTAATGGAAGAAGCACCAACCATTCGGTTATTGAATATGCACCGCATTCCGGCTACCTTAAGAAGTTATGATATAGCAACTGTTTATGTAATGCAGGACAAGATCCAGAACGATATGATGTATGGAGATAAAGCGAGTAAAGCTATTTTAAGCAACCTTTCCTATCAATTCTTCGGAAAGGTCAATGATCCTGATACTGCAAAATACTATGAACGCTTCTTTGAAATCATAAAAAAAGAAACAACCAGCATCAACCGAGGTTACAGTCTTGACTTTGATACACGCATTACTACCGGGGAACGGGAAATTCCTAAAATACGGGCTGATGCTTTTTTCCGTTTAAAGCAGGGGGAGTTTATTACCTATGCGGATGGGGAAGATAAAAAAGTGCAGTTTAAATTGCAGAGAATTCAGAGGCAGCTTCCGGATGAATTAAGGCAGTTTTCCAAGGCTGATTTAGCAGCTAATTTTGAAAGAGTTTATCAGGAAGTGAGATCAATTTTTAATTAAATTATAGTTTAACAAATCAGAATATTATATTTGTACAAATGGCAAGAGCAGATTTATTATTAAAATTAGTTAAGGCCGGAACTAACGGAGACAATACCCTTTTTAGAAAGGTTGTTGAATCTATAATTGCCGAAGAAAAGAGTAAACAACATCATATTGTAGCTCAACAATTATTAGATGCACTTTCCAAAGCCTCTAAGCCTCAATCCAACCAACCTATACATAATCGTTTACTGGAAGATGGATTAGACAGTTTTTTATATCGCATTTACCCTCAAAAGACTTTGGATGATGTGATTTTAAATTATGAAAATCAAGCCGTCATTCAAGACCTTATCCAGGAACATCATCGTAGTGACTTATTGAGATCCTATAATTTAGAACCTAGAAATCGTATTCTATTGGCAGGTCCTCCTGGAAATGGAAAAACTTCTCTCGCAGAAGTCATAGCTCAATCTTTAATGATTCCATATTACGTTGTAAGGTATGATGGAATAATTGGTAGTTATCTAGGAGAAACCGCTACTCGGCTTAAAACAACTTTTGATTTTATTAGAACCCAAGAATGTGTTTTATTTTTTGATGAATTTGACACTATAGGAAAAGAACGCGGAGACATTCACGAAACGGGTGAGATTAAAAGAGTTGTAAGTTCTTTACTTCTTCAGATTGATCGTTTGCCGAGTTATGTAGTAGTTGTCGCAGCAACTAATCACGCCGAACTTCTAGATAGGGCTGTATGGAGAAGATTTCAAGTAAGATTGGAATTAAAAGCTCCGGATAAGTCAATGATAAAGATTTGGCTCAAAAACTTTGAACAGCGAGTTAAATACGATTTGCAATATCCTATTGATAAAATAGCAAATAAGCTTGAAGGTCTTAATTTTGCGGAGATTGAAGAATTCATCCTCGATGTTGAACGTAAATATATATTGTCGCTCCCTGACGTAAACGTAAAAAGGTTAGTGGATGAATGCCTTGTTCAAATGGAGCATAAATATTCCTTAGGGAATGGTTAAAAAACCACTTCTTTTGTTCCCATTCCCTATAAGTGCGGAAAAATCTAAAAAACAAGGTTTTCCGGGTAAAATGTTTATCCCAACCAAAACTCAACAAATTCAGAGAAATGAATTAAAGATAACGGAATTAGATCGTGTACTTTCTAATAGGTCAGCTTCACTACAAAAGGAAGCAGGGAATATTATCCCTGAAATGATCTTGGTGTTAGAAACTGCCGGAGAAATAAAAGATTTTTTTAAAGCTGTGAAAAAGACTCCAGGAATGGAGTTTTTAGCTGAATATGAGACTGAGTTCGAGGCAGAAGATGATTTCTATAACATAGATAAAAACGGTAATAGATCTGAAGAAAATGTGGATGCCAGATTTTACCTCACTATGACCAACCAAAGGGCACTTAAAGAACTTCAGAAATATTGGCGAGAATATAAGAAAGATAAAGAAAAACAAAATTTTAAGCGAGGGACTGCAAAATTCAGATCGCTTTTTGAACAATTAAAGGATATTAGGCCCTATAATGTTAGTGATAGGGTACGTGATACAGGTATTGAAAAATATATTCAGGAAAGAAAATTATACGATTTTGATTTCGTAAGATTTGAAATAGAATTGGCCTTTAAAGGTAGTGACCAAGCCAATCGAAAAGCCTATGAAGAAGTAACCCGTTTACTGAATTTACATAACGGAGAAGAAGTGAAAGGTTCAAGGACTATAATCTCCGAGATATCATATCACGCTTTTATTGCAAGAGCTCCGATTCAAGTATTTGATGATCTTACGGAGAATACGAATATTTCCTTTTTAAAATCGCAACAAATTTTGTTTTTTCGTCCTGTAGGACAGATGGTTTTTGAAACTCCTGAAGATATTGAGCAATTAAAAAAGTTGCCCAATGTTGAAGAAAATGATGAACTACCCACAGATGGCCATCCAGTCATTGCACTTTTTGATGGTCTTCCCTTAGCAAATCATTCTCTATTAGAAAATAGATTACAAATTGATGATCCTGATGGTTTCTCCAGTAATTATACGGGTAATCAAAGATTTCACGGTACCGCAATGGCTTCTCTTATTATTCACGGTGATTTAGATAATGAGAAAAAATCGATATTAAAAAGACCCTTATATGTCCGCCCTATAATGAAATTGGACACACAACTTTATCAAGGAGAATGTCTTCCAGATGACGTTTTACCAATAGATTTAGTGCATAGGGCTGTTCTAAGAATGAAAGTGGGAGATGCGGACAATCCTCCAGTAGCCCCTGAGGTAAAGATCATTAATTTTTCTATTGGAGACGCTTTTAGACCTTTCTTAAACAATATGAGCTCTTGGGCAAAATTACTGGATTGGCTTTCTTATCAATACGATATCTTATTTGTAATTAGTGCAGGAAATTTTAGTGACGATATCGCTTTGGAAATCCCAGATGATGAATTTGATAATCTCTCTGATGATGAAGTACAAAAATTAGCTTTAGAGGAAATAGTTAGGACAAATTTTAATAGAAAGATTTTGGCACCAGCTGAATCAATAAATTCTATTACAGTTGGTGCGGCACATTTTGATTTCTCAAAGCCTAATAATTTATACCAAAGGAAAAATCTGATTAAGTCATCCTCCTTATTATCTCCAATAAGCCGGATTGGTTTTGGTTTCCGAAGGAGCATAAAGCCAGAGATTATAACGTCAGGTGGGCGGAAGTTATTTCGGAAATCTCCAATTCAAAATTTACCAGGGAAAACGGTTCTTAAATTAGAATCTATCCCATTTAATGTAAATCCTCCCGGAAACAGATCTGCATTTCCAGGTAGTCCAGGACAAATAAATAAGTCTGGGTATTTATGTGGTACTTCAAATGCAGCAGCTTTGACATCTCGTCTTGCTGCCCAACTTTATGATGTTTTAATTTCTATAAATAATTCTGGAGATAAATCTATACCATCAGATTTTCTTACTGTAATTATTAAAAGTTTATTGGTACATAGTGCTAGTTGGAGTAAAAGTTCAGATTTTTTATTGCAACTAATTAAGGATTTACCAGGCTCAGCTGCAAATACTTCAAAAAAAAACGTATTGCCTTATCTAGGGTATGGGGGTATAGATCCAGAACGCATTTTATATTGCACTGAGAAACGAGTAACCATTATCGGATTCGGAAAGCTTTACGATGGTCAAGCCCATTTATATAGATTTCCATTGCCGCCATCACTTACTAAGGGGAGGATTGATAAAAAACTGACAATAACTTTAGCCTACAATAGTCCTCTAAATTTTAAAACAAGACAATATCGTAAAGCACAATTATTTTTTGATAATCTTAAACATAATAATCATCTCGAATTAGATAGATCATATTATGATTTCCGAACCACACAATTAGGAACTGTGCAACACGATATTCTTATTGGGGACAAGGCTGACGTCTTTGTTGATGGAGATTTTTTAGAAATAAAAGTGAATTGCAGAGAAGACGCATCTGAGCTTGGAAAACTGTCAATTAAATATGGATTGTCTGTTACTTTAGAAGTCAAGGAAAATAATGACATAAAAATTTATGAAGAAATTAGGCAACGAGTTCAAACACGAATTAGGCCTACTCTATAAATTCAAAAATTATTTTTCAAAAAGGTCCTTTCTCCCTCGCTCCTTGCTGCGTAACCTTCCAGTTTCCATCAATTTTTAAAAGCTTAAATAGCTCAGGGTTTTCTTCATAAGATGTGGTGAATCTAACCCAAGCTATTTCATTATCGGTGGTTTCTTCCAGCACTTCAAAATTGGAATTCCCCGATTTGCCTGCCGCCATCAAATCTTGTACCGATTTAAGACCTTCGTAGCCTTCTGGGGTAGTATATTTTTTCAAGGTCTCATTATCCTTATTGTAGAAACTTTCAACTACAATTTTTGAAGTTTCGCTTGGTGAAAGGTCTTGTTTTCCGGTACAGGCAAGGAATAAGAAGGCTATTGAGTATATGACGACGTTTTTCATTGCATTGCTAATTAGGGTTGTTGATAAATCTATGCGATACTTTTAATTTTAAGCCTCTTTCCCCGTTCTTTTCATTTAGCTCTAAAACCGCTCTGCGGTCATTGCTTATTGAAAACTTTGGTAGAACGTAAATCAATCTTACGGTTTCGTTTTCGGCTACTGTGGAAGGCAACTTATATTTGAAAATCGGCTCTTGATAAAGACGTTGCAATGATTTCTTTTTTCCTTTTTGTTTCGTTTCAACCGCAAGTTTCAAAAAATTTAGATCGTAATCCAAAGTAGATTTATTTTCAATCTGGATCACGAAGTAAAGTTCTTCTTTATCGAAAACAATGTTCTCAATACTTAAAACGATGCCCTCATTACGCTTTTTTATCCGGTTAATCCGTTGCTTTCGATCAAGTAGATAGGAACAGAATTTTTTGTAATAATAGATCTTGTTTCCTAACTCTATCTTGGACTCATCACTTTTAGCTGAATCAGGAGCAATAGGCTTTTCGTTGCCGATGCTACTGGATTTTGGGATGAAATAATTCAGCGTGGAAAGCTGTTTTTTATACTTAACAATATACGAAAAAACTGCACCATTTTTATTGACCACCAGAAGATTACTTTCTTTTCCCGGCTTTGCCTGAAGCAGTCCAAAGTATTGTTCTTTCTCCCGATTATAAGTAAATACAAAATTTTCTGATCCCGTAATTCCTTGACGGATGGGTTCTGGAAAAAACAATGCTACATTCTTTTGGTCATTAGCATAAATGGTATCAAGAGTAATAGGTTGTTGCGCAGAAGCTTTGCTAAAAGCCAAAACAAAGGCTATAATTAAGATATAAGCTTTCATAATTTAGGTTTTAAAATTAGTCTATAATTGTTGAGCACGGTAACCTTTAAGTTCCGGTTGTTGCGCTTGAGTAATTTGGTTATACCACTCACTTGCGGTACGCTAGGGATGTTGATATCCCCTAAAATATCATCTAAGACTTCATTAGTGGCCTCTGCGCGAAAACTATTTTCCACGTATATTCCCTCACTTCCATCCTGAAGATCGAAGGCTTTAAGTTTTGTGGGATGGTGATGGATATTTTCGATTTCAATTAATACCCGATGGGGTTGAAAACTGATAAAGCCAAAAACGTACGTGTTCTTTGGAATGCTTTTGTTATTAATGGTTGCGGCTTTGGTCAAGCGCATTCGCAAACGAGAATTGACCTTCACCACTTGATCACCATCCACGGCCGCATAGATGACGGCATCCGTTGTTCCGGAAATGGAAATATCACTTTCCTTTGGATCAGAGGCAAAGAACAACTGATGTTCCAGTCCCAATTCCTTAGCAGCAATTTTTTGTTCAGCTTTTATTTCTGCGGAGTCAACTAGGTTTGCGACTTTGGCAACAGTTTTCTTAACGCCAATATTCTGATAATTTTTTTCGGAATACTTAATTTTCCCTGCGGAGTAAATACTATCTACAATGCGCTCCTTTTCTTTTTCAGGTAAATCCACATCATAAAAACCCAAGGAATCAATCAGCTTTTCATTGTAGATGCTTGGTGCGTTGGTTTCCTTCACTTCCTTCAAATCGTTGATTGCATCCAGTTTGGAATTGTATTCTTTTTGACTTTCTTCCAGTGCGGGAACAGATGTCTCTTTAAGGTTCTCGTTTTCGCTTTCGTCATCACCCATTACCATCACGGAATAGGAAATAAGAAATAGGAATATCACGGCCAAAACTGCCGCAAAGACTATTTTATTCTTTTCAATTTTCATGGGATATTTTCTTTAAGGTATTTTCAAAATAATTCGTAATCAATAACCCGTGTGGATTGTTAGGAAAGTTGCGGTCAACCGAAATTAGGTTTCCAGTAGATACCATTTCATAGGTGTCGACAATTGACCCACGGTTGATTTCAAAAACAGCAACCGTTCTAAAACTGTAAGCCCCGTGTTTTTCTTCGATTTGGGAATCGATGCTAAGCACCTTTTGAACTAGTGAATATTGCAACAAGCGATTATAAACACCATCCGCCTTTTTTTGTCGATAGAGGTTGTCCACAGAGCTATTGCCGAGCCATAGTGCCTTTTCCAAGTTCTTTTCATAATTGCTTGCATCGATGTTGTAGAAATAATTGTGAAAAAGCTGTAAATGAGCCAAGGCTTCAACTTTATAGTTTTCCTTTTGAGTAACAAGTTTTAATGGAATGATACTTCCATCGGTATTGATGGCAAAAGCATTGTTCAAGGCCTTTTTATTAATGTTATATGCCATCCAAACGGCAAAGAAGCTGGATAATGAGGAACAGATGATGACGGCCAAGACGATAAACCTATTTATTCTAAGGACGGCGTAAATATTTTTATAAGGTGTTTTCATTGTATTAGTTTTAGGCAGTAAATAATTTCAGGGTAAATGAAGTAGCGCGGCGATACAATTTGAACTTTAGGAAAACGATAAACCCTACCGAACCAAGCTGTACAACTGGGGCAAAAAAGCCGCTGCCTACATCCGTCCCGAACAAGTTCGTCCAAAAGTTGGTGTTTATCTCAGTATAAATGGCATTGACAAAGACATTGACCAAGAAGAAGGCCGGTACCAGCATATAGACCGCTGTATACAATTTGAAAAAATTATAAGCCAGGGAACGGAATTTTTCAAAAACGGCCAGACTGATGACCAATGGGAAAAACGCTTGCATAATCCCCAGTAGGAAAAAGCGTTCTGCCAAAAATAAGGGATAAATGAACAGATCTAGAATCCATAGGATAGTACTTCCTATAAAAGCGAATATTTTGAAACCAAAAAGGGGTGTTACCAAAGCTTCATAGAGCAATGCCATTGCAGCCTGAGCTGCTTTTATAATGTTTACTTCATCTTCAATAGGAATATCCTGCATCTGTAAAGGAAGTAAAGCTGGGGCCGTGCCGCGATATTGGCCTTCAATGGCCACTAAAATACCATCAAAAAAGCCGAGAATTTGTGTCGAGAAAATTACCAGTAGCACGACAGCAAAGTTTTTGGCCAGTTCTCCAGGGCTTAACCCCCAGGTATAGCCATCCTTATCCGCAACGCCCTCACTGTATTTTTTGAGGATATTGACTAAAAAGAAAAGGACGGCAAGCGTTTTCATTCCAGCAATGGTATATTGCGAGAAACTACTATTTTGTATGGTCTGGAAAATGGTATCAACATATTCCAGACCTATTCCTAAGATGATATTAGCAGCCATAATTAATATTCTGTTTCACGATTATTGATTTTATCCTGCATCTTTCGGAAAGAAATAATATCACGGTATCGCTTCGTTTTCAATGTAATTTCTGAAACCATAATTTTGGATTCTTCTTCCTTTTCTTTTAGGATATACGCACGGTCGGCATCGCTCATTTTGAGGTAATCGCTGGACAGGATTTCATCAATAAAGTCCATTGTTTCTAATGAGTTTTCTACAATGGAGCTAAAAGATTCAGTCACCCGTTGGATTTCCTCTGGTTTGATATAGGGTGAGTTAAGAATGTCCTGTAAGTCATTCTGCATTACGTTGATAAGACGTTGATTGTTCCGGCCTATTTCCTGTACGGCTTTTAACTGCTTAACTACATTGTTTACTTTTTCAAGATTTTCTTTCTGCTGTTTCAGGAATTCAGCAGTTTTTAAAAGTTGGGAAGTCTGCTTTGCAGATTCCACCAGCGACTTCACCAGGCTGATAAAGTTCGTATTATCGTAAACCGGCATTCCCTGGGCCCGGGTGTTTAGACTAAAAAAGATAGCCATTCCAAGAATTAAAATTTTTGTTCTCATATTTTTATTTTTTTGGATGAATACTCTGTAATTGCTTTCTCCATATCCTGATGCTTTTCATAAAGCTTCATTATTTCTTCATTCTCGTATCCATCGGTTAAATATGCTGCATAAACTTCCCTTGGCACTTCCAGACGGAAGACATTGCTTTCCTTTCCAATCTTGATAAACATTTCAGTGTACTTCCGTTCCCCGGAAAGATTGTTCCTGATGGATTTTAGCTGGTTAAGATCGTGGCTGGAAAGGTTTAACCGCTTGGCCAGCTCGTTATACCCCTTTTCATTATGCAGGCTGTAAATGACCTGAGTGTTCTCCAGGATACTTGCCGAGATGGAATTGTTCGGCAGCTGGTTAATAGATTGTAAGATGATACCGATTGCCCCGTTCTGTTTCCGAATTGCCTGATAGTAGAATTCCACGCTTTCCAGTACGTTCTCAAATTTCAACTGCTTCGCAAATTCATCAAAAAGGATAATTCCTTTCTCGGCACGATTTTTCCAAATGGTTCGTTGGATAGCGGATTTAATCAGCTTAAGCATTACTGAAAGAACTTCCTTGTTATCCTTTACTTCATCAAGCTCAAAAACAATCAATCTTTTATCTTCAATTTTATAGGTCTGGTCCTCGCTAATCTCAAAAAGGAAACTGTACAGGCCATCTCCAACATATTCTGACATCACGTGCAGGAAGTTCACTATGTTGAAGTAATCCGCATGGATCTTCAGTTTTTGCAGGAGATCCTTCTGATTGGTTTCTACAAACCGATAAAAATTATCCAGGGAATGCTTTTCAGGAACATTCGAATAGTAGTGGAGCAATATTTTTCTGATCGAAACTGATTGTGCTTTGGTGACTTTTAAATCTGAGCCGAAGAGTTCA
>JACLAD010001924.1_pt1 | contig 13879 bp, 8 predicted proteins | sample 8027901 | NCBI WGS metagenome assembly JACLAD01 (sample SAMN15725071, study PRJNA655200) | protist metagenome | isolation source: fluorescence activated cell sorting (FACS) single amplified genomes of... | place: Spain: Blaines Bay Microbial Observatory, Mediterranean Sea | collected 2016-07-05
CCACCGGCTCTTCAAACCACCGACATCAGGCGAGGTTAAAACGATTTGTGCGGGTCTTTTTGGCGGCAGGCGAAGCACCTCCCGCGGAGTGACGCGCTAACAATTTCACATGGGGTTCCGCAGAGTAAGATGGCTTCCTGGCAGGCTGACAGCGCCGTGTTGAGGTGGCTTTCTATCGTCGCTTCGGAGCTTAACCAGCTACGATGAGGCAGTATGGCTTTCGACGTGAGCGGGAAGAAGGAACTGTTACAGATGATCATGGCAGGAGGCGTTTTCATGGGGCATTCACAGGAGGATTCTCGGCCGGATACTATAATACTGTGGGCTCCGCAGAGGGTTGGCAACCTGCGCCAGGAAGCTCGACGAGTGAGCGCAGGGCACTGGCTTTCGACAGAGGAGGAAATTCAAAAGGCCCTGAGGACTTTTTCGATGAGGAAGATGATGTTCTGTCTGGGCAGAGTCTGTCTTTCCGGAATTCACAACAGGGCAATAAATCACTGCGAAGCAGCAGCCACGCCCCACATAGTGGTAAAGCTGATCAACATATAATTCCTCAATTCAACGCTTCCGACTATATGACTATGCAAGTTGCAGACACGTCGATTGGACGGCAGTTGTTGAAAAGGCTGGGATGGGATGAACGCGGCGGCATCGGTCCAAGGCGCTCTGTTTTGCTTCCCAAAGGAGAGAAACATACCGGATCATCATCTGACTATGCTGTTCTCCCAGCACGACAAACAGAGAGTTGGAAGCCAATTGGCAAGGACAACACCTTCGGTCTCGGCTACAGGGGAAGTCTCCGTTCTCGGGGAGCACTTGGATCTCTTTACTCCAAAGCCTCAACGTCGCCGCTCTATTCTGAACCACATTCGTCAAAGAATCGCCTGCAAATGTCCGAAATTATATCAGAATCGCAAACACCGAGATGGATGAAGCGGTCCACAGACAAGAAGATTGGCAGGGCAGCTCACTTGGGTCTTCGGGCTCGCCTTCAGGTTGTAAACTCAAATTCTTTCGCCTCGTCTGGATACGGTGATCATAATATTCATGGTGCTAGGCAAGCGTTCACTGATATTTACAGTAGCTCTGTGGTGGAAATAGACGATGACACTCGTCTACATAGCAGTAACAGCAAAAGCTTGGATGATGACCTGAAATGGAACCTTATATGCTCGGATGGGACGAGGGCACTCCCAGGATTTCATGTGGAAAACACCCTTCGTCAGGACGATCCTTTCGCGTGGAACCCTGAGGATTTTCCGCAACTTTTCGTTCCGAGTCATTTTAAAGGTAAGCACCGCTTGAGTCGGTTTTCTCGTGAAGATGCTCTCGGCCGGGGTGACTTTTCGTCACCGGTAAATGGTCCCTCACTTTCGGAGCGCTTTACTAAGGCGACGGGTGCGGGGAACAAAAGTTCCGTAGACGTTGCATATGGTGTAGCAGGAGGGCTCATGATTCCTGGCGAACCAGATTATCTCAAGCAGGGTGGGCTCGTTGACAACCAGCAGTGTTCGAAGGCTACGATTGGTCCGCGTGGAGTGCAGAACCCAGTACATACAGTTGAAGACTGGGAACCCAACCGCCTGCTGTGTAAGCGCTTTGGTGTCCCTCTTCCAGAAAGATATCGTGACCAGGGGAACGATGGTGACTCGGCCAAAGCTCATTCAAACCTTTTCGAGGGGCTCGGTGATGTGGGTCGTTTCAAAAGTGCGCAGAAAGCAGCCAGATCATTGCTTCGCTCGATTTTTGGGGGCCCGGAGCCACCTAGATTAGAATCGCCAGCTTCCCACCATAAACGGTCTGGCGAGGGGGCACCGATGACCGATGAGAAAGGCTCCGATGATCGCCGAAGAGAAATTGGAGAGGCAACCATAAAGAGTGGGAAATCAAGCGAAAAGAAGAGGAAAAAGAAGAAGAAAAAGAAGAAAAAGAAGAAAAAGAAAAAGGAAAAAAAGAAAGTGAAGAAGAAGAGGAATAGGAAGAAGAGGAAGCGGAAGCGGAAATTCGGTAGTCACCCAAACATTGAAACCTCGCAGTCAGACAGTGCGCCTGAAACCGATTCTAGCATTGACACAAGTGATAGCGATAGTGACCACAGTCGCAGCGACTGAAGTGTGTGTTCTTGTGTGCAGGATGTATGATTTTGAATGATTGTTTGTTTGTGATGAAATGAAATGTGTAAGTTTACGTGTAAGTGTAAGTGTAAGTGTTTTCAATTCTTTTTACTTAAATTTTTACTTTTTACTTTTACGCTTACGCTAAAGCTGAAGCTCAAGTTTTTATTTTTAGGTTTTTAGTTTTTAGTTTGTTTTTCTTTGTCTTTTTTTTAATTATTTTTTGTAAAAAATTATTATTAGTTATGTAGTAATAGTGTAATAGTAATAGTAAGCGAATGAGTTCATGTAAAATTGGATTAATCACTCCAACGGTGCATTGATAAGACTTTTGACAGTGCATGGACCTTTACTTGTGCACAGGGCGCGGCCCTCCCACGCAGCGATACGGTCGCCTGTTGTCGAAAGCTGTGGCTTGAGATTCCGCCAAGCCTTTTGCTTCTTCACCTGATTTGCGCCAAGGGCATCACCACTGAAACCTTCGACGAATATGCGCTCGCCAACCGCTGCTTCTGCCGGGGGCTCCACCAGCTCGGTGGCTTTGGTTTCAGGATGTTTCGCGCAAAGCACCATTCCCACAGATTTTTCGCCCTTAAACTTTACTGCTTTGAGGTTGCAGACGACTACGACCTTACGTCCTTGCAGATCCTCTGCACTGTAGTGCTTTCGCAGTCCTGAAACAATGTTGCGCGTCTCGTCTTCCCCAATTTGAATTGTTTCACAAAAAAGTTCATCGGCGCCGGGATGTTCCCACACCTTGGCAATGCACCCAACACGGAGGTCCATCTTTGTGAAGGCATCTTGATTGGGATCTGCAACTTTTCCGCCTCCTCCGCCGCCGCCCTTCTTCGAGTTTTTCTTCTTTTTCGCGGCTTTCATGGCTTTCTTTTTCGCGTCCTTATCCAAAAGTTGAGCTGCGCGCTCGCATAAGATGGGCGCATCCTTGCTTGGCATGATGGGACTGCCGGGTGTGAGATTATCGAAGCCCAAGCTTAGAGAAGAGAAAGTCTTGGGCTCGCACTTCAGTTGCTCAAAAATCATTTTCGAGATTCCAGGTGATACTGGAAGCAAGAAGTGCGCAAAGTAGTAGGACGACTCAAGGGCGGTGCGCACAATTTGCCGGACGCGCTTGTCGTCATCTTTGACCGCCCATGGGGCTGCTGCAGTAATGTACCTGTCCATAATGCGTGTGGCCTCTGCAAAAAGCACTGAGTAGCGTTTCAGGTCAAAATTACGCATGGCTTCATCGAGAGCGGATGCTAGCACAGCGACATTGAACGGTACTTCGGCGGACTCTTCGGGAATGCACGTGTTGCAGGCCTTACCGGCGAACACAAGACCACGACGAAATAGGTTCCCGATTCCGTTGGCAAGATCTGCATTGACGATATTCACGAGCTCATCCTCGCTGAATTTCATATCATCGCCATAGACCCCCCCGCGAATTATATAATATCGGAAGTAGTCGGAGTTGTACTTGGAGAGAAGCATATTGGGATCCACGACATTCCCCAGAGCTTTCGACATTTTGCTGCCCTCTTTGTCCAGTACAAACCCATGGGCATATACTCCTCCAGGAAGGGGCAACTGCGCAGAAAGGAGCATGCACGGCCAGATGACGCAGTGGAACCAGATGATATCTTTACCAATAACATGTGTATTGGCTGGCCAGAAGCGACTCCACGCGTGATCCTCGTCGAGCGCGTGCACCCCGCTCATGTAGTTTGAGAGTGCGTCGAACCAGACATACATAACGTGCTTCTCGTCGTCGGGTACAGGCACACCGTGCGAAAACTTTGTGCGCGAGAGCGAGAGATCTCGAAGCGTGTCGTTCTTCAGGCGATTCAATATCTCATTCCGTCGCGAATGCGGTCGTATGAAGTCAGGCTTCGCCTCGATGTGCTCAACGAGCGACTGCTGATATTTGGACATGCGGAACATGTAGCTTTCTTCAGACATGCGCTTGACAAACTTCTCCTTATAGACTGCGTCAGAAAGTGCCTCGTAGTCCGCATCCGTGAGGTACGCACACTCTTTCACATCATACCATCCCTCATACTTTCCGAGGTATATGTCTCCCTTGTCACGACATATGGTCCACAGCTTCCGGGCAAACTCTTTGTGAGAGGCACTTGTTGTGCGAATGTAGTGGTCGTTGGAAATCTGGAGCCGCTTATTGAGCGCTTGGAATTTTTCGGCGTATCGATCGCAAATGTCTTGCGGGGTTACATTGGTCTTTGTTTCCTTAGACTCAGTTTCAGCCCTAAGCGCGATCTTCTCCCCATGCTCGTCAGTTCCCGTGAGAAAAAAGGTATCGCGGCCAAACACTCGGTGGAAACGAGCAACAACATCCGTGGTGACTGCCTCGTAGGCATGGCCGACGTGAGGGTTACCGTTCGTGTAGTTGATGGCCGTGGTAATGTAGTACTTTTTCAATGCCTGCCCCTCTTTCGCACAAGCACTGAATAGAGTTCCTGTCTGCAGCTCCAGGTTCCCAGTCAAGTCGACCGCCGCGCCCACGGCATCCACGGCGGGGCCTTTCGACTCCGCCTCCGTGATGGCCGCCATGGATCTCGCGGATTCCTCCGACGGGTCCTCCCACTAAAATGGGTCCGCGGAGGAGAGGTCGAGTTTTGTGGTCAAGAGCAGGCGGACCGAGGTCTGTGCGTGCCCCACGTGCGTGGAGAGAGAAGAGCGACGGCGGAGGAGGTTGGTTGGCGGGCTTTCAAAAGAAGAAGTGACTTCAGATTCAGAGGAGCTGCAGAGGAGACAGGAGGATCAGGTCTAGATCTCAGAGAGAGAGAATAGTTCTCTCGAGAGAGGAAGTGAAAAAGACAAATCTAAATCTAAAAATCTGATTTTGTCTTTCAACCACACGGAAAATAATGTGGAAATCTGAAAACGAGTGGTCTCTCGACTCTCTAAAAGCTCTCGACTCTCTCTCTCTCTCTTCTCTCTCTCTCTCGAATAAAATTGGGCAGGGGGAGACGCGGCGCCAGTCCCCCCGGTGGACATGAGCTCGACGGCCAAGCGGCGGCTTATGAAGGACTACAAGAACCTGAGGAAGAACCCGCGCGACGGAATCTCCGCGCGTCCCACTGCCGATGATATCATGCGCTGGCAAGCGTGCATCGTGGGTCCTGTGGACACGCTCTTCGAGGGAGCGACGTTCAACATGACCATGAAGTTCGAGAACGACTATCCCAAGTCACCGCCCCACGTTAGGTTCGAGACCTTTGTTTTCCACCCCAACATCTACAAGAACGGCGAAATTTGCCTCGACATTCTTCAGAATCAGTGGAGTCCGCTTTATAATGTGGGTGCAGTGCTTCAGTCAATTCAATCACTCCTCTCCGATCCAAACCCTGACTCTCCAGCAAATAGTGATGCGGCCAAGCTCTTCACGGACGACAAGAGGGAGTATCTTCGCCGAGTAAGGCAGTGTGTTGAGGATAGTTGGCTGTGAAGGACTCTTCTTCCTTCCCCGTCCCTCGCTGATCACAAATACAATATTTGTGGCGCCATGGCCGCAAAGATTCAGGCGAGTGACGAGGTCTGTAATCCCTCACCTGGGTCAACTTTGCTACGTAGTGCGGCAGCAAAGGTCTCTCTTTCGTCTGGAGTTCAAATGCCTTGTCTGGGGCTCGGAATGTCCCATAACGGCGGTGGGGACTTTGCCGTCGCCGTGCGATCTGCTCTGGCAGCGGGTGTGAGGGCCTTCGACACTGCCACTCGCTATGGTACCGAGCATGTCCTCGGGGAAGAAATTACGCAGGCGCTTGGAGAAGGTCATGTTGCGCGTCGTTCCGATGTTTTCATCACGACCAAGCTGTGGCCAGGAGATGCGCAAAACGTCAGCGCGGCACTCAGATCCTCTCTCGAAAAATTGCAGGTGGAATATGTAGACCTTTATCTAGTTCACTGGCCGGGTCTCACAACAGAACACTGGGACGAGTCGGCTCCTGCGAAAGCGCGGCAGGCGGTGTGGAGAGACATGGAGAGGCAACTTGATGCAGGGCGATGCAGATCCATTGGCGTATCAAACTGGTTGGAGAGACATCTGCAGGACATTTTGATTGATGAAGCGAAGGAAATCAGCGGAATCGTGCCCGATATCAACCAAATTGAGCATTCCCCGATTCAGAGGCAAAGTGATCTCATCCGCTTCTGTCGTGACAGAGGCATTCGAGCTTGCGGTTACTCACCCTTTGAGAAAGGGGCCGCACTTCGAGTGCCAGAAATCATTTCTGCTGCTAGGAAGTGTGGATGCACACCTGCCGAACTAATCATACAATGGAGTTTGAGTAGAGATGTCATTTGTACGGCAAAGTCCACATCTCCGGATCACATACATGAGACATTTGTCCGCTCCTTTACACACGACATCCCAGAAAACGCGCTTGCTGCCCTTGATAATTTGGATGTGAACTATCGCTGTACTTGGGATCCGACGTCAGTACCTTGATTGGGTCCAATCAAAAGATATAAAGTATTGCCGTTCATTTCTCCGAAGAATGTTTCCTGAGGTTGGTGAAGCATCGACAGAATTGCGCAAAGGTGAATTCCGCAACCCACATTCCAGGAAAATGAAAGATTAACAATAACAAGGTAGTAGTACTGTAGTAGTAGTAGTAGTAGTAGTAGTTGCAAGTAGTGCTAGTAGTAGTAGTAGTAGTAGTAGTAGTAGTAGTAGTAGTTAAATGAAGACCCATCAAGTCCACACCCGCACGAATTTACGGAGTTGCATCAGATTTGCACGCATTCATCAACTTTTCAAATGCTTCTTCTGTTAGTTCACAATGATCCAGGTCTTCGTAGCGAACAAAGGCCATGTCGTCCATATTTTGCACACCTAGCTCCTTGAGACGTTCTTCGAGACGTTCCAATCGTTGGCGAGTTAGAGCAACGCGAAGGCGCACGCTCAGGGGTTGTGGAAAGGGAATTTTCTTTATTGTTCCAGCGGCTGACGGCGAAATATTGTTGACAGCGGGATCAACGTCGTGCTGCGCCGCTTTGTTGCGCATCGTTGAATTAATTGGAGGCAGCTGTCCCCCAGGTTGAACGGACATTCGAACAGACTTGAGGTTGCCTCCCTCGTCATTTGGTGAGAGGTTTGGCAGTTCTTGACTCTTGCGCCTCTCAGTTTTCATCACAGCTTTGCGGTCACTGATTACGGATCGTTCAGGAGACCCTAGGGCGGCCTGAAATTCCTCAATGGAAGCCCTTCTTCCGAATATAAAGCTAGCGCGTTTTCCCATTGGACTGGTCTTCTGATAGTGCTGGCGTATACATTTCGACAAAACGGAAGGATGGGCATCCGAGAGATTTTGCACGCTGGTTCGTGTGAGGATGTATAGAGTGCAATTCGTATGCGCATAAACCGAGGCGGATCGACGACAGCTTTTCCTGAGAATGGCAATCTCTCTGCTCGTGGACGTGGACGGATTTCAAAATGGTTTGGGAGTAGCGGGTAAGATTAGTAGAGCGAATCGGTGCACACAGTAGGGTGTTGGGAATAAGCATGCACATGCGTCTTCGAACTTACCCAAAACAGTCACCAGCTTCCATGTCCTTTATATAGTTTCCTTTGATAGTCACACGGAGGGTACCGCGAGAGACGAAGTACATGGAGTGACCCTTTTCTCCTTCTCGCAGTATGTAATCTCCCTGCAAGTAAAATACGATGCTTAGTTCACTGGATACGTCGCGAAGAAACTCAGGCGATGCCTCGCTGAAGAGTGAGGATTGCAGAATCAGTCCTCTTTTTAGGAAAAGATCCACTTCGACGCGTATGGAGGGCGACAACTCACGGACAAATGGGGTCGGGTCACCGTCGAGACATCGATGTTCGTCCCAGAGAAAGCGATAATAATCACGAATGCGATCTTGTAGAAGTTTGGGAAGCTCGTTGTAGCTCATCATGTAGTCTAGCTGTTCCCTCTTCAACTCATAAGCAGCTCTTGCTGCCGTCATTTTGTTAAGAACATTTGCAGTTTCACCAATGAGAAGAGACGTGCATAGCAGCCCGACGATCATCAGCACGGAGCAGAAGAAAAATTGCTGTGTGTTTAGCGGCCCGATACCCTCCCCGTTTAAAATCAAGAGCGTTGCATAGCATGATTGAATCCACAAGTTTGTTCTAACCACTGCGTCGTGGTTTATACCAAGAACATTTTCATTGAGATCACGAAACCAGTCCTCGGATGGACGATCTTCGTTGGAACCCACAAGAAACCACAGACAGGTCCAAATGTTGATAAAAAATAGAATGAAGTAGATCAGTCTCACGATTCGCATTCCATTTCTAAAACACGATCTAGACCCTGTGGATTCCAGAACAGTATAAAAATGCCGTGTAGCTCTTCCGAGAATATTCGAAATTTTCATTCCTTTTATTGCGATCGGAATCGAACATAGTCCACGAATAGACCAGCAAACGTGATATCCGAGAAATATGTTCATGGGGATGCTTGCCACAACATCCAGCGCAAGCCATGCTCGGGCATTTTTTTCTCGCGACGATAAGAGAAGCCATGCGATGCTCCGCGTCTTAAAAACAATGTAACCGCTTTTCATTGCGTCTAAGATACAAACAATTTCCGTGACGTATTGTAAATTGTACATCCATCGGTCGGTCGGTCTGAAACTAAACAAGATGGGCAGTAGAAGACCCTGCACAAGGAGCAGGCAGCAAATAGTTGTGTCAACAATTCTTCCAAAATAGTCCTTACATATGGTTTTCCAGTTGTCAATTCTCTGGCCCGTTGACGATTGAGACCATTTCTTTACGGCGTTTTCGGACTCGAGCGTGGCCAGCGACACCCGCTTGAAATTCCCTGTGCGGATTGGTTTTGTGATGCGTGTCTGAAACACATTGATAATATTTGCGAGCCTGGATTCCCGCGATGCACGGTCTGTACCCTGGTTTCCGGTTTCCAAGTTTTGAATTTTTTTCTCTTTCAGCAGTTTCTTGAGACCTCGCCACAGCATACTGCCGGTTCTCTTTTCTTTTCTCCTGGAATCCCTGCTGGTATCCTGGAAGTGCTTTGCCTCACTACTTGCTTCAGCATTTTGTTTTCGGGCCACATAGGGCGATGAAAGGTCCTCGGACTCCATGGAAGATGTCAACTTCGCCTTCGATTGGTAGTCCTGCTCTGTTACTGCTACGTAGGACTCGACAGTTTGCGTGGCCTCTCCCGCTGTTGCTAACTCAGCTTTCGGCGGGGGCACTCCTTCTTTTGCCATTATTGTAGTCGTCAATCTTTTTCACCTGGCGTGGTTTGCATCTTCCTCTACGTACGTGCGTACGCAATCGTCACAACCTGAACCCGTTATAAACGATGCACTCTCTGCAGAGAGACAATGAAGAGCAGGCAGCACACGTTTCGCGGTGTTTGCACGAACGACATGCGCCGCATTCAATTTTACTTACACAAACTATACCCAAGTATCATTCACTTTAAAGGAAACAACTTGTCGACAATTTTGCTTCTTTATATGCATTTATTGGGGAAAGAAAAGTTACCGACGAATCGATGCTATTTCGACTTTCACACTATACGGAGAGGAGACTTCGGGCGGATTTTGAGGTTCGCTTTTCGGTTTTGGAGTGAAGTAAACCGACTTAGACAGGCGCTTTGATCCCACTATCTCAGGAGTACTGAATTTCAGACCGTCGCTGGTGCTCGCATAACTCACAGCAGCTTCGCTAGTTGGAAAATGCTTCCGCGAGTCCGTCTTGCGATTGTACATATGATTTGAGGATGCAGAGTTACCAGCAGCACTGGATATCCCGTTGGTACGGTCATGAAGAACCAGAACCTTGAAATGGTCGACCTTGGCGGTAGTGCAAATCACATCTTTCTCCATCAGCTTCCTCACTGTAGCCCGGACTTCTTCTGTCGGTTTCCCTGCGATTTGCGTTAGTTTTTGAATTGACATGCCGACTTGAGAGTCGTGACATTTGCTTGCAAGAATATTATAAACTATTGATGCAAGATCTGTAGCTGGCGTGGTTGATGAAATGGGAGAATCGTATATTTTTTGACGACTTATCTCTTGTTCCTCGCAACTCTTCTTTGTAGCCACGCTGGAGTTGTTCCTGGCAACTCCTTCGCCGTCGCATCCTGGTGAAGGCTGCGTTACGATTCTCTCGGCAGCTATCTCTGACAGTTTGGACGGTTGCGAGTGATGATCTGGCGATAAAATGGCATCCTCATTTGAAGCCTTTTGCGACAAATTTTGTGTCGTCCAGATGCCTCGCTTCGCACTTGAGGAACTCGAACTCGAAAAATTGATTTCGATTCGGCCATCTTCTGTTGTTTGCAGACTAGTCCCGTTTTGAACATGTCCCGGAGAACGTGGCGACGGCGAGACAATCTGAGCCTGATTGTCGAGACATAGTGGATGCGGAGATGAAGCGTCGTTGGTAGGTGGGCGTGAAGACGATGCTTCGCATGCTCCCTTCTTCTCATGTATATGAGCCTCCTCATCAATCCTTTTGGCATCAGATTCCTTGCTACCGCTCTCATCATTCCCACACCCTAGCATGGCACTTTCTCCCGAGCTAACGTCACGAGTTAAAGGCAATCGATCTGTCTTGGTGCCTTTATCTGTCGACTTTGGTGCGGCCTGCGGCAGCTGGATCGGAGCAGCAGCGGGAATGCTTTGCTGGTTCTTCGTTTTTGCGGTTGCAATGGCAGAATTATTGTTTAAAACTTCATTCCTCGGTATTTCATCATTTTCCACAAGCTGCCTCGGACCCCCACATGGTCACTCCGCTGTCTGTGTAAGGCAAGTGTTCGTCCGTGGCCCGGAGGTTGCTGGAGGCGCTGGGCGGGAGGTCGACTGCTGCATCTCTGAGATGGCGGTGGGTGAGGAGCGGTCCCATGTATGATTACGACGTATGGTATAAATGTACGGTATAATGTGTCTCATGGTGTGTGTGGTTCTTTACTTTTACAGCTCTCTCCACTCCAACCCAAGAAATTCAATCTACGCTGCTCCCTGCTCTCAAAGCTACGACTACGAATCTATTAATACAGGATTCGCACACGATCCCCGTACAGAAAAAATCAGGCGAAGAACGCCTGCTTTTTGGCGGCAGAGATCGATCTGGCGATGAAGCGTGGTAGACTCCATAACTCACCCCTACTCTGCGCTACCGCAGAAATCTTGAAACCTCCGATGCGTCGGGATGTCAACCACAGGCAAAATCTCCCTGTGAGGTATTAGATTTAGATATTGAGATTTAGATTGGCTTCCGCTCTACCGAGGGGGTTGAAATGCTGCTCGTGGCTCGGGCTCGACTCATGTAGCCTTCCGCCAGAAATCATCCCATTCCCTTCCACAAGTTCCCACCAGTTCCCACCAGTTCCCACCAGTTCCCACCAGTTCCCACCAGTTCCCACTGTCTTCGCGCATGGCGAGCAAAGAGGCGGTGCTGCCCGCTGCTGGGCAAAATAAAATCAACGCCGATTTCCCGCAGGGATGGCTTGCAAATCCACTGCGTCCGAAGGCTATGGAAATAGTCCTGGGGGGGGAGAGTCACGCGGCATCGCAAGGGGCGCGAGCTGAGAGGTGTTGTCATGATGTCAAGTCCGGCGCTGGAGCGAAATGTCAAGCTCTCGCAACCTATCTCGTGGTCACAACATTCCTCGCCGGGGTATTTGTGGCGGCTGAGATTTTCGCAGGACAAATTCGCGTGAGAGCGGGCGTGGAGGCATCTGCGACCTGGAACTGGCCGTGGAACCAGCTTCCCATGCAAATAATTTTCTTGCTCGCGGCCATGGGGGCGAGTGCACATGCAATTGTGCGCGCGCAGACTCCGACTGCCCCCCCGGAGCAACGCGGGACTCTGCGCGATAAATTCGCGAGGTTTTTCCCCCTCACAACTCTGGCGCTGTGCCTGAGTATTAGCGTCGCCATGGTGATGGCACCAAGCCAACTGTACTTGCGCAGAAGTAAGGCAGTGGAAGACGACGTTTCTCGAGGTTCGTGCCAGTGGGGGGAAAGCCGAAATGATTTCGCGGGAGCGTGTCCACATCTGCAAAGCGCATTTGTGACGCCGGCAAACGCAACGGGGGAGAGCGCGACGACTTTTGCCGGGTTTCTCAAAGCATTTCGAGAATACACGGAAAGTGGATTAATTGCACGAGTTATGCCGGAGCATCTCAGAGCAAATAAGCTCCTCAGTTCTGAGTGCTTCGCTGTGTTGCTCGATGCTGCGTGCCTGGATGCTTTTCGACCCTGCCGCTACGCGTCCTGCGTGCCTGTGTCTGAGGAATGCGCGGTGCGACTTTTGGAAGAGTGGATGGATTGCGGGCAACTGTATGGAGCGGAACGCGTCGCATCTGCGAGCGAAACCCTCGAGGGTGACATTCCTGACTTGCTTGAGATGGGCTCACCACTGCTGCCGCCCTCAACGCATGGTTCACTGCAAGTTGCGCGAAACTTCGCTCTCGCCATGGCAGCTACATTACGCGACCGTAATTCGGCCAATGCGACCAATGCGACGGCCAAGTCCGACTGCGTCTGGGCGAACACAGTCTCCGATAACAGTCCTGTGTCCTGCGACCCCAGCACAAAGACCTACATCCCTGGTGGCGCAGCTCGTTTTCGTCGAGACTTCACCGTCGTTCTTCTCGGAACCTGGGTCGCCTACGGCGTGTTGGCCACTCTTCCCGCACACGGCCGATTGGACTGTGCAATCCGTTTCCGGACGAAGAGTGTCTTCTCGCTCTCGAGCATCACCGCCTTGAGCCACGTCGTCATCAGCCCTCTCCTCTTCGCCGCGGGGAGTAACCTGGAGTGGTTCGCGAACGCATCGGCAGGTGGACCGAGTCACGACCCCTCCCAGCTCGCGTGGGCAGCGGTCTATTTCTTCCTCGCATACTGGGTTTTGTATTCTCTACTTTGGAAGCTTGTGAAACCGCGCTCTGCCGGTCGTCACAGCGCCCCCCGCCGATATGGGAGATGCTGTGGACGCCTGCATTCGTTCGTCGCCGCCCTCCGCCAGGACTATCTCGAGCCGGATGGTATATACTTTCCGGCAAAGTTTGCTTTATCCGAGACTTTGGAAGTGGTCGTGCAAGTGCAGAACCTCGTCAGTGGAAGCAGCGGCTCGGAGGCAGTGGAGGTTCTCGCCAATGCAACGGTGATTTCCATGAATATTATTGTCATCCCCCCCATGAGCTTTGTTCTCTGGCGAGTTGCGCGGCTCGGCAGGTACACTTCACTTGCCATCCTCTTGGCTACAGAGACAATATTTGACATTTCACTTGCAATGGTCCTCATCGTCCTGAGGAGCAGCATTCTTCTCGAAGGAAAGCTCCCCTTCGACGTGCAGCTCTGTGAAGATGCAGGACACGCTTAGCCTGATGAACCGTTTTCGGGAGTCGCTTTCGGAACACGTGAGGAGCGGGAACCCCGCACACCCACCGACTTTTCCCCCCAAAAAAAAATTTAAAAAGAATTTTTTTTACGGTTCACCCCTATCCGAATACAGTATGATATGCCATTATGTCAATTTTTGTTCATTTCCATTTCAATTTCATTTCATATTTCATTGAAATGATGGCAGGACCAAACATCACTCTCGCACCTGGATTTCATGCATAGCCTCCATTCTCTTCTTCACAGGCACGCGCAAACCGATGAATAATCACTAAATGTCCTTAAACTTAAACTTAAAGTTAAAGGGATTAATTTAATTTTTTGATTTTTTAAATTATGTCGGATTAAATACAATAAGGACAACGCGAGGG
>JACLAD010000394.1_pt1 | contig 13877 bp, 8 predicted proteins | sample 8027901 | NCBI WGS metagenome assembly JACLAD01 (sample SAMN15725071, study PRJNA655200) | protist metagenome | isolation source: fluorescence activated cell sorting (FACS) single amplified genomes of... | place: Spain: Blaines Bay Microbial Observatory, Mediterranean Sea | collected 2016-07-05
GAATTGATGGCTCTGATTTCAACTTTCTTTACATGTGCAATAAATATGTATAGGCGCTGCGCGTTTTAAAAGTGAGCAGCGCGGCCTCAAGAACTAGCAAAGAATATCTTGTTGATGGCGATGATAGTACTTGGTTCCAAACGGACGGTGACGGTTGTCCACATTGCGTTGAATTAGGAGGCAATTTTTCAGTCGGTAATTTTCTATGCTAGTTTAGTACCCATGCAGGTAGCAAAACGTAATTTTCGAAATGCAACGTTTCCGCGGCAATAGGGACAGAGCTAGATATTCGCATTCAGGACTATGGCTCTTACAGTCCAGACCATGTTGTGGTGACCACGCCTGAGGGGGATCGAGCAGACCACAACCTCCCGCAAACTCACAGCGATGAAGAAGATGACTCATGGTTCACATTGCTACGTGTTGTTGCACCCACCACTAAGGTTGCACAGAATAATTTGTGTTCTTGCCGCTTTGGCGCCAAAATGTTGTTGCTGCAATCCCATGAATGTATTTCACCAAATTTTTAAAAGGCTGTTGTAGAAATCTTGTCGAACCACGAAGGTGGTGTCGATTCCAAGATAAATGGTTTCAGATTACGCCAGCAGACATCAAAACAAGAATCCAAGCGACAGAGTGCAAAAGATCAGGCAAGCAACCTCTCTTGAAGACCCGATTTTGATACTATTACACGAATTTGACTTTTGTGTTGCAGATTTTTATGTTTCCAGATATGAACAAAGGTATTTTATTTCAATGCCAAGTTTTCAAAAATATGGTCTCCCAGCCAATATCAAATCAGAATGCTCTTCATCCCTTCAGGGATTGATGGAATCACGGGAGTTACTTTATCTGATAGCTCAATGTTAGAACGACTTCAAAAACAGTCCTTTATCTGCATCAACGAAATGCTCCCCGGAAAGGGCGTACCATACTTCTCCGAGCCTGATATCAGAAGTCAAGTTTGTGTCATCAAACGCAATTTCAATGCAGTTTTGAAAATGGCAAAAGTGTCCCATGGAATGCTTTCAATGTGAATCCATATCTGCGCAGGTGACTGCGACACATATACTATCTAGCGTCCGGCCCGGTCAGACTGTACTTCTTGTTTCCTGTCCTGAGGACGATGCAGAGTGGATCCAAGTATGTCTGCCTTAATCTATTTCTTTTCGTTTCAATTATAAAGCAACGTTTGTTGAAATTGTAGCATGCTTCCAATTTTTTCCTACCGATGAAACGGCCAAATGATGGGGTTAAGCTGTTTCGTCGCGCTGCACCGGTGAATGAGTTTGCTATTAAGTTTGCTCGCCAAAACATATTCCAATGACCTTTTTTCGCGGTCGAAATGATTTTGTGTTAGAGCATTCATTCCTCCGCGATGACTCGTGAAATGTTGACATGCATGGAAGACGTTGCTGAGGTAATTCTTGGAGACGAATATGAGCCGAAAGTATCAGCGCATCAGTTTGGTAGTCTTAACCAGGTTCAATATTGTCGGCATTGGCGGTACATTGTGGCTCCGACGTGTGCATGCTCAGCATTTGTACAGAACTGTTGACACTTAAGTACAGCATTACACCATCCATAGGTTGAAAAGTTTCCAGTACCGTTCATTACCCCTTACCTAGATTTGGTTAGTATTTGGATTTGATCGGGTCATGACTTGATTATAGCCGAAGTGAGAGTAAACTTTTGTAAATAGGTTCGAATGGATTCGTACAGCGTTATTAAAGATTTATTGGCAACTCCGCTTATCTCAATTTCAGAGCTACCAACCATCGAATCTCGGCAGGTTCGGTTGGATTGAAAATAAAAATTACAAATACGCTCTATTCACCCCCAAAAAATGATAGATCCCAGCAGATGTAGCTGCTGGCATCCTCAAAGCAGTGGTAGGTAATGCATTTGGATTTACGGTCGAATTATTTCTTTTGTGGTACACATCAAGCCCATGATCATAATTTGTCTTGCAACAGTCTACAGACTCGGCACAGGATTTAGCTGGGATGATTGCTTCAATGCCGGTGCTGCTTGACGATGAGCTGAAATCCCGACACAAGAAAAACGAGGGTCGTCATATTGGGTTCTCGGTTGCCAATGCAATTAGCTTTGGGCTTCGGGGCGCGAAGGGAAATCGCTTGCTTGATATTGCTTGGCTGAATGGGCGTTTAAATTGTTTGGTAGCTTTGCTTCGGCCGCATAATATCAAGGATAAGAACCAGATGACTGACTTTTTCACGCCACTAGCAGTAAATAGTGTTGGAATGGCATTGAACTTATACATCGCTCTGAAAATGCTGTACGCACAGGTACGAGATTATACTTATCTATATATATATGATGAGCAAATATCAATTTACACAAGTTTTTTGTGCGCAGGTGATGTTAAGCCCAGAGTTTTTTTCTTCGACTATGAATGGCGTTGTTCAGGTACCATCACAATGTCGGCGAATGCAAATTTACAATGTTAAAGTATTGTGTTTATAAAAGTGTATGGAAATTAAATTTTCAAACCAAAAAAATAAAATGTTGGATAGATAATTCAACGAATGGACCCGACAGCTCTTGAACAGTCACACAACGATGACATGATGAAGCAGCTTTTTTGGTTCAAAGTCAATTATAATTTTAATTGAATGAGTGTGTAAATGATACATACAAATACAATGGGTATTTTTTTGTCACAGGTTTGCACTCGATGCATGGACATCTTCTAGTAACCTGCCGAATGCCGATGCAGCCATATCTGCGTCGTTGGATCTTGCGTTAAGCGTAACATCAGTTCGGAATGATTCGGTTTGTAGTCGTATATATTTTTTACATTTGCTATGAACGATTGCTACCTGTGAATGTCGTCGCGTTTTATTCCATCGTAGATTGGCCTGCTAATTGTTGCATACATGCTTCTGTCGAAGAACGTCAGCGATCTTGTACCAGAACATCGGAAAAAGGCAATCATTAAAAAGTTGAAGAAAGGCCTCACCAAACATCAACTTGAAGGGATCACGGGATCCACATTGTCGACTGTGTTGATCCAGTTATTAGCAACGATTACAGAGACATGCACATCGAATCCAAGTGTGTTTGGTCGTCAATGCACCCCTGCAAAATTTGGCGACCACGCATCTTTTGTTAAGCTTCGGGAAGGTGATGAGGTTGTTGCCTTGAAACCTTATGACTCACACAACCATGCGCGAAAGACATGGGTTGCCGGAAAAGTTGACGCCTTTGAAAAGGATGTTTTGAGTGTGGTTTTCGTAGATGGCGATAAAGTTAAAGGGCTGCACCCAGGTATACGAGCTACCGCCAAAATGTTGTTGTTAGGCATTGTGCATTGCTCGAATCTTGAATAGTTGTCCTGAATTCTGACGATTGATTTGTGTACTAATCAAGAATTGTTTTGTCATATTCATGTGATTTGACCGGACACGAACCACAATTCGACGTTTCTGTAGATCAGGTCTATTATGCACCTGGTATTCCACACAACTTTGGAATAGGTCCGTTGACCAAAAATTTGCTTGAATGGAACTTCCCTGTTCTGATTCGGTTGGCCAAGGAACAAAAAACTTCGAACTTCTGTGATGATTGTAGGCCAAAAAAAGTCATTTGTTCTGGATTTTCTTCTTGCATCGTACGAACTCGATATCCCAATCTATTCGGTCGACACCAATTGGTCGTATTGCCAAAACAAAGAGGTAGCCATGATAACATCTTAGTACTCATACTTACAAGACAGCTGTGTTTGGGTCGACTGATCAACTAAATGCATTTCAAGTTCTTGCTGTTCTAACACGAGCAATCAAATGTTATTAGACGGAAAGAAATCTACCAACAACTCCATCGGGACACATGCCTGGTCGACTCAACAAAGGCGAGCAGGTCCCTTTTAGTACTCAAATGACTTGTCGAGCGAACAGGCTTTCTGCAGAATCGAACTAACTCGATACTCCAAAATTGCATGCTAATGAATGAGAGTTCAAACCAATTTGCACATACCAATATCGCTTTGTGAAGGTCACGGTTGTCGTCAACAAGGAAATTCATGACGATGCCAACGAAGGTATTTGTCATTCATAACATAAAGCATTGTGCGCTTTTTTAATGTTTAAGCACACATTTTTGCGCAGGCTGTCTTCAGGTTGGGGATATCGGGGAAGTCATTGGATATGACGGCTGGAGCTCTACATTTCAAGTAAGATGTACATCTGGAAAGTTTGTGGGCAACACGTACTGGTATCAAGAGGATGCTTTGAAACGCTACGTGGCCCCCGATACCCCGAGCGTTCACGCTGTGGCAAATGCGTCATCGACCCTGCAGCCCACTATCTCTGGAACATGGGCCATGAACTTGATGGTTGACCCAGAAAGGCTAGAAGAAAATTTCAAATACGCTGTATTCGAGCAAAATGGCAAATGCCTAACTGGTTCTATCATAGATCGGTCTGGTCGACAGATTGATACCATTGAAGGATCTATTGATGGTCTCACTATCAAGTGGAAGGTATACAGTAGGTACAGAATGTTTTATTATCATGATGCTCAAGCCGATTCCCCAGAACATATTTGCAAATCGTCTTGAGCAACACGTTACAATACATATATGTCAAACTGATTATAAACGATCATATTCACAATAGACTAGCAGCAGATCGAACTCGGGTGATTCCAAAAGTTCATTGTTTGACCATAAAGTTAGCAACGGTAGCTTAGACTCAACCAAATGCCGCATGCGCTTCAAGCTTTCTTCACCTTGTCCCAATGGTTCGGACAAAAAAGAAGAGTATGTTGGTGTCAAACTTAGTCACGCAACTCTTGACAGAGATGCTTTTCATGATGTTGAAAATGGTGTCTCTCTCATCGATACCGATCACCATAAAGCAAGATATTCGCCGGGATACTTTGGTAAGAATAGGTTTGGCTTATTTGGCTCCAAAATTGTTGAGAAAGGAACGCGGCGTTGGCGGGTTCAATTCATAGATGGGAGCTGTGAAAATGTTTTGGTTGGTGTTGCCCCGTCTACTATTCACATTGGAACCGTGTTCAATATTGAACGAAGCAGACATTTGGTCGAACAGAAATCGGAGGAAGAGGATAACAACATTGCTTACATTCGCAATGAGGGTGACTTCCAATATTTGAACAACATTGTGAAATTTATTGAGGGGGATATTATCGACATCGAAGCAACGGCGAGGGGCGATACGACAGTTGTATCGTTTTGGATTAATGAGAACAACAACTTTCCATTTTCCCAGCAAATTATACAAACTGGATCGGTCAAACTTTATATTGCACTTGCAAGTGAAGTGACCGTGGAGCTGCTCCCGAATCCATATCCGAAGGAACCGTTGGTTTCTTCGAATGTGGATACAAAAACCTTGCCACTCGTCTGTACGAAACATGATTTCCCACCGATTGATGGAAGTCCAGTCGTTATCCGCATGCTTCTTGGGCTACTTCACATTGGGTGTTTTCCGGTTGATGGATCTTTAGTAGTGGACAGCGATATTTTCTTGTCGGCTGCACGAATTCTACAAAGTTTAGTAAAAAGCCAATACCTTGCTACCGATTCAGTCCATGGACCAAGTTTCTTACAGCAGATCAAATATCTTTTGATTGAGATGCTTGCTGGCGACATTGTGTCTGCAAACAAAACTATTCAAGGGGCGGTGCTTGAACTCTTTTTAGAAGTATTTGAAAATTTGTTCGATCCAGATGATGTCATAAGCTTTACAAGTAATTTGATGGATCGACAAAACAGTAGTACATTGTCTCAAGTTCAATGTCGTTTGCTCGAGATGATTATCAAACGCTTACCGAAAACATCGTTTGCCGGGAAACTGATCAAATGTTCGGGACAGCTGTCCAATTTTTTTAATTTGGTTCTCTCGCTATGGAATCGCTTGCAGATTGACAAACATAGAAGTTGCTCAAGCAGCTCCATTGCCACTCTCGCAGTGCACTTATTTAAATTGATTCAAACAAAAGTAGTATCTCCTCTGAAACATCTCACGATATCACAGTCAAACCCATTGAACGCTAAGGGATTCTGGCATATTGTCAAAGAGATATTCAACAACTCGATCTCGCAACTCAACTCATTTTGTACTCCAGGTGCAACATTGGCCCCTTCAAATATTCTGAGCAAATGTGCGGGTGTTTTACTACCACTTTGCCTTGCTTCGCTGTGCAATATATTTGACGATTGTAACTCACTTCCCGCAGATCGTGATGGATACATGGAAACATTATTGATCAGGGCTTTTCCCGCTATCGTTACTGCTTTGTCAAATGCAATAATGACGATCGCTTCCACCACATCAGAATGGCCCCTACTATCCGAATATGTTGGCCAGCAATTTATCGAGGCTGACTCCGATATCAAACTAGCATCCATGGATGGATTAAGTATCTTTTTGGTCAACACCCGTAATCTTGCTGTAGTTGCAACCTCAAAATATATCCGACTGCTCCTCGACTTCCGACCTCCTAGCTTCTCCGAGATACATGTTTCAAAATTACTGGATCTTCCAATTCTGCAGCAGGCCTATTTGACCCATACCCATACCACCTACGATACGATCGTGAATCTTAAACAGATTCTAGAAGAACTGATTCCTGCTTGCGATCAAAATAGTTTGTTGTTTTCCCCGGTGCATGATCAGCACCCAGTGATCCAAAAACTGATCACAGCAACACAGAACGCTGTTGCAAATGACACTTTTGGTATTCATCCAGATATGGAACATGGCCAAACGGCGAGTTGTGAATGGTGCGCAGCTCTGAAAATCGCAACTAGATGTGTGTTCATTGTCATGGTTTACCACAACGGACAGGGCGGACAAGTTCAAGGTTTAGTTTCAAAGGAAGATCACGCTCCCTCAAAGGAATTGGTGTCTACCTGGGTCAACGCAAATATGCTCGTGCTGAATTTGTCTGGAAACGCTGCAACCAAACACATCAAAGATTCGCTCTGTGATTCCAAGGTACGCATTGCTTCATTTGTACGTCGAATTGTGGCACCGGAAACCTGATTCGAACTCTTTCAACACCCACATATTGCATTGCATATACTGTGTACCCTTACCCTATACAATGTAGGTGTATTCGATTCTTGAACATAAATTAATGATGACGAGACCGAGGGGTGCACCAGCAAATTGGATTCCAGAAGTATCAGAAGTTTCAAATCTTCACCATGAAGGTCCAGGCATGTACCGCCGTCTCCAAAATGAAGACGGATCGGTTCAAACAGATTTTACACAAGTTATAGCTTTGCATGACTATGAAGCCAATAATGAAAGAGAAATAAGTTTTAAAAAAGACGATGTAAGTTGGTTATGACAGACCATGTTCTTATCTCTTTCTCCACGCTTCAGTCAGGCTTTGTTTTATTGTATTGTGTGATAGATAATGGATAGTCGAATTCCCGAAGAGACAGCTGATTTTCTTCAAGCTCGGATTGTAAGCATACATTTATTAATCATTGTTGAAGCTGAGGTTCCAATTTTGTTTTGTTTCTCGTGTTTATAGCTGGGAACCACACGGTGGGGATACATTCCGGCTAATTATGTAAGACAATATTCTGCTGATGGCACAGAAGCAGTTGGGACTGTAAAGAACACTGGAGTTTGTGTTTTCGAGCGTCCTTGTGCAGACAGTAAGCAAATTGGAACTATCCAAGACATGGCCGAGCGCGAGGTAGTTGGTGTAACTTTGGGTGACGAAACTGATAAAGACGCACGTACTTGGTATTTACAATGGCTATCTGGTGGGTTTTCGATGCTATATGACAAAACGTCCGGTGTGAAGCTATTCCAAAAAATAGAGCAACAGAATTCACATTCTTTGAACGTCGAAACAGGGGCGAATGGTACTGCTTTGAAACGTACCAATGAAGATGTTATGGCAAATGGTGCTTCAATTAGCACACACGAAAACAAACCGCAAAATGATGAAAAGAAGTCGCTAGTTTACGGCCGAAGTCCAGACGTCACCCCATTTATGGATGCCCTTGAATGTCAGTCAGACGAAAGTATCGAGTGCTTGCGTTGGAGTGAGAAAATTAAAAGTTGGCTGACCAACATTCGAAAGGATGGAATCAGAGCCCATCCTGACGGTTACATCCACGCACTTACTAGATGTGCAACAGAAATACAGAAGGTTTGCAAGTGGTTACTTACCTTAGAACCCATGAAATCTTCCTCGTGTATTTCATCCCCAACTTCGAAGAAGATCCTGGGTTTGGATGAGCCATGTTCAGCGCCTGCACGTCCAACAGGAACAGGCTCAAAGCCTGTAGTCCAGAAACAGCTCTCAGTACAAGAGCGGGTGATTCGAGGATTGAAAAGATTGAGTTCAAAGGACTCGGCCGAAGAAATCACGTCCCAAAACCTGTTGCCTGAACAGAAAAACTTGCACGAACTTCAGAAGCTCACATCATGGCGTCTTGGTTCGTCTTCAAGTAAGAAAGAAGTATCGAAACATCCAAGCAACAAAGAGGACACGGATAGCACCGTTGTTTTTCTACGCATGTATGCAGAAAATGGATGGAAACTGCTCACTCTTAACAAGGCAAGAAAAATTAGAGCGCAGCGAAGTCATGACCGTCTGAATGCAATAAAGCTTGTTCAAAAAGTTTTGTCTCATGGTCTATGTTCGACAGCAAAAGAGTTTACCAGGGTAATAGCACATCCACTCCTACTCTCTTCAGTCGGATATGACGGTGCAATCTTAATGTCAGATATTGCAAGATGTTTGCGCTCTCACATTCGACCTCGTGGAGAAAATAGAATTCTTGAAAAAGGTCATGCAAAAAGCGTTGAACATAGGACTTACCTTGTTGCAATGCAAAATACGATCGTGGCATCAACCACCTGGGAAGTAGACTACGACTTCGAACACCGCCGACCGCAAAACCTTTGGGGACCAAGAGCACAGGCTTTCCCCTGCGCTCGGAACGAGGCGTCTTGGCTCTACACTTTTAAGGCTGGTGACAAAGTCTGTACGCACGGCCCCCCTGTACATCTTGAAGATGGAACATCTTTCATGGAACTCGTTGGGGGTGGGTGGATTGCCACAGATTCCTGGAAACAGGTTGATTATAATAAAGAAGACTGTATTTTGAATATTCTTGAGAAAAATAGCACCGATACTTTCACACATTTTCGGAGAGATCTCCAAGGTGGCGGTGTATCCAGAAAATTACTTATCGGACATACTTCGAAATTTATAGAAAATATCGCCATATCTCTACTTCGCTCAGTAAAATTTTGCAAAGATCATGGGCTTCGCTCTGTGCTCCAGCGAGCGACAATATCAGCGTTTTCAATGGATTATAGTGTTCAAAATGAGTTTATTGCGATTGCAAAAAGTGGTTTTGTTGAAATTATAGCTCGAGCATGCGCAGAGCAACGAGCAATTCTCGCTAATACACTAGAAAATTTACCGAAGGAAGCTAAGTGTGCTATTGGAGCAATTCAGATCGAGACGCCACCACCTGCAAATTCAAATGATTATGAACCAATAGTATCAATGGTACCGATAAATGTGACATCAGATGCAATTATGAAGCTGCATACACATCCCTACTCAACAGTTCCTGTGGCGAAAACAGTTTGGCCACCAACCATTCCGGTTTCAAATCTTCGAGGGACATGGGCGCAATTAGCTAAAGGACATGGGCATTCTGGCAAATGGTTTCGATATGACAGCAACGCTCGCTTTGTACCTTCAGGACGTCTTTGGGAAGTGCGTGTTGTGATTCCACCTGCAATTGGAGAATCAACTCGAAAGGATATTCTGAATGAAATGGTGCAGCATGTTGAAGGTGTGGAGAAAACCACCAAAACTAGCAAATTTCCCTGGCCACCCGTTGATAATAGCGTTCCAATACTGTATCGCTTGAACGATTCCATGCCCTTTCAAGAGGCTTGCGCTTTATTGCGGTTAATGGAAGATGGTGTTTGTATGTCGGACATGGTTCCAGTCTTGGATACAAAAGCTTCGGCAGGTGCAGGTTTTTCCAAGCCCCCGTACGAAGATGATCAGACAATCAAATTCAAGCTTGACAAGTTGCACACTATTCGCTACTCGCATATCGATGGCATGATGACAAGTGCACTTTACTTCATCCTGAAACGAAGCTCTCGGAACGCGGGAAGCCATATTACCGATAAACTCTGCCAACAAGCCCTTAATCCCATTATAGGTGTGTTCACACAAACAGTAGAGACTGCCATTAAAGGCATCAACCAGTCGCAAACAACAACAGATAAACGTATTGATATCGGTCGCTCGGTTTGCCTTTGTCCTGACGTTGTTGCTTCATACATGTGTCCAAATGGAGGACTTGTCTGCAAAGATTGGAGTACGGTGCCAAATCCTTCTTTCTCAATCGGGTTTTGGCTCTGGCTTGATGAACCAGTCACGAAGTCATCCTTGGTGGTTTTGACGAATGAAGATCCATACACCGATGATGATACAAATGACAAAGATAAAGACGATCATTTTCTGCAACTTGTTATTGATGCAGCTTCACAGCAAGTTGAACTACACAATGTCAATGGGAAACAATCATTCAGCAGAAAGGCAGTTCCTTCAAGACGATGGGTGCACATTCTTGTAAGTTTCCAATACTCGCCAGCCATGGACTTTGCCAGTCTTTATAATGTGAGTTTGCGCTTAGATGGAGACGATAACCTTAATGTTGCTCACGGTAAACTGGCAACGCAGTTTTCACCATTGAAAATCAACCCGAAGTCCCTTACACGCCGTACTTCTGTGCATTATCGTCATCAGTTTCGTGTATTTCCCCTAAGATCAGAAACTGCGGTTTTGTTATATAATATGGTCATTTCACCATTCCTGCAACCCGAAGTTTCTGCACCCCCTAGTACCAATCCGAATCTACCAAAGCAAAGCCTTGCTTGGGCAAAAGATTTTTCGACAAAAGGAGTGCAAACAAACATGGCTTCATTGACAAATGCATGGAATCCTGACGACAAAGACACAAAACATATGCTTACCGAAGATAACCTTAAGCTGGCAAGCGTCGATGCTGATGGAACCAATCACCTTATTCGTGCGTTGGATGGCTTCAAGTCGGGAATCCACTATTGGGAGATTCAAGTTATTACAAGAAATACAGGGGGCAGTGGATACCATTGGTTAGGAATAGCTACATTGGATGCGGCGCGAGAATCCCCTCCCGAACGCCCTGGTTCACAGGCTCGAAATAAATTTATGTTTATTAATTGTACTCATGACTTCATTTAATTGCAGAGCTCACTGTTTATCGTATGTACTTACTCACAGGTTTGGGCTTTGTATCTGTACGAGTCAAACAAATGCGGCGGAGGTGCTTCGCTAAAAGAATATGGTCGCAATATTAAACATGGCGCAGGCACGGTTTATGGAGTATTACTCGACCTTGACAAACGAACAGTTGGTTTCAGTTGCAATGGGGTCTATCATGGTGTTGCCTTTGCATCTTTGCCTGAAGATACAGTGTTCTTTCCTGCAATGGGTGTCGGGGCTCTCCAATCAAACACGTGCGATTCTTCTTACATTGTATACATATTACAATGATCTCTTTTCAGTTTCAGTTGTTTTAATGTCCAGTAACAAGTAACGAGTGTTGTATTTTTAGGTACTTACTCAACTTTGATTGCCGAGAACACAGCCCGGTTCCACTTACCATACCCAGTGATCCTGTCGATAGCGGTAATTTGGCACAGTGGTCTGGTACTACTGGGCTTATACAACAGCTTGCTCTACTCTCGTTTGTGATTCGACATTCAATTGAGGGCCAACAAGTCGAATCGCATCACTCACTTGTGCAGCTTCTTCAGAAGCTCATATTTGGGAACGGCGTGGATCCTTTAGCAATCCATTGTGCAGCTCACATTCTTTTTGATGTTCAACAGAGACAACAGAAACTCAAGCAAGACGATTTACAAATAAAATTTGTTGAAACAACGTTTGAAACGCTGAGTTTCTATACAAGACAAGGATTTTCTGCCCTTTCGCCGCCGACAAATGCATCGCATTCGGATCAGATGTTGAATGTTTTCATATCTATTTTGAGGATGCAACTTTGTAAAGACTCAACACGAAAAACCCTTTTGGGTATACTTCTTCGTGTGTGGGAATCTACCAGTGAGACTATCGAACTGATCACATCACGACAAACAATATTAGATGGACAACTTGATTTCATGATATTAAGGGCCGTTACTGATCTTCTCGCCTCGTTTATACTCCTGGGTAATCACGAAGAATTTGCAGTAGGGGATCGTCTTGCTGTGCAGCAGGACGGAAGGATTGAACAAGAAGGCGTGTTGATAAATTTGAAAGCTGAGAGAGATGGCGCTGTTGTAATAGTTGGGAGCGAAATAATTTCGGTAGATTTTGACAAGATATCACGATGTGGGACTTATAAAGAAGATGTTTGTGCTTGGAATTTTCCTGCAGAACATTTAAATGCCCTTATGCGAAGTATCGATCTTATTCTATCTACTGAATGTCATTTCAACATCCTTGAACCAACTCCACTTTCGCTCATATTTGCTGAGTTGCAGTCCCGCTCGCTTAATGTTTTAATACCGTTCACACACCACATGCTTTCTGCTCAACGTGCATTTGCCCTTGGTCCAACCCTTGTGCGTGTTATGCGGAAATACAGCGCGTACACAAGCGAGGTATTGAGGCTGCAAACCATAAATAGGAATGACACAATTACATTGCAGCCACCTGTTGGCACAACTTCACTGAAGGCTACTGCTATACTTTCTTTCTTGAAAAGAGCCGTGCATACCAATCAGTTACAAGCATCTGCTCTACTGTTACGACAAACTCTAACAACGCAACCAGTACCACAAGGAACTATCCCCTTTGTGCTGTTGTCTATGGATGGAATGCGGTTAGTGCTTACGTGATTTTCGTTGGTTCAATTCAAATAATAAAGCTATCAACATTCTAAAGTACATATTTTATTGTATTTACAGACCTTCGAGTCAAGTCCACTCCAATTTATTTTTGGACTGCAATACTGGTGTTGGCTCCATGTGTTCCCCATTATCTCATGGAGCCCCACGCAGCAGTCAAGGGATTTTGTGCAAGGCCTCGCATGGGAACAGGTTCACGTGCTACAAGTGTAATGAAGAATATGGTCCAGTTGAGCGATGGGTTGCTCAAGATTCTAAAGAATGCTATTGTTTTACCTGTGTGCCAAAATTGGAGCTCTCGGAGGATTTTGAACCTGAGTCGGAGACCATTTTTGTTGATGTCACTCCATCGCCTGGAGAAGAATCGACCTCGAAATATCCATTCAATTCCTACTACACCGCTCGACGCCAACAAGTACTGTACCTTGCAGCGGACATTAAAGCTGCCTCTCGAAAATACGAAGATCTCGCGACAATTCTTGCGATTCAACTGAAAGTAGATAAACCACCTGAGCTGGACCTTCACAACTTCAGGCTCGAGTATGCATTCACAACAGAAGAAGAGATAGAATCCGAATGGCATGACACAACATTGGTGTTTGGGCCTAAGACCTTATCGCATGATGGCTTACTTCCTGACGCATGGACCACATTTGAATTGGATACTCCAATCGAATGGGACGGTTGCAGCAATATCATTTTCCAGGTCTGTCTGTCCACATGCAGTTGCTTCTGTTTTGATTAACCAACTAAACATCTTTTCTTAATAATAGTGGTCTCATCATGGAAACCCTGAAACTACCAACTCTGGTCGAACAGCAACTGTCGCTGTTGGTGTAACCCGTGCAATTTGTTACTGCACTGATAGTTCCGAATATTCTTATCCCCATGACGACAGTTGCGTTGATGGCACTAGTGATGATGTAC
>JACLAD010014855.1_pt1 | contig 13873 bp, 18 predicted proteins | sample 8027901 | NCBI WGS metagenome assembly JACLAD01 (sample SAMN15725071, study PRJNA655200) | protist metagenome | isolation source: fluorescence activated cell sorting (FACS) single amplified genomes of... | place: Spain: Blaines Bay Microbial Observatory, Mediterranean Sea | collected 2016-07-05
GTCCGCAAGGCTGTCTCTCGAAGAACGGTGAGTTAGTCGGGACTGAACCATATGAGCCGCACTGCCATCACCGGCTTCTTATCTCAAAATGGCTACTTCCACGTTTGCCGTAAAGGTTGTCAACAAAGAGCGGAAGTCCATGCACAGGGATGAGATCAACAATGTTCCGATAGCAGTCACAGCATTGGAAAAACAGGATAAGCAGGGTTCTGGTACCTCAAAACCAAGCTGGTTGAGGGCGAGCTCAAATATGCTCACTCTTGGCATAGGATTCAATTCCGGAAATAGTCACTCAACGAGGAGTGTAACTGACTTTCGTTTATTCTCCGACAAGGTGAAAGGCATAACAGAAGGCACACCTGCAAATGTCAGACACGCTGCAACTTTTACATCGGGTATGGAGGCAAAATCAATTTCTGGCAGCAAAAAGGAGTCAGGCATATTTGAAAGCCTTGTCGGAAGTGTGGCACGGGGGGCACGCGACACGATCGCGTCCCTCTCGGGAATGTTTGGCCTAGCATCTGGCCGTCGTCACGGCAGAGTCGAGCCCGGTGGTAGTCACCTGTCAGCGCACGCCGAAGGAGACGAGGACGTTTCCGACCGAAGTGATGCGCCAAAGAGGCCCAGTGAAGTGGTCATGGTGTCAGAGAGAATGAAATCGGCTCCGTTTCCGTATGACGATGAACGCGTGCCATCAATGTTGGGTGGTGTCAGCACAAGGCCTCATGTTTCCGAGAGGTCATTGACGCAAACAGGAACACGTGTAGCAATGGCCTCGGTCACGGGTGTAGAAAAGTCCACAGTAGTATCTAGTGCAGAACCGACATCTGTGACTGGAGAGGTAGGTATGAGCACAATTTCAAAGAAGAAGAGCAACGCAACCATTCTGCAGTCGAAGGGAATGCAACACAGGACTGGCACCTCGAGCGAGAGCAAGCAGGTGGGACAAGAGCAGGGCGAGATGGGGGCTAGTGACAGCAACATCAGTGGAGACGGTACCACGAGAGGAAGTAAAAGTGCCGGGCACCATAATGCTAGCTTCAAAGACGGTGGAGACTCCCAAGAGTTTGTGTCAGCTAGCCATGTTGTCAGAGCAGAGGCCCAGACGCACGGTGGCTCGCAAAGAACTAGTTTAAATGAAGCGGACGAGATGCTGACCACAAGTCGTGGCAGTTTGAACGTCACTGGAAGGAGTCACCGCGACCTCCCAAATATTTTGCTTGTCGAGAAATTCGAGGAGATGCTCGACGTGAATGTTCATGTCGTGCGCTCGGAAGTCCAGACTGTTGGAAAGAGAGGGAGGCGATTCTGGCACCTCATCGACAACATTAACTCGTGGAGTTTCGATATTTTCACGTTCCAGAAGCTGTGCGGAAATCAGTCTCTCCTTGTGATTGCCAACGTACTTTTCTGCCGCCACGACTTTGATCAAACGCTCATGGTGGACCGGGCAAAGTTCAGCAACTTTGTATCGCTTGTACAGGATGGTTACTGTAAGTCAAAGTCGCGACGAGACCATCTTGCGAGAGAGGGTTGTTTTTTTGCTTCTGTCTTCACGAAGTAATGGAATGCACTGTCTAACTATTATTGGCACACGACAGACGCACACAACCCATATCACAATGCGCTACACGCTGCCGATGTGTTGCAAACAGCCAACTGCCTCATGCGCGTAGAGGAGGTGTCGAGGAGACAGAGCAAGCTTGACATTTTCATTCTCTTCTTGTCTTGCATCATTCACGACTACAAACATCCTGGCCTCAACAGCCAATACTTGATCGCGACAAAGCACCCAATTGGTCTCGAGTATGGTGATAAGCAGACGCTGGAGCGCTTTCATGTTGCGGAAGCTTTCAAGCTACTCGACTCCAACGAGACAATTGCAGACCTCTTGGACTGCCTTGAAGCTGCCGCAGTGGCAAACGAAGGTGTTAAAGGCTCTGATAATGACTTGAAGCACGATAGCGATGGCGAGCGAGACTCAGCTTCGAGTTTGAATGAGAGGCTGCCGGTGGGTCTTGCAGAAGGGATAGGGACAGGGCACCTACCAGATTGTATGAACTAATACGAGCAAAATCGGAAACTGTACAACTGCACAAACAGAAACGCGCCCAGACGCCAAGGGAACGGATCATAGACCTCGTCCTCGCTACCTCACTTTCCGACCACTTTGCCTTCGTTCGAACGTTCAAAGACTGCCTGGAGCGAGGCTTTAACATGGGCAATGACCAGGAGCGACTCATGTCGTTAGAGATGGTGATCAAGGCGGCCGATGTCTCAAATTGTGCCAAGCCTTTTTCACTCTACAAGAGATGGGCAAACCAAATCATGATCGAGTTTTACAAGCAGGGAGATGTTGAGCGCAACGACGGCTCAAAGATCTCTAACTACATGGATCGTTTTGAACCAGACGTCTCCACATGCCAGCTCAACTTCATGCGCTTCATCGTTTGTCCGCTGTACGAACTCGTCGGTTCTTTTGCTCCGACGCTGCGCGACATGTATTCGTCAAAGCTGAAGACAAATGTGAAATTCTGGGAGAAGCAACAGTTGCTCGAGATGGGGATCAGGGAGAGATGCGACTCAATCAACCTTGAGGAAGACTCGGACGACGACGACGATGGACAGGATTCTTCGAACAGCAATGGAGGGGATCGCCCTCGCATAAAGGTCAGGCGCCGGAGCTCCTTGGCCGCACCTGGTCGGAAGAAACCCAAAGGTGTATCCTTGGCCTTGAATGGCGTCTCAGACAGGAGCAGGAAGCATAAGAAGGAAGGCACCTCCTCCATCAGCAAAGCGCTAGCAGAGCGTACAATAAAAAGGAGGAACACGAGGATTGTTAGTACTCTCAAGGCATCGCGTGCCCTTGGTTCGCTGGACAGCGGGGCAGCAATGCAAAAGCGATTTCCTGATCGGTCTCTGACCACGATCTCGAGCATGCCGGGCGGACTGGTGGCGTCGAAGTTTACGGAGGCCGAAAAGAAGAAGAAGAAGAAGGCACAGGCGAGGGCACATTTTAGGTCAAGTCTCGGTCGTCGAGATACATCCGTGAGGTCGGCGAGAAACTTTGGAGACCGCTTCAAAGTGGTGCACGTGCCGTCGCTCTCCGACGTTCTCCCCAGTGAGGCGAACGATGGCGAGGCAGAGGGCGAAGGAGGCATCAGGGGGGATACCGACAAAGAGGAGGAGGCAAAAATCGCGGCGAGGCAACGAAGATCTAGGATAGAGCGGAGAATGAGTGTCAGCTTTCTATAACTTAAGACTGTGTCATGTATAGTCGGTACGCAGTTCAAGTGTAGTGCAGTTCATGTGGTCTCTGGCTCACACAGCATTAAAACTGCTGTAGCTCTCTCCTCTGGTCCCTCAGCAAAGGTCGAGGCCCGTTCTACCCAAACGAGTGGACGGTAGACAGGGGTGACTTCCACGGCCTCCAACACGCGTGCACCTTTGATACCTTTGGGTGTGACCCCCCGTCGAGCAGTTGCGCAGGCTAGAGCAGCCAGGGCGCCGCGCAAGTCGACGCGAGCGCTTCGGGACGTCAAGGACGCACGAGAGATGAAGTGAGACAGACACGCAGCGGTAGAAAACACAACATTGAACACGGCACAAAGCTCTGTGATCATCTATCTACAGCCACAGTATCTCACTCACCTGCCAATCGCGATCGTGGCATTGGTCAAGCTGGGAGGTGAGAAGGGAGGAAAACGGTCCACTACTGCCGCGCGGACATTTGCAGCGGCGGCAACCCATCTGCCGCTCTCGCGATGAGAGAGACCCTTGGAGATGAAGGCGATCGTTTCCCTGGATACTCCTTCCATTTCTCTTTCACGCCTTCTTACCATCGCCCCGGTGATTGCAGAGACGGGTTCATCGAGCGAGATCGCGCTGAATTCGAGCCAGGCGTCGCCTCCTGGCGGCAAGGGCGCAAACATTGCCCACTCCTGCCCGAATCCCGCGGCGGCGGCGACGTCGTTGGCTACCACCACCGCCACGGAGGCAGGGAAGGAGCCGATGACGTGCGCAACCACCGGGAGTGGGCCAAGGCTAACAAACTCCAATAACTCAACCAAGGGGAGGCAAAGCGCTAGCGTAGAACTGAGGAGCACCAGCACGAACGCAATTGCCTTTCGCGGCGAGGACTGCTCCGTGCCTTCGATCGCTTGCCCCCTCTCTCTCGGAGCCCCACCTGTCAAGGAGCCTCTAACAAAGCGGGACGATGGAGATGGAGATGGCGATGGCGATGGCGATGGCGATGACGATGACGGCGCGCCGCCCCACGCGCACGGCGGCAGCAGGGAACACACGCAGGCCGCCGAGACCATCGGGAAGATACCGAGTCCTCGCATGCAGATGCAGAGGCCAGCGTGGAGTGAGAGGAGGAGAAGCGCACATACGTGCTGCACGCGGGCTGTTGTTTTCGCTCTTGTTCGTGCTGTTTTTGCTATCGTCGATTCTTCTTCTCCCGCTGCCGCCGCTGATGATGAAGAGGTGGCTGCGACGGTGGCCGTTGGCATTGGCGCTGGCGTTGCCGCAGCTGCTGTGAGGTAGACGAGTGGTAGGCCAACCTCGGCTACGACGACAGCGCGAGACAGAGCGGCGAGGGCTGAGGTCACAACAGGAGATGCAAGGGCAGAGAGCGAGCGGCGGGCCTAAACATGGGGAGAGAGAGAGAGAGAGAGAGAGAGAGGGAGAGAGAGAGAGAGAGAGCAAAGTGCAGTGGTGAGAGGGTGAGGGCACCCCTGGCTGCTCGCCGACGGCACTATCATGAAGCACTCACCCAGGGCTGCGCGAAGTTTTCGAGAGAGAGCACGCGCTGTATGGCGTTTCCTTTCCTGCAAAGAAGCCACTCGTCTCCGTGCTTCCACAGTCCCGTCGCTAGGTGTAGGCAGAGAGCTTGTGCCATCACGAGAACTGCGCCCCAGTCTCGCGACGAAGCGAGGCTCTTACAGCTGCTGCTGCCGCCGCCGCCGCCGCCGCCGCCGCCGCCGCCGCCACGGCTGCCACCTGACAGAGATAGGGCTAACAAAACGTTACGGAGAAGCTGGTCGCCATAGTGCCTGACGCGTTGGAGGAGCTGTCAGTAGCAGCGTTAGGCAGGGTTTCCCCTCGCAGTGCACGTACTCAGTCAAAGGCGATAGGCCAGGCCCGAGTCGCATCAGACATGTCCACGCCACCGCACAGGAAGTGCTCCCCCATTCGCTCCACTTGGACACCATCACAGCCGAGGCAGCCGCGCACACGAGCAAGAGGGCCTTGGACTCTGCGCTCGAGTGGAGTTCTGGAAGAAGAAACGCGCGCTCGATCACCGACGAGAGCAGCGCCACGGCGACGAGCGAGCGACAGAGCCATATCGAGCGCGGGTCAGGCGCCAACATTATTAAGGAGCTCGATCCCGACTAGCCATAAAACTATCTGCCCTTTTCATATCGCAGAAAAAAATACGCACCACCTGCAAACATTGTTCAATCGCGGGGTGCATGGCGGCGACGCGCGAGAGTGTCTTTCCGTCGCTGGTGGTCTTCGACCTTGACGAGTGCGTTTGGAAACCCGAAATGTACACACTAACCAAGGTCCCGACGGCAAAAGACGCAGTCCATGGCCAACTACCAGGCGGAGTTGGTGAAGGCGTGGTCGGCGTGCGAAGCGGTCGAGAGACGATTTCTATCTTCCCTGGGGCTGTGCACGTGAGTAGTCTGGTTGCCGTCGCAAAGTCAAAACCTCCCAAAGATCTCTACCTCACCGTTCCTCGCGAACTGCATGAGCGCAGGCCATCCAGAGCGTGCTTCAGGGCAAGTACGGTGGCGAGATGAGACTAGCTTGTGCAAGTAGTGCAGACACGCCTTTGGCGTGTCGCATAGGAAGGGCTGCGATGGCTATTCTGGAGGTCCTCCCAGGCGTCACATTGCTCGAAGCTTTTAGGACAGCAGGGGGAGGTTGCGGCTTTGTAGATGGAAATGACCACAACCTGCAAATAGGACGTACCGCCCCTCTCTCGAGCAATAAGGCCGCTTCTCACTTCCCCATCCTTCGCAAGGCCACAGGTGTGCCCTACAAGGAGATGCTCTTTTTCGACGACTGCAATTGGACTGACCATTGTACGGCTGTGGAAAGAGAGCTCGGCGTCGTCTCGCAGCGCACGCCGAGGGGCTTGACAGTGGACGAATGGGAGCGGGGCTTGCTGAGCTTCCGAGAGAGGAGGGGACGAGATGCGAAACAATAGCGTGCCTCACCAGATTTTGAGATTTTGTGATTTGTTCAACTTAAGTCTTCGTAGCCACCCTGGAGCATTCCATCGTCAGTGTCAGACAGCGCCAGGCACCTGCCAACGACGAGTACAGTGGATTGCTTGAGTGGCCGATGACAACGAGAGTCGTGTGTCGAAGTGTTGGACTTTGCAGGAAAACTCGTTTCAAAACGCAAACCAGGTCATAAGAACCTCAGAAAAGCGTTATTCATTCGGTCTGCGAGCAGCGAGCAGGCGCGTCAGCATACCATCCAGCAAAAAACCGACGTGGTCGTTTTCTGCACTAAATTTCTTGTACAACAACCGTAAATGACCTCTGCGTTCCAAAAGCGAGGCCACTTGTAGGGTCGTTCTAAATCCATGTTCATGATACAAGAAAAGCAGAGCGCTGTTCTCCGCGTCGCCTTCCCTCACCTGACAACCATCCCTACCAATCCTGGTATCGACATCACACGCCCCAGCCCCCAGCCACAGAAAAGATTTGTAGCTGCTACACAACCGCAACCCGCCCTCAAAACCAACAAGCTTCTAGCAAGCCAACCAATAGCCGAGCTATCCTACCCAAACTCTTGAATCATGGCTCTTATCACGCGCACGCTCCTTAGCAACGCTCGCTCGTCGGCTGTGCGATCTGCAGTGTCGACACGCCTCTTCAACACGTCCATGGCAGTGGCTGCTCCCGAGCAGCCTGCCGCAGCTGACAGCGTGTCGGTCAGCCAGCAGGACTTCGACAGCCTTAAGCTTAGTTACAAGAAGCTGAAGACTATCAAGCGTAGTCTGTCGCGCAACGAGCTTTCTGCTACCTTTGCGGCCGAGGCAGAAGACGAGGAGGAGCAAGAGAAGAGCCTCGGTGACGTTTTGCCGTCCCGCTTTGTCGGTGTACGTATTTCCCGTACAGAAGGGAGGGAGTGTGTAGAGAGAGGAGAGATGACGGAGAGGTACTGAAGGCGTGATGGCATGCAAACACTGCAACCTTGCAACTTTGCTGGCGTCCAGCACACACTGTTGTAGAATCAGCTGACCAGCTCGCGCGAAATAACAACCGAGCAGATGTTCGAGGTGGCCGTATCAAAGATCTTCCCGGCTGGCTGCGGGTGGCAGGGCGCGTCGGTCATCGCGGATGGGTGGGGATACCAGGCAACTGAGCTTCCGTTTTTCCTCATCACGGGTGCCGGGGATGGCCTTGCCGTGTGTGCTGGGCACACAACTTACATGGCGTTGAAGTAAGTCTTGCTTGCGTGCGGGACTGACTGCGGGCGAGGCGGACGGAAAAGAAAGCTGAAAATCGCTCGTGCAAGGCTTTGTTGTCACGTGTGTGGCTTTTCCAAAAACGGCAAGATCTCTTGCTCTCATCTCTGTTTTGTGCCGTTTCACTCACACAACGTTTGTCACACGTGTCTCTCCGTCTGCGGTTGATGGATTGATCGACCAAATCTACATTGCTTTTTGTTCTTTTCCACAGGGCCGCCGCCGGTAGCGACGTGAAGGTGAGCAACGAGTTCCACACGGGAATCTTGCTCGGCACCGCCGCTTTTTTCTCGGGCACTGCCTGGCAGCCAATTGTGAACGCGCTCCACGACAGCATGGGTCTGACCTTCAACCAGTGCCTGCTTGGCACGACCATTGGCTGCGGTTCCATGTTTTACATAGGTGGGCATTGTATTCTTCGTGGCGACAGAAGGAGGGCCAGGGCGACGAGCACCGGTCCCTCATGATCTTCTTCTCATTGAATCTAATTTTCGCTACTGCCAATATTACTGCCTGCAGGTCTCCGTGTTGGGCGCGCAATCTATTCGCCGATCCTTGAGGGCGTGCAAGAGGCAAATTACGCCAACTTGAAGGCCGATGCTGCGCTGTCACTGGCCATTGGCGGAGCGACAGCGGCATTTGTCGGTACTGACTGCTCGTTCATGGCGGGCGGCGTTGAGGAGAATTGGCTCCGACCGATCGTCGGTATCGAGGACAGCTTCGGCGACCTCCAGGGTGTGGCCACGGCTGGAGCATCGACTGCCATCGGCTTCACGGCCTTTCAAACGGTGCAGAATGTGGCCGTCACCCCGGGCAAGAACTGGCTTGACTGAGAAGAGAGTGTTGTGAATCGATTGCAAAAACGAGCGCCTTTTTTAAGATCATTGATTTTCCTGTGCACGCGGAAAGACCGAAAAGGATACGAGGCTGACCCATACCGGAAGGGGGATCGGAAGGCCGTCGATGGACATCCGAGCGTCCTTGATGCTGTTGGAGGGAGAAGTAGTGTATCTTTGAATGAGCGAGCGAAACCGAAAAAGATACATACAACATTCCTTAACACCCACGCCTTGCGGAGCGCATCGGAGATACCGAGAGAGGCACCGAGCGTCCACTGTAGCTCAGAACGAAGAAATGGAGCAGCGTACAAGTAAAGCCGACGGAAAAGATCAGCTTGGTACAGAGCCATCGCGCTACATTCAAATGCGCAAAGCGTCGCTAGGACAGTCTTGGCGCCTGAACGGACGAGATCGGAGATTGTCTTGCGGAGCGAAGATGCCACCTCTGCGTCAGACGACATTGTAGAAAATGCTTTTGGCGAGCGCCTGAATGTTTGAGTTGGGCTGTGAAACGCTAGTGTAACAAGCCGCGTCCCTGAAAAGTCGACTTCGGCGAGGATCTTGGTAAAATCGACAAACGCGGTCTGGATACAAGCAACGGAGAGAACGTTTTCCTTGATCAGATATGGGGCTCACTGCTAATCATATTGCCTCGCCACCGTTTCTGCATGTTACCCACCTGTATTTCTTGGTCTCCATCATTTGGAAGTGAGCCCCCGCTACCCCACGCATTGACACCGCTAAGGAGAATACCATTGGACACGCTGCGACATCCAATATGGCAAAATGTCGGGCGATCTATTTGGAGCAGCGCCCGTGCAGTAGCAGCATCATTATCAAGTAAATCTTCTTCAGGGAACGTCATTCTTGTATAAGACTGAGAGAGGAAGCGAACGGGAGCCGAAAGGTAAGCAGCACACCATCAAAAAATCAAACGAACACACAACAGAGACGAGAAAGAGGAAAAAGTGACTGACCGTATTTGGAAGTTCTGGAAGGAAGAGGCAGGAATGGATGGAAGGAGGGAGGTAGAGAAAATCAGAGGAATGATAAGACGCTGCACAGTTGTGTAAAAAGAGCTGTAAACACATTTTTGACACTCTGATACTTTGCGACAAACGACTAAACATTCACTCACCGAGAATGACCTCGTCATCTTCAAGCCCGTCTTTGAGTACTGAGCGTACAAGACGGTGCTCAAGAAGTCGGCGCCCACGCGCACTCTCAGGCGATAAAGGTCCTTCATCGTTTTCAAGCGGGAATACCTTTTCCAAAGCCGAAACAATAATGGATCTTGTCACCTCGGCGCTGCTTGCCTCTTCGTCTAGTTCAAGGTCCAGTTCGTAAAAGCTGAAAACTTTGTGGGGTTTAAGCACCTGGAGAAGGCGAATCTCTTGCTCCTCTGAGTCGAGAATTTCTTCCTCTTCGGCAGTTTCGAGGTCAGCCAGCGTTGCAAATCCAAACTCATAGTCGCAGTCTCCCATACGGAATGGCTCAGAAAGGTGGATTTCCGTTTTCTGAGCTGCACCTAGAACCACATCGCCGATGGACCGCGCGACGGAAACGCTAAAGGAGTCTACCAGAAATGCCTTCCCCCCTGGGTCTTCAGCCAGGCCGTAGAACGGACAGAGATCTAGTTCTCCCACTGGAATGATCATCAGACGGTCATATCCAGATATGATATGCTTAATTGGCTGAATTCTGTAGTAGTCGGTTTGTGGAATTAGTCTCCTGGGTACGTCTGCACACACAGCTTGAACAGTAAAGCAGGCGAATACCCACAGCTGCCCGTAAAGTTCAAAACCCCACTCTATGAGATCATCCTCGTCGTTTTCGTCGTAGCAAACGCCATTCCCCCACATTCCAGGCTCTTCCTCTTTCCCCTCTTCGTCTTCCTTAACATTCTCCTTTGTCTCGTCCTTGTGCTTCGTATTAAATACCTCCTTGTTTCGGAATGCAATCTATGTAAAAAAAGAATTAAAAATGAGTCGCCATTATGCTCGTTGATCTCACACGCCTTCCCAATTTCAGCTCCTACGAGTACTCACGCGGGTCAAGAGGGCCCTGTATTTGGCAATATTGTGATCAATTTCGTGTCTTGGACCGAGATCAAGAAGGTAAATGTCATGCGGTAGATCCTGTGCCATGACGTAGACGCCATAATTCAACGGATCCACCTTGTCTCGAACCGCCTCGTTCCTGGTGCTTGAGGTTTCCGTCTTCCTATTCCCTTCTTCAATCGCACCCTCCTGCATGGATGCAACTGTCCCACGCCCCTTTTTGTCCTCCTTGTCTGCTGCCTTCTCGTCCTCGCCTGTGGTTCCATTTTGCTCGTCCACAGCGCTCTCTACGCGTCTGCTCCCCTTCTTCTCTCTCCTACTTTTCCGCTTCGGATCGATGGTCGTTTTCCTTAATCCGAGCGCATCCATCTCAAATTCAACGAAGTGAAGAACTACAGTGCCCTTTGGCAGAGCGGCCGCAAAATCCTCCAAGCTCGTTTCGAATGCGGGGATCCGCAGCGCTCTATCCACTCGTTTTCCTTCTTCTATCCCCGATTCATTTTCGTCATTGAATTCACGTGCATCCAGCGCAGCCGCGCCCCGGCGAAATGCCTCTCGAAAGGTGGCACAACGGCTGTGCGATGACACCTTTTGCTCTTCCTCCAGAGAAGACGGGCGGTCCCACGCGTAAATTGATTTGACATTGGCTCCTACCGGAACAAAGCGTTCGTCGTCGACAAGCTTTTTCAGCTGCAACAACAGCAGAAATGTACTCTCACGAGCTCTATTGGCATCGGGAAACGGTTGTGCCTTCATGATGAAGGAGGACATGATGTGGGCCTCACGGAGGAGTCGCCGCACTGTGTGCGAGATTTCTGCCACAGATGCAAAGAGTCGCACGGCCTGCATGCTTTCGATCTCGATTTGAGTGGCCTGGCACAGAAGCGCAAAGATAGTTTTCTTCATTGCCATGTTTTGTACCTGCTCAAAATTTCCCATTTTGAAGAACGAGTAGGCCGAGCAAGATGCAATTGTTCGGAGCGCCAGTCCGTAATGGCTCATAAAACCGAAGTCCGAAGCACCAGCCAGGGCGCCCGCCGAAGCATTGCAGAGTGGGGCGCCCGTAGTAAAGTCACCCTTGCCAACCATCGACACTGCCACAAGGTTACGCTCCATTGCAAGGAAGAGGGAATCTTCGCCGAGAGCATTTTCCAAAATCGATGCTGCGAGTTCATGCAAGAAAAGACTTTGCCCGTATTGCCGTTTCATAAAATGTACAGAGGCCAATTCGCTGAGGGCAAGCGCGTAGTCTCGCTTCTTCACAGCGTCACTTTCTGACGCTGCACTCTCGTCTCTTAAAATTTCTCTCGCCTTCAATAGCGACCGCTCCGCAGCCTTGAATTGCATTCCTTCAGATCCTACTTCTACTTCTCCAGCTTCATTGACAGTCGACTGTAGGAGGAGCAACTGCCGCCCGCGTAACTTGTACCAATGCGCAAGGCGAGACTTGTCTGGGTCGGCTTCATCGGAAGGCGTATAAAGCTTTTCAAGGTATGCGATGGCATTTGCGAGGATTGCGCTTGCTTTGCCACTGCCTTCCCACCTTGCAATAGAGTAGAGATAGCGAAAGGCGGTCTCGTGCTCCGCCGGGTGATCAATCGACCCCAAACTTTGTGCTCTCATGAAAGTGCTCTTGCTCGCAATAAACTTGCCATTACGAAATTGCCATGCGCCCAGACGGCAAAGGCTCTTGATAAGAACTAAGACCGCATCTCGCACTGCATCCTTGGTAGCTGCAAGGAGTGGCGCCTTGGATTGAGCCCCATGTAAAACTTCAACTCTCTTCTCAGCCACTTCGACGACCTTGCTTAGCGACTTGGATGAAGATCCCTCAAAATCATCCAAAGCGACATCAATATCTGCAATTTTTGTCAACGTCTCAATATACTCGTCAGTGTGCGATCCTAGAGCTGCCGCTTGGGTCTGTGCTAGAGTAACAAATAGGGCACGCGCTGTTGTACGATCGAATGGGGAGGTTCATTGACGCTGTTGTCAGTCGATACGATTTGCAACTGAAAACATTGCGAACATAAGGAATCTCACAGCCCTTGATATTCCCCATTCGCTCTGCAATGCGTGCCTGCAATTTCATCACCCTCATAATTTGTAGGCTTGATGAGCCCAGATAAAGTTCCCAGACCTGGGAACACTCCGTGCATAGAGACATGCAGGAATCAAATAGTTCGAGCTCAAATTTCGCTAACGCAATGTCAAAGAGAGCTGTGGCGAGCAAGAGGTGGGCCTGACGCAATCGCGACCCACGGATCATCTCCAACCTTTGAAATGCCCTCTTGTTTTTTGCAAGCTTGCCAAGAGGGACCGCGATGGAAGCAAACTTGGACATGCGCTCAGAGAGCGTGAGGTGGAAAGACTCTTCCGTCTGCCATTTCCGTAAGCCCTCAATTTCAACCTTGCATGGCTCAGTGGTCTTTTGCAGGCCGTGCTCGTCAAAATACGAGTACATGCCCTCCCTGTAAGCTCCGACGAGTAGGGAAGGTGGGTGAGCATTTGATTTGGTAACTTTCGTCGACACTCCACGCAAACATAGAAACTTACACCAAAGTGTAACATTTCTCAATGAGGCTCACGATTTCCGAACGACGTTCATCAGCAACGTGCACGAATATCTCAAGTGCCTTCTTGCCATTGTGCAACTTCAGATGGACATGCCCATGAGCAGCATGGGCGTCAAGAAGAAATTTCTCTCGAGTACCTTCTCCCGCCTTCGCTGTAAGAGCTGGCGGACAGGTGAGTTACCTTGGAAATTAGAGGAAACGGACGTGCACGCGAGGAGCAACGAGCAAATAAGCCCCGTCACTCTTTTAAAAAAGTGATCGACTCACCAGCAATGAGCTCCTCATACTCCTTGATACCTTTGAGAAGGAAGCCTGCGCGCTCGTAAAGAGACGCTGTCGCCATGCATATCTCGATGTACTCCCTGTCGCCTGCTGTTCGACCTTCTGCCAATTGAGAGCGAAGTTCCTTGGCACTCTCCGAGTACGAGATAGCCGTGGAAAACCCTTCGGTTGATAGTTCAGCGACGTATGCGAGCTCCCTGAGACAAGCAAGAACAGAGTGTTTAGGTCTCCGCGTGCCCTGCAGGAGATCAAGGTGAAATCGTGCAAGAAGTAGCGCTCTGTCATAGTCCTCCAAATCGCTCGCGTCGGAAAACGCCTCATCCAGAGCATCGGACGTGCATCGGACGAGCTCTAAGAATGCTCGGTCAAATGCTGTGCGCTCGACGAGATTATAGCATTGTAATACGACGGCAACAGCTCGCCCAAAAAGCTTAGAACGAAGAAGTCCCTCTGCTTTCGACTTGAGACGAAGTGAGGTGGGCGAAACAAAAGCCGTTTGCATTGGATGTTTTATGATCGAAAAGTGAGGAGCGGCGTGAAGAAGCGGACCCCACCCGAAATCGTCTATACACGAAATTTCTTATACCGTATAAGAAGCGGATTTCGAGAGGTAACCTGGTGCTT
>JACLAD010017338.1_pt1 | contig 13870 bp, 2 predicted proteins | sample 8027901 | NCBI WGS metagenome assembly JACLAD01 (sample SAMN15725071, study PRJNA655200) | protist metagenome | isolation source: fluorescence activated cell sorting (FACS) single amplified genomes of... | place: Spain: Blaines Bay Microbial Observatory, Mediterranean Sea | collected 2016-07-05
TTGCTACTACTACTACTACTACTACTATTATTATTATCGCTAGAAAAAAAGTCTAAATCGACGTTGCTACTTGAAGTTGTATTGTTGTTGTTATTATTATTATTCATCATCATCAAATTATTTGAGCTGTCACTACTACCACCACCACAAATAATAGTAGTAATAATAATGCGAATAAAAATAATACAATGCAAATGAATATGAATATGGGTAGGATAAACATGAATATGTCGCAAGGTGGCAATAATAATAACAACAACAGAAGGATGATGAATTCAATGCAACCAATGCAAATGCAACAGCCAAACAAAGGTATGGGACGTGGTATGCCATCATCTAACAATATGAATATGGGTAGCATGAATATGAATTCTGGACAACAACAACAACAACAACGACGAACAATGGGAATGCAAATGCAAATGCAACAGCGTAGTGGTGGTGTTGGACGTGGGATGCCACCAAACAACATGAATATGGGTAGCATGAACATGAATAACATGAATCGTAGAATGCCACAAAACAATATGAATATGGGCAGTATGAACATGAACAATATGAACAGAGGCAACAATATGATGCAACCGATGCAGCCAAACCGAAATATGGGTGGTCGTGGTATGCAACCTAATAATAATAATAATAATATGAATCGCGGAGGAGGAATGCAACGAAATAATATGAACATGGGCAACATGAACATGGGCAACATGAACATGGGCAACATGAACATGGCTGGAAGAGGACGAGGTATGATGAATCCAATGCAACCACGTGGTGGTATGATGATGGGACGTGGAATGCCGCCAAACAATATGAATATGGGCATGATGAATATGAATAATTCAATGCAACAAGGAAGAAATACTAGAGGAAATAATAACAAGGCTAACAAGAACAACATGAATTTACAAAATCGTTTAAGAGGTTCAAATGCTGAGTTAGCATCCGATAGTGCTGAAGCGAAATTAGCATGTGTTTTCCGCACAGTTCCACGTGGTGGAGATGCATCATTTTTACGTTGTATATTAGAAACTACTAATTTAACTGTTCGAAAATCATTAGAATTAAAGATGGTGGATGCAAAACATATTGCGTTAATGGTACGTTGGGTCATGTTAAAAATGGTTCAAGCCGATTTGCAAATGTTGCGAAATGGAGATTTGACAGTTGAAGATGCAGAATTATTAAAATTAAGCTGCAAACAATTAGCACATGCAACATCAAAATCTGCCAAGGCAAAAGATTCACCAACATCCGTGGAGCAAATATTCAATATCAAACGAACAATTGCAGCCGTTGAAAAAGTTATACGTAAGCATGAGGAAATACATAATAAGCGCAATAGTGGAAACAGTGATACACCACCTGAATTAAAATTGTACAGTAATTCAATTGATGCACAAAATTCAATTAAAAATTATAATTTTGGACGGTTTAGACGTGATGGATTTGATGTGGAACATTTATGTGGGGATAGCAACAAACCACCAATATTCCGACCGATACAATTAACGTTAGTGCAAGATGAAGTGAAAACATTCAGTGATGCAGCAACATGTTTGCGGCATTGCAGTCATTTATGTACGAAATTGGCATATCAACATCGTTTAGTTAAAAATACATTTTGTTTACGGGTCAGTTTGATACGGCATATTTTTACAAATGTGATGCCAATGCCATTGCCGGAACATCATCCACGGCGGAAGGAACAATGTTTTTGGCATTCGCAACCAATGCGATATGAAACGCAAGCTGATTTATTACGTTTATTAAATGTCGTAGCGCAGCATTTCGCATCTGCATCTTTATCCTTGCGTTTAACTAGAAGCTTTGATGCCGTTCGTATTTTAGTCATGGCATGTATAGCAACCGTAGCAGATGCCATCATGCGAATTGTTGCATGTGATGTCCCATCCCAATTAAGTCTTCATTATGCTGGAAAAGCAGATGGACCACACAATGCCATTAAAGGTAGCGGTGGATTTGGTATTGAAATGCGCGTTTTCGAAGCGGAAAGTAGCACATTTCTTTTAACCGATCCATCCCTCGTTTTAGTCCGCACACAAGTATTGGATTATTTTGAAGATCAACGGAAACATGTGAAAGATGATTGTATTTTATTTCGCTGGGAACGAAGTATGGCAGTAGGTAGTTCTGAAAAAGAGCTATTAGATCGCGTATCGTTAGAGATGGGATACCCAAGAGGCTATGCCGGGGAATATTTAACTGGTGTTCGAGGTGAATTTTTACGAGATTTTCCAGAGTTAGGATTTTTCCGAGATATTGTCTTTATGTTAAAAACCTTGATGGCTCCTAGTGCAGATGCACTGCCGGAAATACGAGCGTGGGGACCGATGGATGCGGAGATACAATGGGGCTATCAACGCGATGCCGTAAATACAAATAATGCAAAAATAAAAGAAGAAATGTTGAAAGATGAAGAAAAGTTTATGTCACAAATTGGTGGAAAATTAATTGCACATGGATTTCAACGCGAGTTAAAATGCATATGGCCAGAAATGGAAGATGCTAGTGAACAGGCATGGTATAGCGGTATCTTTAAATCCATTAAGAATCTATTTTTCAAAATAGAACCACGTGCGCCACCATCGATGGCGGACCCATCGTTTTTACTTGGGCAACCAATTAACAATGAGGAAGATGTTTTGCATATTAAAAAATTACCTGATTTCGATAAATCACTAAGTGCACGCAATGTAGAGTTGCTATTGCAATATTTAACGGTGCCATACTTGCGAATACCATTAGTATTGTCGTTTTTTAGCAAACCGGAGAATACATCTGCATTAGGGAATGCTAGTTTACAGGAAACGCTAGATGCGGTTTTGTTTGAACCTGGTGATTTCCATCAAAATGTAACTAAAACATGCCCGGAGCAAATACCAGCAAAAAATCGTTTGCATATGAATACTCCATTGGGATTGCTTTTTAATGAATTGTTGAAATCTCCTGATACAATTTTGAATTGCATCAATCAATTATTAGACAATATATTGGAATTGGATACTGGGAGATACGATGCAAGTAGTAGCAGTGCCATATTGTACGTGATTCGATTGTACATTCGTTTAGAATCGTATATATTGATTATCGTTCAAAATTATGATTGGAAAAATAATAATGGGAATGGATTGTTTGGCAGTAGCACAGTAAATGGAAGTGCCATGTCATACATTCGTGGTTTAGATTGTTCAAAAGTATTGTACAATAAATTTGAAGCCACTATAAAGGAGTGGAAAATATTAACATTAAAACGTATTTTTCCAATGTTATTAGGATGGATACGACGTGGTGTATTAGCTGGCGATGATAATGTGCTTTGTATTTTACGAGCACATTTAACGTTATTATTTCAAAATGTACATATTATTACTGCAGCAAACGACGGATCCAACCATTCGCCAACGCCTAATATGGCAGAACAATTGGCAATACGAACCATTGTTTGTAGTCACGTTTATTTAACTGCTACGTTCCGATTTGATATTGAGCCAAGATTAGGAGAAGTCATGGCAAGAAAATCAACGAAGAAAAATAAACGTAAATTAAAACGTCGAAATTCGAAAAAAATCGGGGATGAGCTAATGAAAGAATCGCGAAATAATATGCTTTTGAAAAACATGAATGGATTGGGGATACCACAATTAGAATTATTTGCATTATTCACAAAACATCGTGTCAGCATATTAAATTGGCTGAATAACAATCCAAAAGCATGCAATCAAATTATGGAGGAAACGGTACGTGTCGTTACAAATAATAAACGGGAGGATAATATGCAATACAATATCCGTTCATGGAGAAGTGTTGATGCACCACATTGTGTTGGAAGATTTGTTCCAGATACGGAGGCAATTGCCTTGAAACAAAAACGCGAAGGTGTAAACACAGATACATTTGCGGAATGGTTGAGACAAACAACAAATTTAGCTGTAGATACGGAAGTGAATATACAACTTGGTGAATTTACGCTAAAGAAACATCGAGTGGAACCAATCGATGAACGTTTCCGTGGATTTAATGATTTTGCAGCGGTATTTGGGAAAATGATGGCAAATGCAAATGGTGGTATTCAATGTGCAGAAGTAAAGAATACTACACAACGTTTATGGGTACGCTTAGTCGGTCGCCGTCATGATTTATTACTATGGAAACCAGACCGAAGAACGGTGGAGAAGCCATGTGGTCGATTATACCCTTCACGATTGAGTAGCAACGAACGTTGGATACTAGATGCTATTAAACCGTTGTTTGATGCATGTCGATGTCCACCCGAAGTGTTTGAAGTCTATTTGCCTGATACAACTACGCAAACAAATGCTACGTTTGTACGAATGTGTGTTGTCGTTAAAGGAAATGGAAAACGAAGTGGTGTTGCAACAACAAGTAACAACGATGATGATGATATTTACAATATTATTCCACCATTAGTACCATTGCCAATGGATGATCATTTCAAAGAACTTGTTGTGATTCGACATCCATATCCAATTGTGCACGTATATGATGTCATGGAGCATGGTCGGCGATATTATCGTAGTCAAATTTTTTCTTCCAGTACGCAACGTTCCTTAGCTATTATACCACCTCGACCATTTGATAATGCGTTATTAATACCACCTCCAAAAGAAATGTCTTTAGTCATTACGCGTAATTTATCTTCAACATTGGGCATACAAACATTTATCCCACAACGACATTTGAATGGACTGTTACCTGATGCCTTATTGCGACGATATATGTTTTGGCAAGGCACAGATGATGTTATTATTGGATACCCATTATTAGAGAATGGTGGTAGAGACGACGACAATGATGATGATGATGACGACGACGACGGTGATGATGATGGTAAAAAAGGAAATGCAGCAGCAGCAGTAAATGAAAACGGGATGAACGAGGCTATAGCAAGATTTGAGTTACATATCACATTAAATCATACGGGTCCACCAGATGGTAATGGATTTGGTAAATGTAGTGCACATGGTATAGTGGAACGGTATGCATTAGATATAATAGGAAATAATAATACTGATAACAATAATATTACTAATAGTGAGGAAGAGACGAAAAACAATAAAACATCCGATGTAGAAACAAAAACAGCACTTACTGCAAATAATTTGAACATTGCAGCAAGAAGTCGTAGTAAATCATCATTAATTGGAATTGGTGCAAATACAGTCATTGATAAGGAACAACCAGTTCATGTGTTGATTGATCTATTACATGGAGCACCAAAATCTGGTCCAATTCGTGCATTGTGTGAATTAGCATTGCGATTAGACACGGTCTCATCTTGCTTAGCATGGACAGAGAAACATTCCACTTCTGGGAAAACATCGGGTGGTGTAAATTTGTTAGAATTTCCTAGATTAGGATTAACATTTGCTTCTCGTAATAGTGTTAACAAGGTTGGTCAACAAGTTTGCAACTTGTATTCAATGGAACATACCGGGTTATTCATATCCAACATTGGAACTACATGTGCATTGACGCAGAAATTGTTAAAGGGTATTCCCCATGGGATTGTTCTGGAAAGACAAGATGATGGGGCATTGTACCTACTTGTACCTGCAACAGCGAAGCCAAACGTTCGCTGGTACCATTCAGATGGTAACACATTTACAACATCACAATTAATGTTAGACCGAAATGACGATACGTGGATCAATAATTTAGGCGATGTGAAACATTATCTATATCCAGTCCATTTATCTAGAAGTTTTGTATTTACACCAACATTATCCTCCGCGTTATCATTATTATTATTCCGCTTCATCTCAAATCAATATGATGAAGTATTTCGTTTAAGTGAATTTTGTGTTAGCGATACTGTGCTAAACAAAGAGGAAAAACAATTATTTTTGCAATTAATTGACATCGCAACTGCAGATCCAAATACAGATGCAATTGCATGTAAATTGAAGATTATTTTAGTAGTAAATGGAACACCAATGTATGAATTACTTGAACGTACTGCGATGTGGGATGCAAAACTATTGTTAAAACAATATTTAACTCGCTTAGGTCATGTCAGCGGCACTTGTCGATTGACGCAAGATGAAGAATTGTTATTGTTAGAGATTGCACAGCATGATTTTAGTGGATTTGCAAGTGCTATATTGATTAATAGATTGCAATTTTTAACCGTCTTGAAACAATTGTCTCCTGAGGATCAAAGCGAATTTAGCAATACCACATCAAATGGTAGTAGATTAAACGAACCATTCAATGTAGCAGCAATGAACCCGGAACCATTAGATGGTGTGTTTAATTTTGATGGGGTCATAGATGATACAGTAGTAACTGCTGCAGATGGAGCATTGAAGAAAATGAATGTAATTTCTTATACTCGTCCAAAAAATGAGACGATCCAAGGCCCGCCAGCCGTGAAAAGCATCAATCGATGGTTAAAGAACGGGATGCGTTTAAGGGGTGGAAGTGATAATTTAGGATTTTTATTTTTCTACGAGTTGATGACAGAACGGTTGCCATTACGTGTGCTTCCAGCAGATTCACCGTACAATTGGGGATGTTTATTACTACGTTTTGTCAATGTAAGTGATTTAAAAACAAAAGATGTTATTTTATCATTGCTTCGAATATTAGCAAATAATTCCAATATGAAAAGCCAATTCCCATGCTTTGAAGATACGCGTACGTTCAAATTGTCAATGATGTTTCGTGGCAGCTCCACATTGCAACAATTATTAAAAGCGGCGAAAGATTTTGTTACAAAACATACGCATGAAGTGAAATGGCCGCGGGAAGTGAAATCATATGAACCACCATTGATGTTGCGTTATAAAAATGCATTGGCAGTGTATCAAGAAGATAGAACATTAATTGCACCTCGTGTACCAAACTACAGTTGCTCACGACGTGTACTACATGCAGTAGATGTGGATGGAGTCAAGGTAACAGATAATGATTTAATTGATTTCAGTTCTACACCATTAGGTGATGCATTTTTAAATGAATTTGTATCGTACAAAACGAGAACTGAACGTAATTTACCATTTGTATCGACTACGTTGCCATTTAACGTAGACAACCACCCAGCTGCGCGAAAAAGCAAAGTTGCAAGTGCTATTACGCAACGTTTGAAAGAAGATGTTGAAGCATATGCAAAAAAAGCTAATAGTCACGTTGAACCAGTATTAAATAGTGTTACAATTCCATCTTTAGAAACACTTTTAAAGAAATTATTAGAACGCCATAGTTTAGATGGACGATTTATCACTCGTACTACTAAAACATTGTTACGATTAGCAAATCATGTAAATCCAAATCCACCACGAAATGCATCGCCAGCAGAGGAGTATAATCACCGACAACGATTATCCGTCTTACTGGCAAGAGATAAAGGCCAAGTTCCAATGCTATGGTTGGCTTTAATAATTGGCACGATATTAAGTTCGAAAGGATTCGAGGAGTTGAAGAAACTTAATCCATTCTTGTCCGATTTGCAAATCAAGACACTTGAAAGTTTAACTGCGGCATTGATGTTGGTAGTAAATCGGTTGGGGCAGCTTGCACGATGTATCAGTGATTGTGTGGAATTGCTAAGTTTATTGAGGAAAGGATCGAGTCAAGATGCAATTGAATTGTCCTCGGATGCATTAGCTAAGCAATTATGTACAAAACGTCATTATATTACCAAAAGTAGCAACAGTGGTGGATTTGTATACGATCCACGATTTTTAGTGTTTGAATTTATGCATGATATCGTTCTTCGCAAATCACAAGTTGATTTAATTGAAGAATTTAAAATAGCAATTGTTAATAAAGACAGTCGATGCAATCAGATGCTGATGGGTGCTGGTAAGACTACTGTTGTTGCACCATTGCTTGCTTTGCTTTTAGGAGATGGGAAGAAATTAGTAGCGCAAGTGGTACCACGTGCATTGTTTGATTTTAGTTGTAATGTAATGCGAAGTCGATTTAGTGCTATTTTACAAAAACAAGTTTATACATTTGCATATGATCGTTTTAAACCACCGGAGGAATCCTTGTTGCGTAAATTGAAAAAAGCAAAAAGTAGTCGTGGGATTGTAATTGCAACACCGACTACGTTAAAATCATTTGCATTGAAATTCGTTGAAACATGCAATGCAATACAAGAAACGAAACGTGCTCTTCATGATAATAGCAAAGAACCACGTACATTTTCATTATTAGCATTAGTAGGTAAGAAAACCAATCAGCAATTAGAAGATGAATCGTTGCAAAGTGTATTGAGTTCCTTGCAAAAACAAGCTAGATTATGTTGTCAAATATTAACATTGTTCAAAGAAGGCACATTACTATTAGACGAAGTTGATTTGATATTGCATCCATTAAAATCGGAATTAAATTGGCCAATGGGACGTAAAGATCCGCTGGATTTTACACGAAAAGGAATACGATGGGATATTGCATTTTTTTTAATTGATGGAATGATGCAAGGAAGTGGTGCAAGTACATCTACTAGCAATTTAGAAGATTCCATGGGTGCACGTAAGATTATTGAAGAATTAAAACGTGAAATGACAAAAGGCATAGAGGAAAATGAAGTGCAAGTAACACCGCATATGGTAATTGTGTCTCCATCATTTTATCATCAAAAAATTAAATTGTTGATAGCTAAATGGGGTATACATTATTTGCGTATGAAAAAAGTCGTTGGGGATGAAAAAATGTTGTTGCAATATATTATGGGTGGTAATGGAAACTCAACTGCAGATTACAACCAACAACAACAAGTATTGTCCTCTTTAAAATTATCTGGATTAGGACAAGACCAAGTGCAAATATTGAATTTAATGAAAGAATGGATCTGTTCCTATTTATTAAATGTTTTGAAGAAAATAAACAGAGTTCATTATGGGCTTTTGCAACCATTGGATTTGAAACGTGCGTTGGCAATAGATCCAAATACACCAGAAAGTCGACGTTTACTTGCTGTTCCATTTGTTGGAAAAGATGTACCATCAATGGCAAGTGAATTTGCTCATCCTGATATTGTTATTGGATTAGCTGCATTGGCATATCGTTACGAAGGATTGCGATTTAGTGATTTTATAAAAGTATTATCCGAATTACGGGGGAGATTGGAAAATGAATCTGGCCCATATAAAAAACGAACAACGACGTTGTTGTATAATAATTGGGTGAAATATGCTGGTGGAAAAGTTAGAGGAACAAAAGACGAACGTGATTATCAACAAAATGATGCATTATTAGGCGCAGAACTGGTTGCCGTGACGGATGAATTGAGTGCTGCGATTGAACGTGCAGAATTAAGTGTTCGACCGGATGAAGATTTATTTAATGATTTATGGCCATTGCATTTAGTTGATTTACGAGATGAAGATCAAGTGAATGCATTGTACCGTTTGTTGTATAAATTACCACACGTAGTGGAATATTATTTGCGAAATTTCGTTTTTCCAGTTACATGTAGACATCAAGGTGTGAAATTATCTGCTTGTGGGCAAGCATTAGGTGGTGATATGGTATTTCAACATCGATTTGGATTTAGTGGTACACCATCGGATTTGCTTCCAAAAGAATTAGGTCGATGCCATTATGAAAAAGGCAGTGATGCAAAAATGATGCACTTTTTAACAGATACAAATGTCACATCCTATGAATACATACATAAAGGATGGGGTGTAAACTCGTTATTAGATAAAATTGCATCAACTGATTCAAGTGCATTGATTGATACTGGTGCATTGATTACAGGAATGTCTAATTATCAAGTTGCAATGTATTTATTGCAACATGGTTTGAGTGGGAAGGATGGTGTAGTCTTCTTAGATGAAATGGATCGAAAGATGATTTTAGTACGAAAAGGTTACATGGTGATGAAATTAGCACAATGTGGGGTACCATTGGAACGACGATTTGCATTTTATGATCAAATCCATACAACTGGAATGGATATTAAACATGTTTTAGATGCAAAAGCTATATTAACATTAGGGAAAGATATGACGTTTCGTGATTATGCCCAAGGTGCATTTCGTATGCGTGGTATTGGTAAAGGCCAAACCGTAAATGTTTACATTGTGCCAGAAGTGAAGAAATTGATCGATGGTACTGATAGTGGTGGTGGTGGTGGTGGTGGTAATAGTAATAATGTATTATCAAATGTATCGGCATGGCTAGTCGTTAATTCCATGCGTAGTGAAACCTTGCAACAAAACTTATTGTTGGAACAATCGATGAAAAATGTGTGGAGAAAACGTGCATATGAATGTTTAAAAGATGATTATGTTGAAAGTATATACGGTAGTAATCCAAATCATTTAAATAAACAAAAGTTAAATGTCAATAAATCGTTAGATATATTCCGTGAACGTGTCGATTATCACATTTCCAATAAATTTTCTGATGGAATGAACAAAACGTTGTTAAAGAAATTGAAAGATCTAGCACAAGAACATCATAAAATTATTTACAATGAAGATCAAGTAGTGGTAGATGGTTTAGTAAATGAGTGTCGTAAGTACCTGCCTGAGCATTGCGAAACAAAACTACCTTTGTAAACATTCACACACACATACATTCTTTTATTTATAATAACACACTAACATTTTTTTTTATTTATTATTATTATTATTATTAGGTGGAGGTGGTACTACAGCAACTCCTAGTACAAGTACGAGCTTCTATGATGGTGATGATGCGGACGATGGGGTTGGTTTAGAAATTGATCGTGAGCAAGTTCAAGAGCAAGAACAAGAACAACAACAAGAGCAAGAGCAAGAACAGGAAGTGGAGCAAGAACAGGAAGTGGAAATTGAAGATACATTTGATCGAAAGAAATATAGTCGAGAAGATAATCAAGATATGCCATGGTTTTTTGCTACTATTGCAAATCGTCCAGATGAACAATTAAATGGATTTTACCCAATGTCGTCGTTTGTAAGTACCTGCCTAAGGTTTGTGAACCGTCTTATCTGTCTGAGGTTTGCGAAACATTCTACCTGCTGAAGTTTTGGATTGTTTTTACCAAACAATTATGCTGCAACACTGATACAAAAACATATATATATATATATCGTCCTTATTTTATAACACGTGCTAACATTTTAATTTTCTTTTTTTTCCTTTTTTGGTATACAAAGGCGGTATACAAAGGTGGCAGATTCACACCAAAACCATTGGTATTCCCAGATTATTTATCATGTAGTAGTAATTATTTCAAACCGTCATGGAGTTTAAACTCCAATCGCCGTTTAAAAAATGTAATTATTGCAATGGATTGGGTACCAAATACAAAACATTTAGAATTTATTGGACGTGGTGGTAGTGGTGGTAAAGATGGATTTGCAAATGCACAATTAACACAAGATCAAGTAGCAGAATTAAAACGTGCGTATGATTTATATTCACCAGTGACCAAGGAAAATATGGTTGAATTATTAAATAGTCAAGGTTTGCTTGTAGATAGTATGGAGGAATTAAATGATATATTAGAATTGGTTCCATCATTAAAATTAGTTGATGATTTCCATTGGAATGATTTTAAAATGTTGGTGCAAAGTCGCGTAGTTGAATTGATGCAACGTGGGCGTTATTATGTTTTATTAAGTTTAAATGAAGCGGAAAGTATTCGTGGAATTATGCATATGTATGAAGATAATTACATTGTAGAAGGTTCCTTTGCTACGGTTGGTTTGATTAATATTGGTGTAAATGGTGGTCAACAAATAGATGCATCATATAAACATACAAAAGCACGTACGTACCAATACAATACTTGTTTGCAATCCTATCGATTTTTTGATAGTGATGTCGATTATCAAGAAAAAGAATTAAATGTATTAATACGTTCATTGAATAAAAACAATTGCAATGAACGTGAAACATTTTGGCTTGATGTAAGAAGTTGTAGGCGTCGACAACAAATATCATATTATACAGCACCAATTGCTAAAGTATTTAGTACTGCAGATCAATTCCATTTATTGGAGTTTAAAGCTACAGTGGGCCGTGTGAAAAAATTGTTGGGGAAAAAAGGTATGTTTGCAAAAGATGCATTTCGTGCATTTGATACAGATAAAAATGGTTTACTTGGTGCATCTGAACTTTATAGTGGATTTAAATGGTTGGGTTTATCCATATCCCCGCAAACAGTACAAACGGTATTGGAAATTGTATGTGGTAGACGAGATGGTTACGCTTCGTTTGAGGAGTTTAATAAAGTCTTTGGTGGTAACAATGAATTAATGCGTAATAATAATAATAATAATAGTGTTGATGAATTTACTGGGGAAGATGATATTAATATTCAACATCATGATATTGATGGTTTAGGAGGTGGACTGGGTAATAATTTAGCATCAGGACGTGGACGACAACGACGTGGTACATCCGTGATTGAGAATGTAGATGCAGCTATTAAAATTACAAAGGTTAAACATACTTCATTTGTAAAAATGTGGAATACTAAGAAATTAGGTGCGGAGGAAGATATGTCCATGTGGGCACCAAATGTTAGTGGTGCATGGTTTTCAACGTTTTCCAGACCAAAGGAAAGTATTTGTGTTGGTCATTATGCTAGTTCCACGTTGATGTATCAACCGAATGAATGTTTTATTATCCAAGTAACAGATACGGGTGCAATCGGTTTAACTGGTGGTGATCGTTGTGAAAAAGCTGTTGAAGAATTATGTCCTCATCCATCTAGATATATGCATATATTTAGTAAACGTGGTGGAAAACGTGATTGCCATTGGTGGAGACCAATTGCACCTAGTAGTGATTTCGTCGTATTAGGTGATGTATGTGTAGTTGATAGTGAAGATCCACCGGATATTGAATATGTTCGTTGTGTACCACGTGAAGTTTGTGTGAAAGCATCTGTAAATAGTTTAGAATGTATATGGAAAGATGTCGGTACAAGTGGACGTAAAGGTAGTATCTGGAAATGTAATAGTATGGGTTTGATGATTGCTACGGATGGATATGATCCACCTAATGGTGTGGAGCGTTGGGATTTGATGGTCGTGTGATGTGTTCTATCCTGCACCGTGTTTGTGGAAGTCTCTATCCTGCACCGTGTTTGTGGAAGTCTCTATCCTGCACCGTGTTTGTGGAGCAAAGCGTATATATATTATTATTATTATTTTTACAATATTGTTACGCATGACATTATTTAAACGACGAATTATTAAATTATCTGATGGTATCAAGAAAATTGGTAAGTCCTGCACCATGTTTGTGGGGCTATATTATGTGCACCATGTTTGTGGGGCTATATTATGTGCACCATGTTTGTAGAGCAAAGTGTATATGAATCCAAGTTAGGTAAACACAAGAAGTGTTGGTGTGTTGTATTTTTGGATAATAAAATAGTAAAGTACGAGAGCCAGTTGTAATGTGATGGGGAAAGAAAAACAATGAGAAAGAGAAGTTAAATGGTAGAGTGTTTAAATGATTTCTAAAAACTAATATCATTGTACATTTTAGTATTCTAATATCCCTTTTAAGTACAATTTATATAATTTGATAGTATAATCCTACTAATGGTATTCCCATGCTAATCCTACAAAATCATTCGCATGAAAAATATAAAATATATATCATAAATATTCTGTTTATACGTATAAGAACATGATATAGAAAATGATATATCCTGCACCGTGTTTGTGGAAGTCTCTATCCTGCACCGTGTTTGTGGAGCAAAGCGTATATATATTATTATTATTTATAAATAAGAGAATTTTTTATATTATTATTATTATTTTTACAATATTGTTATGCATGACATTATTTAAACGGCGAATTATTAAATTATCATACATTATAATATATCAGATAAAACAAAAATAAATGTATAAAATGGATT
>JACLAD010009625.1_pt1 | contig 13868 bp, 9 predicted proteins | sample 8027901 | NCBI WGS metagenome assembly JACLAD01 (sample SAMN15725071, study PRJNA655200) | protist metagenome | isolation source: fluorescence activated cell sorting (FACS) single amplified genomes of... | place: Spain: Blaines Bay Microbial Observatory, Mediterranean Sea | collected 2016-07-05
ACAACTGGTGGCTCGTCGTTCGAAATTGAAAGAGGCGGTGGATCTGCGCCGTATGGAAGATTAAGCTCAGACTCGTCGTCCTCGTGCTCCCGTCCCCCCGCTTCAGCGTTGTCCTCAGAGTCCTTTTTGTCACGCTGGTCCCTGTCCCGTGCTAACGGGTATTCCAAGGCTTCAATGGTCGTGTTGGCCCACTCATACTTATCTGTGCATGGATACCTCAAACCATCTGCTGGCAGGCGCACTCTCTTAGTAACATGAGGGTGTATGTGCTTCCAGCATGTATGTCTGCATGAGGCCTTGAAATCTTTGTTCGCAAAGCCCTCTATGCCACACACTAGGTACGTTCCGTCCCACTTGTAACCTGGACCGGTACCGTACCCTAGAAAAACACCATACATCATCCTTGGTGCAGCCTTCTCATGCCTATAAGTGGTCTTGGCAGGTTTATACCAAACCCCGCAGCCAAACTGTAGATGCAACCCATCAAAAACTTCAAGGAACCGTTCAAAATATGGGGTAGTATCATATCGATACTCAATGTTCATTATGAAGGTACTATATGGTGCAGCATAAACCCAAAAACAATTCGGAAGTCCTGCTTGCACCAATCTAGTCCTCAGCTCCTTCAGCACCTCGTAGTTAGCTCGCTCCGCTATGCCGTTGCTCGCTGGATCCCCTGGGGGTGCAACCTTGTGCAATAAGCTCAATGCATTACACGCTACAACAATACCCCCACCCCGATCAGAGTACACGACTTGGATTGCGTCAGTACCCCTGTACTTAACCAATACATCCCTCGCCTCTAGACCATCAGGTGAAATAGCGGGCTCCGCACATTTAAACATTTTAGCAAGGTCATGGCCAACAAACAAATAACAAAACCCATGAATTCCTGGCTCCTTCTCATCATCCTTCATGGCAACGTGATCAAATGTTACAATGTCACCGAAGTTGACGCACCTTTTCTCCTTGACCCTCAAGTGTCGCATGTCCGTGGTTTTTCCTCGCATGCAAGAGTCACAATACTTGCATATCGATGGCTTATGGTGCAGCTGATGATAGTATGAAAGTGCCTCCTCTTCAAGTTACGGTTGCCACCATACGACACCCCGCACTCCATGCAGTTACCAGGAGGATCGACGTCTGTCTCACTTCCCTCCCCAGGACAGGCATTGCTCCACTCTCTCGGTGAGCGGTAACCGTTACTGTGTGCTGACTTAGCTGATAAATGCTCAGCGATTAAGACCAGCCTATTACGCTTGTCACGAATGAAACCGTACTTTTCCCTTAGATCCTGTGGATCAAGGTCAAGCTGATCTTGTTGCTTATAGTAGGGAATATCGTCCACAATGGTGAGCAATATAACTTTCGGCTGCAATTCGCCGGGTTGTCTTGGAGCGACAAAGAATGGCCACTTGCCACCGATCCAATGAAATGAGTACCCATACTCCCGACAACGCCTCCCAACTGACAGTACAGCTGGCGTTGAAGCTAATAGATACGGTGTAATTTCCTCATCAAAGTCACCCAAATGCATATATATAGTATGATCTGCCTTAGTCTTGCCATTTGCAGTTGTGAAAGTGACTGGAGTTCCAGCATCCTCGAACAAATGTGCAAGCTCCTTTAATGCCTTCTTAGAAGCAAGATCGTGTCCGCAACCAGTGTCCACAAGCCACATCTTAATATACTTGGATGCTCCCTTATCAGGGCGTTTAGTTTTGCATTCGGCAGCATTGCAGCTCACAGTTTCGGCCTCTTGCTGTATACCTCCACAGCTTTCACTGCTTACAACAGTGTCAGGCACCCCCTGCTGCTCTGCCGCCACGGATACCCCATCAGTATCGCTAGCATGCGTATCACCAGTGATGGCAATGGACTCCTTGTCCCTACAAGCGTCCCCCAGCCGCTCACTGATATCCCCAATAAAAACATACTCAACTAGTCTATCACGGGCCTTGGACCACCAATCGATCAAATTGTCACTGTGGACACAATGATGCTTGACACCGTACGTCAATTCTTCATTATCAAGTTCAAGAATCGGGTCAACATCTTCATTAACTCCGAATACATAGGCATTACCCTGGCTCCAAGCGATGGGCCAACCTGCACACAAACCTTTGCAGTTGTCCCCATGAACCTCGCTTGCAAGCTGCGTTGCTGTTGCAACTGTCTTGGCAGACTCCATTATGCTACTATGCTCACTATTGCTCCACAAACCGCTAGCGTCCCCTACTTCGTCCTTTTGCTCCCCGATGCTGAGCCTTCTTCCCATCCAGTCGACAGCGTTGGAATCGTTTTCACACTCAGTTGTAATTTCCTTAACCTTTAGCTGTCCGTGCTCATTAGTTTCAAAACTGCACTTGGAATGATGAAGGTCAGGGTTAGGACGGACATAGTACTTACGCGCACGCTGGTCAGGTGCAGCGAGAGCAATGGGACCGAAACCACGTTCAGCCATTGACCCCTCACTATCCGCAGTATGGTAATCGTCACATCCAGAGCTGCAATATTGACTTATGGCTTCTGTGGAACCTGGTCCCGTCAGTTCCATATCATCAACGTCACTGCCCTGGCTGCTCCGATCACAGACCGCGGTTTCATAGTCATTACAATCAGGGCCGCACAGCTGGCTTACGGCTTCTGTGGAACCAAGTTCCGTCAGTTCCGCATCACCGGCAAAGCTACCCCGACTGTTACAACTACATATAGACCTGCACGTACCATAACAATCACTCTGGCTAGCGAACGAGGACGAAGTCCCAGTCTGTCCACTCTCACCGAAGCAATCGTCATAGCCTGTGCTATAATATGACGTAAATGCAGAAGATAACTCACTTTGGGTTTCATCAAGCATGGAGCCCTCATCCCCGTGATCAACATCCCCAAAGTAGCTCCCCATGAGGCTGTCGTTATCTTCCTTTTGATGCAAATCAACACACACACTATCAACGCAACAACTGTTGTTACGGTAACTATTCCTGAGGAGGAACCAAGATGCAATTGAATTAACTCCAGATGAACCATCGGAATCACTCCCTGATGTCATCTGCTCTTTGTACGTGCTATGCTCCGAGTCCGAAGACGATTCAAGATCGGGTGGACCCGACGACGAAGATAACCCATCGTGCTCAAATCACTGACCCCTTGACTTTCCCCGAATCCTAGCAAGCATGTTCTTGGCTTTAACTACCTCCCCACGTGCTTTACCCAGCTGCTCCTTGTTGTAATGTGGGTAGTTCGTTTGATTCTTAGCATCACAATACTTTCCGGTGCAACTACCGGGCTGACTATAATGTTGAGTGCAATATCGAACCTTCTGAGGTGGGTGAACCCTTTTGGCTGATTGGTCGCCAGTCCATGGGTCTTTCATACCAAAGTTCTTGATCAGATCAGGATCGTTGCGTCTCCCCCCGCCTCCGAAACGATGGCTCTTGTCAGAACCAGTGGAGTTGCGAGAAGGCTTCCTGATGAATGATCCGTTCGGCGTACGATTACGGTCACCACCTTGTGCTCCTGGCGTGGCGTCACGTCCCCGAGGCTTTCTACTGTTAAGTAACGTTGAGAAAACTTCGTCCGACACTGTGAAGTGCCCGTAACGACAGTTAGAACCGTGCGGGCAAGTATTGGTCTGAAATGCATAACATGGCTGATCTTCCCGCTTCCTCGTACCACTGTTAGTACGTGGAGTGTCCCCCGTGTGTATCTTGTTAACCCCACGAGGTGTTGTGGGCGTCACCTCACGTTTCTTGCCTTTACCACGTCCCTTGCCTTTTGCGGATGGTTCCCGATTCTGTGAATACGGCTTCGGTGGAGGCTGATACTCGGCACCTGGAGCAGCGTTCTGAGCCGTGGTCAATTTCTTGGCCCTGCTAGCAGCTCTCTTCAATGCTCTTGCCGGGCGAGTGGCCCCTGCTGGCTGATTAGGATCGGCAGTAGCACCTAACGCCAACTGTCCCTGTCCCTGCTTGGCCAGCTGCTTCCACTCCCTATCTCTCTGGACATCGTTCATGTCCTGACGTCGTCGTTCAATGGCTCGTTTCATGATGTCGATCAACCATCGAAGCGTACAGATCTCATGATCTTTTGCCGTGCCACTACCGGTAAAAATAGCTTCCATAGCGTTACGGAAGTCCTTTAGCTCCTCGACAAGCACCTGCGACTTATTCTTCATTTTCTCAAAAATAGCATTGCGCACTCCTTCCTCGGTGATGTTCGGGTCACGATGATCTCGAATCTGAATGACATATCTCATAAAGTCTTCCATCTTATCATCGCCCAGATACTCACACCGTTCAAGGTCGCGAAATGTGTTGAACTGACCCATGTTAGGGTTCGTCGCAAAGCTCTCAGACAACATCCTGTAAGTCTGTATCCCACACATACGACGTGATGGCTTCATGTTATTGTACTCAAGCTCTTTCTGGTAAATCTGATTCATGAGCTCAGTATCATGTTTCGCAATGAATGTCGACAGGTCCCTGTGCAGGATTCGGTCCAGGTGAACAAATCTGGTTTTCATGCGTCGCAGCTGCTCAAACGTGATTTCCATGTTAAAAACTCGGTTGAGAAACTCTCGTTCGGCATCGTCATGATGACCCGATGCCGTGCATAAAGACCGTACCAACTCCAAATGAAATCTTTCCCATGTTATACATGTAGGATAGGTCTTAGGCATGATGATTTTATCATCATGGCCACGCATACGCTGTAGCTTGCGTGCCAAGTCATCGTCACTGTCCGACGTTTCGCATTCCTCGGGCAATCGTCCATCTCTGAACTCATCGTAGTTCCTTTTCTTCGTACTCTGACCCTCAGTTTCGCCCGTACGTTTAACGCCGCCCGATGACTCAGGATCCACAGGCGCTGCCTTCATAGCGTCGGCCGCATGCTTGGCTAAGTCAGCCATAAATTCTTCGGTTGTTGGCTTCTGAGCGCCAGCCTTGGCGTTATGGTCACGCATCCGCTGCTCAGTCAGTCCATTACCGTTAGCAACTTCTCCAGTGGGTGTCCTGAACGAGCCATCACACTCCTTCTTCAGTTCCTCGACAACAATCTCCGACTCCTGCAGCTTGCGTTTCGTTTCGTTCAGCTCAGCCTGCAGTGTCTTGCTCTCTTCTCCGATCCGAGTGATGATACTCTTGGCCGCATCCTTAGCCACATCAAGCTCCCTCGCATGCTCCGTGTTCGTCTCATTAGCAGCGTGAAGCCTTTTCTGGAGGTGAAGATTGTCGGCCCATTGCTCCAGACACTTCCCACACTGGTCCCCCCCGAGTCCTTGACTTGGAAGGGCCCGTATCTTAGACTCCATGTCCCGTATGGTACCGTCCTGTTGCTTAATAAAAGCTTCGCGGCTTTCCAGCTCGCTTTGTTTAGCTTTGCACTCAATCCTCGCGTACTCGATCTGCTGCTTTAGCAGCGTTACTTCGTTCTCGCGCCGATTGTACGAGTCCGCAATGCCGTCACGTTCGTCAGCAAGACTCTTCTGCTGCTGCATCGTTAGGTTGTTGCTGTCGGCAGCCTTGCTCAAGGCACTCTCAAGCTTAGCAATTCTCGCCAAGGAGTCTGCATGTGCCTTGGCAAACCTTTCGCGTTCTGACATTGTTTCCATTTCCAAAATCCTATAACGTTCGAGCTGCAGTTTGTTCTGTTCCCCAAACCTTTGAACCGTCCCTTTCTCAACCTGGACTTGTTGTAAGGCTTGCTCACACTTAGCTTCAGCTGTGGCTCGGCTCCCGTCCAGCTCCGTATTCCTCCTGATGAGGTTGTTATACTCCAAAGTCAATTTATCCAACTGCTGCCTAAGCTCCACTACGCTCTGTTCTTTCTGGTTCATGAACTCACGTGTCTTATGCAACGTTTCTGTGGCCATTGATTTGATTATGACTCTCAAGGTACGCAGCATTAAGCTCCGCCTGCTTGTGCTCCATGTGCTCACGATACACATTAGCATCTTGCTGTTGTTGGTTTTGCAGGTTCATGAACTCATTACGACCCTGCACAAAAACATCAGCAACACGAGCATCAGCGGTTGCACGCTCCTGCCCAAGACGGATGTTTCCTTCCAACATGACCTGTTGCATTCTCTGTTCTCCCTGTTCGACAACGTTATGAAGATTCTCATGCAATACTGCATTGTCCGCTTTTAAATGAGCGGTACTCTGCTGATAATGTTGCCTCATCTCCATTTCAGCACTCCAAGCGCATTCTGCTTGCTCGGCACGCTGAAACTGTTCTCGTGCTGCTTCCCGTACCGCCGCATTGGAGTCCGTGGCGACTACGCCGGTCTGGATCCCCTCCGCAGTTTCCGGTAGTGCAACACCCACCATCGCAGTCACACCTCCATCTTCGACGCCCGTGGGAAAGTTCCCGGTCGGGGCCTCTTGGATTTTGGCGTGACCTTCAGGTGTCATATCCTCGTCCGACTCACCAGCCATGCTGATGACCCGTGATAGAGGTAATGGAGGAACGTTCGGGATGAAAATGGGAACCTTCGGAATGTTAGGAACTGTGACCGTTCCCGAAGCAACATTGACTGGTTGAAGAACAATTGGCGGGACCGACGGAATTGGCAAATGGTCCGGCAACGGGATTGGCAACGGTTTTTCTGCAATCCTCTTCTTAGAGTCTTTGAGAGCTTGTTCAAGAAGCTCCTCAGCTGATATACTTGTAGTTCGCACACTCGAATCGCGCTTAGGTTTGATGGTGTCTTTCTTCAAAACACCCTTGGCTGGTGTAATGCATGGCGTCCGAGACCCGCTCCGCGTAGCAGATGCAGACCTCGACAAGACCACTGCATGTGCATGGCGTCCACCCAGAGTCCGTCCGCGGTCGGGCACATTGGAATCATCCTGGCTGAATGCAACTGGTGCAGGCGTGGCAATGACCCCCTCGGCCTCCCCAGTTGACCCTGGCGATGATGAAATAGTGAAAGATGTGCTCGATGGAATTGGGCTGTTTTGATCTGCCATGCTGTTTGATTTAGTCTCTGCTCGTAAGAGTAGGCTCTGAATAACCTACGCTCTGAAAGAGTCGGCTGATAACCTATGTAAGTGCGACAGCACTGAATAATAGGTAACTTTGAATTACAGTATGCTGTGCACTTTAGTGAATGTCCGTGGACACACTAAATGAGTACCCTATGATAGGTAACCCTGTGTTAACTATGTTGACTGCTTGACTGCTCTTTTCCCCAGAGCAACAATGAAGGAATACTCACTCAGATTAGTCCCTTGAGCCCAGATGGATCAAGGGAAGATGTCTTCTGTCTGTTACAGGGGATATAACCACACTAGTGAAGAAAGGCTAAAAAGGGTGTATACTGCTAGGATTGTCCACAGTTTGGACGCATCATTTAACAAGATCTTATCAACAGCCTTGTGTATAGCACGATGCAATTGCCGTGCCTCGGAACCAAAGTGCTCACCGTGCGTATGTAAAACATTGTGCTCTGACTCCTCCCCGGATGACTCGTTCGCTCCCGACGCAGCTGTAGGCACGACGGCCTGAGTACACAGCTGACACTCCTCCAAGAACTTGTCAAATTGTGCTTTGTTGGCAGCAGGAGCATACTTCCGCTCATTGTAAATTTTAATAGCCCAATCCCAGGATTCATCACTTTGCTCACCCCGCTCCAGACATTTCCAGCTGAACTGTTTACATTCGCGCATTGCCTGGATGGATCGCTCCAAATCTGAGACCCTGCTAGCTTCTTCCATCTTTATGGCATTTTTCACTGATGAATTACCAGTGCTCCCGAAGCCGCTCTCGCCCCGTAACGTTGATTGTAGCTCATCGACCTCGACAACGTCAGCGTGCGCATATCTTTCAAGGATTAGTTGCGCTATCTTCATACCCGGTGTTACCTGTATAGTTTCCCCAGATTGGTTCGCCATGCAGACCTTAATCTCGCCGGTGTAATCAGAGTCTATGACACCTGCTGCAATGTCAACACTACACTTACATGCAAGCCCTGACCTAGGAGCAACACGTCCATAAGTTCCCTTAGGAATACTGATGGCAATACCAGTATTGACCGTCGCTCTCTTCCAAGGCATTATTTGTGCCTCTTCCACAGAAAATAGATCAAGCCCTGTGGCGCCCCCGGATCCGCGCTCAGGTAACTTAGATTGCGCGTGTATCCTCTTGACGCCCATAGACTCATGTGAGGTATCAACTGCCATAAGATATGTGGCCGTTCGAGGATCATCGAAGCTCTCATTTGCTCGTTCATCCTCTAGCGTGACCTTTTTATCAAATCGAGTGGCCCCCACCCATTTGAACGGAAATGCGTGATTAACAAAATCAGCGCACTCGCTATCCTTTGTCATAAAAGAATCATCGATCACCATAGTGGACCCGTTAGCCTTAGAAATAGTGCTCTGCCTCTTACCGGACAACATGGCAGTATTGGGCCCATCTGCCATAAATGATCTCCCGGCTTTCAGAGGATTGGCCATCGTAAACCTAGGTTGCACATGATGCCAATACCAATAATTTTGATCACAGCTCCAATAATCATGCTTCAGTTCACTATCACGGCAATCTTCTCTATGACATTCGCTGGCGGCGCATACAACACAGTTCCACGGATCCCATTCATGAGGGATATGACCGGCGAACGAGGACCCAGTCCCTGACTGTTCACCATCACAATATTCCACGTCATGCCCAGGATCCTTAACCTTGACGCATGCTCCGCCCATCATTCCAAAAGGAACGCTGTCATCGCAATCATCTATATCACAGCATTCTGTGTCGGAGCTAACACCAATGCCCCTGTCTTTACCTTTCAAGACACATTCAGAGCTGATGTTAGTCTCGTGTTCTTTGGCGACGTTAGTCTGTAAGAAGAATTCTGAAAATCTCTTCGGATCCCCAATGTTAATAAGATCGCAAGCATCCTGCCATTTGCCGGCATCCGTGAAGGCCTTAGTGTAAATGTCTGCAGCCATTTAAGTTGCTCACGGTGTACTTCAGGTGGATGTTGCTCTGTGCAAATACCCAATGCAACCACGCTATGGATATTCTATGCACTCTACCGAGGAATCTCATTGTCGGGTTGCGACCAGTTTCACACACCCGAATCATCGCCTGATTATCTTCATGAACGATAAGTTCAACTTGGCCCGGCAAAACTCTCTCCCATATCATCAAGGCAGGAATGCCAACGGTCTTCATCGCATAGAAACCAGCGACCATCTCAGCTTCGGGAGTTGACACCGATACACACGATTGTCTTTTGCTAGCTCCATGTATGGGAAAACAGGTGTTAGGGCCTCGTAAAACGTGATGCAGACCATTTGTCGATTTCTGAAAAGATGTACATCCTGCGAAATCTGCATCCGCATACAATTAGGTCGTCACCGACCCACCCGACCATGCGATATGATAAGGTGGATTGTATGTAACTGACGAGGCGTACTAGTCGTCTGACACATTGAGACGTCCATTTGCTTACATGACAAGCAAGGTGACATACCGCACGTAGCAAATTGTAGCGTGCCATTCTGGCAGCATACAATATTTTCATCAGCACTCTCGCTGCAATGGGACCAAAATGTCCAGGATCAACGTCAGAAGCGTCCTTCTGATCTTTCGATTTAGCCTTCTCAATCTGAGGTGGCACTTTACGATTGATATCGTTGACCTCTACTTCAACTTTGCACCACGGGCAATATACGCAATCCTGTGATGACTTTTTGGCAGGTCTACCCTCGTCTGAATGTTTATGTTCCTCATTACAAAATGGGGTATTGACCTCCTTTAGCGTGGAATTGGCGCCTTTAATTGGGCCAGCCAAATCTAAGAATCTTTGCACTGTTGATCGTAGGTACTCTTCCATGTTGTACTCACATTGCCTAGCCAGGACTCCATTAGGAAGAGTAACTTCTTTGATCTTATGCTAACAACCTAAAAACAAATTTGCTGGCAACTCCTTGTCAAGCAAAAGCTTGTTGCGGAGTTTATCCCACGCCTTCTGCATAGTCTCTACTGGACCAGCCATCTTGAAATCGTCCACGTAGACGACCAAGAACTGTTTCAACTCTGAATTGTAGTAGCACGATGGCCACGCTTCAATCGGCTCAAATCCGGCTTCCTGACATCTAGCATCACAGTGCTCTTCCCAGAAGCCTCCTGCGCTTGGATGTCCATACAGCGCCTTTTTCAGCCTGCAAACGGGTTTGCGATAATCCATATCAAGCCATTTTTGGGGCCAAGCATCCCTAGGGAGCGCCACCCAAGTGGGTGGACCCTTCAACTCTGCTTGGATATATGCCTGAGCATCTGCTTGCATAACAACGTTCCCAGGTGCGCATCCTATAGCGTCTGCCATCTTTGCCGCCTCCATGGTAGCAGGAGAGCTCAGCTACCCATGTCCTGGAACATTGCTGCCTCCCAGTTCTGGTTCTTGACATTATCCCCTCTAAACACGACTCGATATTTGTATTTGCGATTGGGGTCTCCTTTGTCAAGTTCGGATCCCTTCTCAGTCGCAAGTCCCATGAGGTAGGCAAGATGATGTTCCTCTTTATCCCGACGAGCGTCTCTGACAACATCATCCCATTCTCTGACATCCGCTTCATCCCAAACGTTCTTTTCTCGGAGTCTGTTCCACTCCGCGTGATATGCTTCCATGGCCTTCGGCTCTCGTCGCATTTCAGCATTGCTCACGGGCCTCGCAACCATGGCTGGGAACGGAAAAACGGTCATGCCACCCTCAATCTTTTCTCTATGCCTCTGACGATGTCTAGGCTTCGTACGTGACTTATCAATGCTTCCGGAGAACGCGGGTTGTTGTTCTTCTTCGTCATCCTCAGTCAGTTGAAGCATCTCTTCAATAAGGCATTCATTATATTTAGTGAGCCTCTCATGAGCCTTCCTAGTGTTCTCAGGGTAATCACACTCATCAATGGCACTGCAAGCGACGTTGACATTAACATCATCAACTTTCGATTGATCCGCAACAAAGACCTGTGCCATAGCCAAGCGCTGCCCCTGTTCAATAACCTTTTGGTTCACTGAGTCGTTATTAGAAACGTATAGCTCAAGCTCCCCCTCGTCACAGGATCTTATACACTTTTGTCCAGTGCAAATGCCCTTGGCATATGATTCCCCTTCCCTAGGCTGAAACTTCACAAGCAATCCCTCCGGGACTGTCATAGATAATCCCGTTCGTACGTCCATGGAACCGCCTGGTGAGATCACACTCCGTTCGAGAGCTCTGATTTCTAGACCCGAAGGTCCCCCATTTCGAATGGGCAAAATGGCATCGGGGTGTACCTTCTTGAATCCGACCTCCTGTCTTCCAATGCCTGGCATGGCAATTGGCTGAAGCCGTGTGTCAGAATCACCCCAAGCCTCTGGGTATGTATATGCTTCCTGCTCCAGCTGCTCAATTTGCAGATTGTAGTCAGCGTACATGTCACTGTAGTCCCAACTAGACTCATCCCCAGATGATTCTTCGTCTGAACCACCCCCCGCTTCGGTCTCTGCATCTGTTAACGAGTCTTTCAGTTTCTTATGACAATCGTCAGCGAACGAGGACCCAGTCCCTGTCTGTCCACCCTGATCATCATAAGGCTGTTCTTCGTTAACAATTTCATGCCGGAGTGTAGCCATGGCATTTTGAACAACTTTCTGCATTTCGCGTAAGACCCCAATACCGACGTCCACTGCTGCCGCAGCTCCCTTGGGTTTATCATCCTTAGGTGAGGCTGGTACGCTCGGATCGGTAGGATGAGGGGCCTTCAATTTGGCAGCCAACCTATCTCTCTTAGCAACGAGATCTGCCATGGTTGACTTTTTGACACCCTTTCTGACATTATATTTAACTGGCTTCTTGGATGATGATGAAGAAGCTGTGGATGTCTTTGCACCCTTTTTCCCCCCGGCATGCTCATTGTTCGTCCATTCAGCCAGCTCTTCAAGCCTAGGATTAGGCTTCCCCAGACCGTATTTGTCCCAAAGAGTTCCATACTCCTTAATCATGCGCGCTTTAGCTTCATTATCCACACTATAGAATAGCCATGGCGGGACACCAAAAGCTCGATTGATCCCCCTATGTGTTACCCTGTTGCCTTTGCCGTCACTCGGATAGGCACGGCCAGCGATGTCCCATACCGTTGGAAAACCGGTATGCCAATCATCGGGCTCCTTCTCAGGCTTAGGCTTGGGAGGTCTACCTCTAGGCCTCTTAACAACAGCTGGCTCGTCAGCGTCACCATCGTCCCCGTGATCGTCCCCCAGCTCTGGTGGCTCCTCATTAGAAACAGACAGTGGCGGCGGATCCGCGCCATATGGTGGATTAAGCTCGTCGTCATTGTCGGGCTCTGGCTCCTCTCCATTGGCATTGTCCTCTGAGTCCTTTTTATCGCTCTGATCCCTCTCTTTTGCCAATGGATACTCAATGGCCTCTATTGTGGTGTTAGCCCACTCATACTTGTCTTTGCATGGGAATCTCAGTCCGTCCGCTGGCAAGCGAACCCTCTTTGTGACATGAGGATGGATGTGTTTCCAACATGTGTGTGCACATGACGATCTGAAATTCTTATTAGCAAAGTCCTCAATGCCACACACCAAGTATGTTCCGTCCCATTTATAACCCGGGCCGGTTCCGTATCCCAAGAAGATTCCGTACATCATTCTTGGTGCGGCTTTCTCATGCTTAAAGTTGGTTTTAGTAGGCTTAAACCAGACACCACAGCCAAATTGTAGTTGTAAACCATCGAAAATCTCAAGGAATCGCTCAAAATATGGGGTTGTATCATATCGAAACTCAATGTTCATTATGAACGCGCAATATGGTGCAGCGTATACCAAAAAAACAATTAGGGAGTCCAGCCTGCACCAATCTTGTCCTAAGCTCTTTCAGCACCTCATAGTTTGCACGCTCCGCTATGCCGTTACTTGCTGGATCCCCAGGAGGGGCAACCTTATGTAAAAGATTGAGTGCATTGCAAGCCACAATAATGCCTCCTGTCAGAGTACACGACCTTGATAGCATCTGTACCCCTGTACTTAACAAAGACATCCCTTGACTCTAGACCGTCGGGTGAAATAGCTGGCTCTGCACATTTAAACATTTTAGCAAGATCATGGCCCACGAACAAGTAGCAAAACCCATGAATCCCAGGCTCCTTCTCCTCGTCCTTCATAGCCACATGGCCAAACGTGACAATGTCACCAAAATTAACACACCTCTCTTCCTTAACCCTAATGTGACGCATGTCTGTGGTCTTCCCACGCATACAAGCATCACAATACTTTGTTATGGCAGGTTTGTGGTGCATTTGATGATAGTATGATAATGCTTCCTGTTTTAAGTTACGATTGCCGGCATATTGAAGACCACATTCCATGCAATTTCCAGGAGGGTCATTGTCCGTATCGCTTCCTTCTCCAGGGCAAGCTTTACCATGCTCTCTCGGCGAGCGGTAACTACTACCATGTGCTGACTTGGCCGACAAGTAATCAGCAACCAAGATCAATTTGTTGCGTTTATCAAGAACGAAACCATATTTTTCTTTCATGGCTTCTGGGTAGAGATCACGTTGATCCTCTTGTTTGTAGTATGGGATATCATCTACGACTGTGAGCAATATGATTTGAGGCTTCTCGCCATTTTTACCTGGGGCAACAAAGAATGGCCACTTACCACCAATCCAATGGAATGAGTACCCATACTCTCGACAACGCCTGCCAACGGAAAGTACACTTGGCGTCGAAGCTAATAAATATGGTGTTATTTCCTCATCAAAGTCACCCAGGTCTACATAAATTGTTTGGTCTGCTTTTGTCTTACCATTTGCAGTTGTAAAGGTGACTGGTGATCCAGCATCCTCAAACAAATGTGCAATGTCCTT
>JACLAD010014763.1_pt1 | contig 13866 bp, 3 predicted proteins | sample 8027901 | NCBI WGS metagenome assembly JACLAD01 (sample SAMN15725071, study PRJNA655200) | protist metagenome | isolation source: fluorescence activated cell sorting (FACS) single amplified genomes of... | place: Spain: Blaines Bay Microbial Observatory, Mediterranean Sea | collected 2016-07-05
TTATAATTTGCTAAAAGCAATGGCAACATTACCAGTGACATAATTGTGAATGTTATGATGAATGATCGAAGTAAGTAAAAATATAATGCCAATGCTTCTGAATGTTCAGCAAATTCTAAAATAGACGATAATAAAATATTTGACTTTCCATTTCTAAAGATTTTTCTATTCCGATGTTTGATAGCTAAATCAAAATTTGGTTTCATAAATGGTTTCTCATTTTCTGCAAAATCGTCATCGAGTCCTTCTGGATCTGTTAAATTAGCAGTTAAATGTTCTTGATTTGTAAATGGTATATCTTCTTCCGGTATTCCTTTTGGTTTTTCCCATCGTTGTTGTTCAGTAATTACATTGTAATAACAGACCCGCTTTGTATTTTTATCAATGAATGCTATCCAATTAGATGGATTGGATGAGGATGATTGCTGCTTCTCTATTTTTTCTTCATCATTTTCATCCGGTTCAATATTGAAGACGTTCATTGTATTTGTTAATGATTATTGATGGTAAGTTGAGGAAAAGATGTTGTTGTTGTTGTTGTTGGTTCTGAATTCCTCTTGCATCTATATATTATATAAAAGTTTTCTACAACCGTTTATTTCCTGTACGAGTTCGTAATGATGTGCTTAACCTGGTAAGTATTTTGAACACATTCAAAAGTTTTTTTTTGACGTCACATGACCAGTTTTCGGCCTCCATGAAAACAACAAACGTGCAAACGAAAAGCAAAAAAATCTAAATCGTCTCTCAATTTTAATTTTATATGATTTATGATTTATAGAAGCATTAAAATAAAAGTGGTACAATTAATAAAGATTTGATCACTTGATTTACAACTAAAATTAAAATTTAAAATATTATCGGGGGAGAACTTTCATTTCTCTTTACACCACAAACAATCCGTGTACGCATTATTATACGTCATACGGTACACAAAATTATAACCCCCGCACTAAGTTTTTACACACTACCACCATTTCCACCGATCCTTTTCGCTGCTTCTTCTTCCATTTGTTTATCCTCATATTTCGCCGCTTCACGTCCTAAATAAAAAGGTATTTGCGAAAAAATTGTTAGGAATGCACCGACATACAATGGCAATTTATTATCACGATTATATAAATATCCCCATAATTGTGGTGCTATAATGTAAATCAATACATTAATATTATCCAAACTTGCTGAACATTCACCTTTACCCATACCGCTTTGTATTCCACGTTCCATGCAATATGAATCAACAACAACTGCATTTTGACTACCAGCAATAAATGGTACAATTGATAAGAAATAGATCCAATATGACGATGTACTTTTATCTCTTGCAAATGTTCGCATCAAAAACATCAATGCTGTCATTGCATTGCATAAAAGTACAAATGCATTTTCACCAAGCAATGGAAGGAACTTTGATGTAAATCTAGAACCAAGCATATTTGCAAATCCTTCACACATAAGTGATCTACTATTTGTTAATGCAGTAAATTCCAATATTTGTTGGACTTGATAATTCAATACACTCCACATGGATTTTATTGGAGAAGTCATTTTTTGCCTGTTATATTACAAAAAAAGAAAATAAATTGCGTGTTAGTTTATATATGTGATTGTACAAAGTACATATCATGGCAAAAAATAAAATCTACTTACAATGCTTGTGCAATTGAAAAATAAGCTAAAGAACGTGAACGCGTAAACAGTGATAAAAATGATAATGGATTAGATAATGTCAGTTTTTTCTTTTTCTTTTTCTTCTTGTTGCTATTATTATTAACTTGTTTATCTTTTGATGTTTCATATGTCAATTCATTTGATTTTTGTTGTTGTTGTTTATTACTATTAAGAACATCTTCATTTGTTTCGTCTAAAAGTAAAGCTAATATACTGGCACTACCAATACAGCAGATAATACGAAAAAGAAATGCACGTTGTACACTTCTACCAACCCATGGTGATAACAGAAGAGGCCCAACAATATAACCAATACCCATCGATGCTTGCAGATATGAGTGGGAAAGTGCTAATCTGGAACCTGTATATAAATCTGATAAACCTGCCATACGTGTTGCCATAAAACTACCATAGCACAATGCTTTTATATGACGAGCACCAACTACATATGGATATGCAACTGCTGCACTTGCATAAGAGCTTGCATCTGATAAATACCAACAACATGCCATAATTAATTGTTGACCAACTAATACAGGCTTTCGTCCAACGTAGTCACTTAAATTTCCCATTAATGGACCACCAATGAAACATATAATTTGACTTGCTGAAGTTAAATTTGCTGTCATGGATACAACTTTCTTTGTATCACCACCTGCCATATATAAATAATTTTGATAATTGGCACCTCCTGATTTATCAGCCAGCATTGCAGCAAATTGAAAAATATTACAAAACGCTAATGCAAAATCAACTTTAGAAAAGTCTTTTATATTTAACATTCCTTTAGTTTTTTCCTCTTCTTCTTCTGGTTTACTTAATGTACTTGGCATGTTGTTGTTGTGTTTTTTTTTCTTTAAATATTTATATTATTCTTATATATGATGATTTCTATAATCATCCCTTCTTATTAATCTTTTCCGTCTCTATTCTTCTTCTTCTATTGTCGTCGTCTCTAGTGATGTAACATCATTCTATTAATAATATAAACAATGTACATGTATCTATTTTTATATGATGGTAAGACAGATGTTGGTACAGTATAATAAACAACACTACTTTTGCATACCAGCATAACGACACTATTTCTTCCAGGTTTCCTGCTCTCTCCTGGCTTTCTCTAACCCGGTGATATGAAACTGTAGTGCTATTTGTATGCTATTATTAAAAATAAAATCACAAATATTTATTATTATTTATTATTTTAATTTACTCCATTTACGATATATACATTTTGATCAAATTATTCCCTCTACACATTCTTTTTAAAAAACAATATTAACCACTTAATTTCATTGCGATAATTACAAGTTTCACCATTTGGACTTTTTAAAACATCATTCCAAATTTTTTCCACAAGCAAATACATACAATTTTCTAGACTTAAATAATTCCCACCATCTTCTTCACCTTCATCTGTATTAGTTGTAGTCGTATCATTTTTATCCTTCGTATCTTCTTTCCAACAATTTAATAATTCATTGAAAATCTTTTCAATACAGGAATGGCTCATTTCAAAATCATTGCTCCAACAATGATTGATTTGATTTGAACCTCTTGTTACTACAAATTTTGTAAATCGTGAAAGCAAGGATGGATTCATACGTTCAATTAAGAATTCAAGCATTTTGGTAGTTTCTATCCCTACAGCTTTGTCGTTTAATTGTTTTGACTTTTGGATCAATAAATATGCTAATGGTACTATTCTAGCATCCAAAATAATTGGCAATTCTTTTAACCAATCTTGTATATATTTATATGAATGCTGTGTCCAATCATTATATATTAACCCACCTTCATCTCCCAATTCATCGTCACGACTAGCTTTCGCGGACGTATCGCCATCTAGCGCATGCGCAATTTTATAAAGTGTTAAAACAGATCCATGATTAATACATGCCTGAATAAATTCTTTTGAACTTAATGACGGTATTTTTATCGCTATCTTGTCCAATTCGTTGTTGCTGATTTGAATATATGCCCATAATGCACGTTCATATAGTCGTACTAAATTTGGTAGTGATAAGACAATGGATGTTGCATTTGCGATGATGTATTTTCCTAAATATCCACAATTGCCTGCAAAGGACCACAATAATAATCCCAAACGCTGACTCATTGGTACCGTCGATGAAATTGTTTCTTTAATATCATCGCTGTGATTTTCAGAATTATTACTCTTTATCCTGTAAACGTTATTACCATCCCCATGTGGCAAAGTGGAAATGTCAACCCAACTTAAGAAAATACGACTTAGATCATTTCCATTATAATCGTTTTCTGCTTTACTTTTTGGTGATGCCATTTGAGACATAATATCTAACGCATTAGAAAGTATTTCAAAATATTCTTCGCTTATATTATTGTTATTGCTATTATCAATATTATTCGAATTCGTCAATTGCAACAACGGCTGGCCGATAGCTTTCAAATACGTTGCAAAATGTATCTCTGAAGCTGATGCAGCAATGGATGCAAATATATTAGATGATTCTTTTGAAAATAAAAGCTCTTTATAGGATGGAATAATATTCATAAATTTAACACTGGACATTTTTTGCCATGGAATGTGTCTTGGAATGTCTTGTTGTTTCAGATAAACAATTAATGAAAGTAGACTGTTCAAAACTTCATCTGTTTCCGTATGGTTCACAAGGCGTTTAGACCATGTATTCCAATCAATCTGTGAAAGTGTATTCGTTGTCATTTTCACAACCCACGAGTGTAGATTGACCTTGTTCACTTTATCCTTCAAATTGTTTGATCTAAATTGATTATAATGATGTTCTTTTAATATTTCTAACATCTTGTCCATTTCACTTGTTCCCAACATCATTCGATTCCAATTTATGTGTTCCATAGCAACTACACAAATATCCTCTGCAACATATTCAAGTGGTGTGCATATTTCAATCAACCATTCCCATACAAAAAACAAGAAATTTTCATGTTGACATGAATTTACTATGGAAAAAACTTGACGTAAAAAACTTCGCACTTTTCCTTTCATACTTCCATTTAAAGACCATGGATGTTGTATAATAGCACGTCGATTTGATTTTTCATCGGCTGGTAGTGTTATTGTTGATGTCCAAGGGTCAAACAACGCCCGAAAGGAATCAAAGACTTTAGATACATCAAATATTTTACCTTGTTTTTCTTGCATCAATTGTATTTCCTCGCAGCGATGGAAAAGTCGTCTAGATATAGTCAAATACTCTAACACAATACGACCATCCCAAACATTGTATATGTCATTCACTAAGTTGTGCTCATTACGCGATAATGTTGCCACTGTATTATCCCGTCTACGTATTCTCAATGCATTGACGCTTGAACCAAGCATATGGCAACATTGCTCTGGATTTCTTAAATTTTCCCAACAGTTTTCTACTGCTACAATACTTTTCCAAACTCGGACATTCATTGGTAAAACATCAGTACCAACAAGAACTCGCAAAACAAACGGTAAATGATCATCAAAGTGCATTTGTAAAATGTCTTGTAATATTCCCATGATTGCTACGAAAACGATACCTTGTCTCTCGTTCGTCGCACTCACCGGAATTGAATCTGTTAGTACGATTAATAAATTATTTCGCTCTTCAATTGATGGGCGTGTGGATAACCATAGATGTGCTAGCCGTTTGATCATCTTCCATATAAAATCTCGTGTGTATTCACATTTCCTAGTCCATGACTCGTGGTCTTGATCACAATGCAACATGCAATAGAACCATTTTGAAATATGATCAACAATAAAAAAATGTTCATCCTTTTCATTCTCGTCGTCACTTTTTCCCTTGCTCAATAGACAATTTTCTAAATAATCGACCACAACTTCAATAGTCATCATGCTTATGATAGTTGATGATGCTGCAGTAATGCCATTGCTACTGTTGCTACTATTACCACCACTAGTTGAAGTGGAAGAAATGGCTCTTCGATCATACGATTCGTTGCGTAAATCGTCTTCTTTGCCCTCTTGCACAGCTAATTTCATGGTTACGCTATCGCATATAGTAGCAATACTTCGTGCTTTTCCTAATTGTTGTTTTTCAAATACAGAGTCCATAAAATGAAATACAAATTCATATGTACGGCCTTTCGCATCATTTTCCCGTTTACGCATTTGTCGCGGCTTTCTCGACCAGAAATTTTTCACACAAGAAACCACTTGGGTATCCATATCCATTGCGTCAGAAAATGATTTTGAGAACCGTTTTGCAAGCTCTACCAATTCATTGGTATATATTCCAGGCTCCATACCTCGTAAATTGATTCTGTCCGTTCTATAAATAGTTGGTTCAAAAGACTGATATGCAGGTGGTGCATCAGGTTGAAATTCTTGGAAAAATGGACGGTCTTTTCGTTGTCTTAACATAACAATAGAGTTATCGATTGTATTTCGGGAATATGGCATCCAATCAATCATTTCATTTGCAACAGCATTGTTGTTGCTATTGTAGAATGTGAAGCCACTATATAAATAACTGTAATTTGCATTATTTACATACGTTGAGTTAGCCGATTGTGGTTTGTCTTTTTCCTCATTATATTTTTGATAAATATCTATTGTATCCCACCATAGACATTGAAACACTTTGTCGATTGATTCGTGATGCTCACAAAATGGATTTGCTGACATCACAAATAGTGCTAATCGGCTAGGGCAATATATGTCTGGTAAACGATGAATGACTTGACATGTAATATGTCCAATATCTTTTAGCCAATGGTACATCCCTTTGAATAATGCTTGCATTTTTTTTGCATGTAAAACTAATGTTGGTGCTAATTCAGTGACAGTCGCACGCCGTACTTGTGTAGTTGCCGCCATACCTGTTTGATGTTCGTTATCTTCTTCTGCAACACGTTGCTTTTGACCAACAATTCCACCTTCGTTGCTTTCATTGCCAAAATATTGTATCAGATCTAACAATCGTTGTGTCATTTGTTTTAACAGAGTTTGATCATTTTCAATTAACCATTTTCCTAATAACGAAGACGCAGTTGCATCTTTTAAATGCGTCATTAGCAAAGAGAAAAAAGATTGCCAAACCAGCGGTAGTAAACTATGATTATTGGAGCAGCAAAGGCACATATTTGCCCATTGAAAGAGCTTTAAACTAGAAATTCCAGATTCTGCATCATAATGTGCTTCATGTGGATCTCTCCATCTATTAGAAATATCATTGTCATCACTTCTGTTTCTCACCTCCATCTTTTTCACAATTGTTTGAACAAATTCATCGCGATTTGTAAGTTCTTTCGTATTGTTATTACTGTTACTTTCATCGAAATGTTGGCAAAGGGAAGCGTACAATTTACGTTGTTCAAAAGTTTCAACTACCAATATAAAAAACGATATGTATGGATACGGGGTATTATCACCCGTAACAGCAGCTGTTGTATTGACATTTTTCTTCTCTGTTGTGAACATTTTTAAAATCGAAGTATAGGATAAACCCCATTCTACAAAAGAAAGCATACCTGTTTTAGCCAACATGCCTTGAATTGATTCCTTCGATCCTTTTGCACCACCTAGAATATGTTTCGACATCCACTCCACGGTTTCATCTAGGACCAACATATGTTTATGTATCGCATGTTCGACACCTGCTTTAAGAAGTTCTTCTAATAAATATAAGTAACCATATTCTCCTATAAGATCCATACTGCTAAAGTTCAACCACATGCATCCATATTCACATTGTGATGCAACCATTGATGCAAATGCACGTGTTCCATATGGAACGCTTGATATGAAATCGACTTTATCTAATAAAGTACCATTATTTGATTTGCAAAGTGTTTGCAAACTCTTCCATGGTAAACCTTTTATTAATTCCGGGGCGCGATAGAGAATAGGGGATATATCATGCAAAACTCTCAATGCAGCATTTACATAACCTTGGTTTACCAATGCTTCCCATAAATACCAACCATTATCTTGTTGCACCGCATCAGATATCAATAGTAATGTATATGCAGTCACTGCATCAATGTCATTATCACCATTTGGATCTACAGCTTCTTCTACAAGTTTTGTCACGGGTTTATGTTTCATTAAATTATTACTATCATCACCATCTTCTTTATCTTTAGCTAAAATTTCCGCATACCTACCACGCAAAAATAATGGATGCTGAACACGTTCCCACAATGATTTCGTTCTGAAAATAACATTTGCATCTGTTTTCTTCCCTTGTTTTTGTAATTGCAGTAAGATTCGAGGATAATAATTTTCTATATAATTATTACAAAGACATAATTTTAACAATTGATCCATCGCCCATGTCCTAAATACGCATATTTCGTCATTCCACCACTGTTGAAGCTTTGATAATGTAGATTGATTCTCATAGTCCAACATGTTTATATTTGTAACAGTTGACATTGATTCCGATAATAGTACGGCGCATTCACGGTGTATTTCAACCGATAAATATAATTGTTCGCATTTACGATCACTCCCCCAGTTCATATTTTCAATCACGTATTTCACCATCTCACGTGTGTGAAGATAAACTTTCTTTACTTTTTCTAGTGATGACGATGCTCGCTTTGACAGTGATGTAGCTTTGGATAATGGTAAATTTGGGGATAACCATGCTTTCAAAATGGAAAAGTCTTCATGTACTGCATACCACTTTGAAAAACATGGACATAAATGCTTTATCAATATGACTAGACTTTTTAAAGGAACATTTGTAAATTTTTTTTCTTCGTCTTCGATAATATCACCATTTTTCATGAAATTGCAAACGCATCGATGTGTTAACTGTAACGTATCAGATAGTAATTGCGGGTGACTATGGCAAATTGTGACCATGTGTGATATAATTTGATTATACCAAATCATTCTTGCATCTTCTGCTACATGACTAGCTAAAAACAACTCGTAATATACAACACGAGCAATATCACCACCATGTGATTCTGCGATATCAGCCAATGTTGCTAAACGAGCACATTCATTAAATGTAGATGTATCACCCAGGCATCGATGGAAAACATTTCGTATGCCTTCATTTGAACTGAGAGTCTTTCTCCAGCTATCATAGCTGTTTATACCCGCTGAAAGTGCAATTAAAAAATATGAATTTTGCTCGTCGTCCTCTTTCCCATTCTTGACTGTGTTTTCATTTTTTTTATTGTTATCGGTACTTGCAGTATTACTTTTACTATTGTTGTTATTACCATCATTACCATCATTACCATCATTGATAAAAGCAGAGCGTATCGAATCACTTTCAGTGCCTAAATATACTGCTAACAATACACGCCACATTAAATCTGGCGAACATTTATGATACGGTAATCGAGTCAAATACAACCGCACTTGCCTTGCTGGGCTACGTTGCAATTCATGTATGGTCAATAAACATAACGATTCAATCAATGCCCCTGCCTCATCGGTAGGATCAATTTGTAAAGTAGCTTCTGTGACGATGTTTACAATTGAATTCGCAATTAATTTACAGAAACATGGGAATTTTGAACCAAAATCAAATAAGCCTTGGCCAAATATTTTAATTAGTGTAGCAGCCCTTGCAAATGCAAGTTCAACGTTTGTTTCAACACGAGATTTATGAAATAGTGCTTTGCATACGATATGCATTGGTAGCTGCTCATATATTGCAACCATGTCATCGTCAGTCATATCAATATCTATTTCTGACATATTTTCTTTTTCTTTTTCTTCCTGGTCTTCCATATCTATTTCTTCGTCAGTTTGTTGCGTTGGTTCTACATCTTTTTTTTCAGTATGGTCGTTATTGTCGTCCATATCATCACCGTAGCTATCAATGTTGCTTAGTGAGCTATCCACTAAATACCAATTTGTTTTTTCTGTTCCACTGCCTGTTCCAACATTGAATATGTCCAATTGGTTGTAAAATTGTGATCTTTTGCGAAATTTATTCTTATTATCATTGTTTTCATTTTCTGTTCGCTTTTCATTATCAATTTCAATGGATGATATCATTCGTTTTGCTGTTGTCACGATTTCATTGTTAAAAATGTCTGGCCTTGAGCATGTTGCTTTTTTTCCATTATGAAAATATAGTGTAACAGTTATTAATCTTAAAAAATAATCTAACAAATCATCATTGATTATCCATTCATGCAATTTGTCGCTGTTTTTAGCATTTGCATTATTTTGATGATTGAAAAAATTATTTTGTGGGAATGGCGATGCGTTATCATCGTAAACAGGGATTTCTAAATTATTGGTACTCGCTTGTACCGCCTTTTTTGTATTATCATCTTCGTCCTTTATATTATTTGCGCCATCGAATACATGTATAATACCAAGTAATGGACGAAAACCAATTTTTTCATTTGTAATTGGACATGATATGCCTGGCATATACATTAAATTCATAACTAGTTCTAAATGTACATTCCAATTACCAAAACGTAACAACCATGAGGCGATATGTCTTATCCATCTAACAATAGTTTTAGATGCACGGCATTGCCATGGACCATTGTTACCCAACAATGGTGCTGCTGAGACGTGTTTTTGATGTTTTAATACATTAGACAAAGATCGTAAGCACATTGTGCCAATCTGAAACATTTCTATATATATTTCCGTATTATTACAAGTATCAATTTCTTGTTCAATCCATAATTGTGTATATCGTCGATCATTTACAGTTTTCAACAAATCTGTTGTTCTTGATCGTCTTAATGCTGTGAATGCTGCCTCTAACATAGCTTGATTTTCCGGTGGCAATGATGCTTCTAAATATTTAATCGATGCTTCAACTATTTTGTCTTCTTGATTATCCAATGTTTGCCTTTGCTGCCTATCTACAGTTGTTCCTATTACCCATGCATCTTTCACACGTTGATTTACTTGATTTTTCAATAATTCAATCGTATCCATTAATTCATCGATAACTTTTTCACTTTTTATGTATTCCAATATATAATGATGAAATCGCGAGGTGTTTAGATTTGGATTTTTATTTTTAACATTGTTGATTATAGTATTTTCATGATATTGATTCAAATACAATACTGTTTGTTTTATCTTATTTATATTATATTCTTGTTCTATATTGATATGATGTGTCGTTATTTTAGTTCTATGATTTGCTGTTATTAATATTGGACTATTATTATCGTCGTCATCATATAAATTCACAGGAACTGTTGCAGTTGATGGTGGTGGTGGTGACGATTGTGGTGGAATAAAAAGATTGGTATCATTACTAGGGGCAACAGGATTATTATCCATATCATTGTCATTGTGATTATGTACAGTAGCAGTATGATCGTCTAGTTTTACAATTTTCATTTTATTACTCGTATTATTATTATTCACATTTTGTATATTAACAACTTCAATATTATTATCTTTTGAATGTATAATTTCTTCTACATGACTTTCATCATCATCATCAAAACTTAATGCCCTGTCATTATTTCCATCTCCAATCACATATGACGGGTTGTCTTGAATATTTTCAACTTTTTCCTCTAACGACATTTGACAAACGGTTATCTATATATACACACAAAAATGAGAAAAGACACTTATAAATACAAATTTATTATTGAAGTTTTTTCTTAGTTCAACAAAATTATTATATATAAAATATAATTATAAAATTATTAATTAATTATTATTAATAATTTTTTATTTTGATACCACTAAGTTGACAATATAATTAAAAGCATGTATATATATATATATATATCCAAAAGTTATTTATGTCCTTTTAATATTTCTTTTATATGATATCACTTCTTGGTTTAATTGATATTTTCTAATAGCTATATATATATATAAGAAGTTTCTAATAAATTTCTTTGAAATGAACAAAAAGTGAAAAAATATTAATACACAGTTAGTACAGTAATCACCTGAGGAAGAGAAGAAAACAAAAAAATTGTCAAAAAAAAAAAATGATGAAGCACTCCTGACATTTGCTGAAAACCGAGCAAAGAGCAAAGAGAAAAGAGTACTGAAAAGAGGGACAAAGACGACACTGTGAGTGAGCGTGGCGTTACCAAACTGCTATTTCGAGTGAATAGTAATAATAATATCCGATATTTAATAATTAGTATTATAAGTTAAATATATGTAATCGATGATTATTTTTAGATGATGAAAATTCTAAAATATTATCAATGTTTTTAGGTACAGTAAGCACGAAACACCCAAGCCACATTAACATTTTGTTTTTTAGAATCTTGGATCAATGAAATTTATTCTACGATACGCATACGATCCAGGCCCGGCAGCGGCAGGCCCAGCAGACAGAGCAGGCCCAGCAGGCCCAGCAGGCACAGGGCATTAGTACCCAATTAGAGTTGAGTGCCTTGCTTACGATGGCATTAGCATTACGTAGGAGGACCATAGCATCAGTAACTTATACGCATATAAGGTGACTGGTCAGGACAGCACGCTTTGATAAAACTCTATTCGAATACCAAAAACATTTATATTTGTTTTGTAATGTTACTAATGATATGTGCCTGTTAATTATGAAAAAGAGTGAAAAAGAGGCCGATTAAACATATACATTATATGTATACATATATTTAAATATAGTTGCTAGAGATGTAGAACTTTATCTACATAGACAACAGAGGTATAGCAATACTATCAAGAAAGAGACGGACGGGAAAAAGAAGTACTGTGCGTTTTTTAGATTAGTTTATTTAGAGGAAAGCGATTAATCATGGCAAACAATAATAATAAAGAAGATTTCTACCAAACGTTAGGTTTACCACGTGGTGGGGAAAGTATTACACAAAATGAAATTAAAAGAGCATATCATAAATGTGCTTTAAAATATCATCCAGATAAACATGCGAACAGTTCAAAGGCTGATAGACAAAACGCTATACAAAAATTCAAAGAGGTAAATCGAGCATTTGAAGTATTAAGGGATCAAGAGAAAAGAAATGCATATGATAGCCCTAAAAATAATGAATCCTTCACTTTTTCATTTGGTGCTGATTTTGATGAGTTTCAAATGTTTCATCAGTTTATGAGAGAAGAATTTATGTTTCACATGTCACGTGGTGGACGTATATATCAAGGTAGCAGCGACGATACGGATGAAGATTACAGTGATGATGATGACGAGGAAGAATTTTATTATTCATACGATGATTATGATTACATATATGAAGGCGATTATCCTGAAAGTGCTGAACAAAGGCGGTATGATGAGAATAAACGACGATATGAAGCTAAACTTGCAAGACGTAAAGCTAATAAAAAAAAAGAAAAGAAAGGCAAGCCATTCACGGAAATGACAGACGCTGAAATCGATGCTTTTTGGGATAATAATAATGCCAAAGAAGAAGAGGCAAATTCGAAGCGCCAAGCGAAAACTGACGGGCAAGGAAAGCGAAGTGCGAAAAGTAAAAAGCAAAAGGCATTGCAAGCAAAGAAAGAAGCAAAGTTAAAAAAATTACAACGGAAGCAAGAGTTGGAACGACGAAATGCGGAATTAAAAAAACAGGAAAAGGCTAATAATCATAATAATTTAGATACATCATCATCCGCTACAGGAGCGACAACTACCACTTCTAAGAAGAAGAAGAAGAAGAAAAAGAAGAAGAAAGATAACGATAACAATAATTCTAATTCAACGACGGATGATAACAATAATAACAACAAAGAGGATACAAAAACCTCGATGAAAAAAAATAGTAATAAGAATAATAATACTAGCAATAAAAATAATAATCTTACTACTGACTCTGACGAAGATGAGATGGATGAGCAATCAAATAATAAAAACGAAAGCGATTATAATAATAGAAATACGTTTGATTCCGGTTTTATTAAACAAGAAGCAAATATATTTATATTGGATAAAGAGAAATTGCAACAAATTGTTGCGATGGGATTTCCCGATACTGATTTAAATGCAACTGCATTGTTTGAATCTAATAATAATGTAGAGCTTGCACTCGAAATCATTTTAAAGAAAACTGCAAAAGAATCGAAGCGTAAGGCTAGCCAAGAGAGCAGAAACAATCAAAATAACTATGCTGAAAAAGGTTCACATGATAAAGGGTTGCCGAAAGAAGAGGATCGACCAATTAATTATAAATCGAAGCTTTGTCAAAACGTCATACAAGGTGGCACTTGCCGCTATGGTATGTCTTGCCACTACGCGCATACCAAAGCAGAATTAAGAAAATTGCCACCTAGAC
>JACLAD010015595.1_pt1 | contig 13862 bp, 11 predicted proteins | sample 8027901 | NCBI WGS metagenome assembly JACLAD01 (sample SAMN15725071, study PRJNA655200) | protist metagenome | isolation source: fluorescence activated cell sorting (FACS) single amplified genomes of... | place: Spain: Blaines Bay Microbial Observatory, Mediterranean Sea | collected 2016-07-05
AATTCTACCGTGTTAAGGTTTTGAGCCGACGGCTTTGTGTACATGCCGTGTATCCCATACTTCCAGTAAGCCTGCGGCCAGTCTTGCGGCTTTGGGCCAATCACTTTTGCGGCTTTATCAAACTGTTCTTTGAAGTGCTTTTTATAAGCCTCAACAACAAGGAAATGCATTTTGCAAAACATGATGTCGCTGTCGCACTTAATGGTCTCCAAAAGCGTATAACTCTCGTCGTCGTCCTCCTCATTGGTGTCTTGAGCGAGCGACGGGCCCTCATCGTCATCGTCACTGTCTTCCTCAACGTCGCCAAGCGCCCTCCGCCGGTTGGCAACCAGGTCTTCAATGTCTCGAAAAAAATCTTTGCCCCGAATTGCGCGTGCGTAATTGGACATGTTATTGTTGTTTAGATCAATGCTGCGCAGCTTAACCTTCAGCGGCGCCTTTTGCATGTTCAGGTAATTTAGAATAGTAACTTGAAGGGGTCGATCTGTGAATTCAACACAGTCTTTAAGACGAGCAGCGTCTATTCTGCCGGTGCCTTCCCATACGTCAACTAGGGAAAAGAACGGCTCGTTTATTGAATCCTTAATGCCGGCAACCGCGAATAAGACCCGCAACATCAGCGCAGCTCGCCCAATGGCTGGAATTCCGCAGCTCTTTGCATTTTTCCGCACAACATCAGCGTTCGTCTTCCATTCTTGTGTGATTCCATCTACGGGGTAAAAAACGCCGTCGTCCTGCCACATTTTCTTGCCCTTCTCAAGTCGAATCCCAACTATGGAGTTGTCGCGTCGTACATCATTTGTAATGCCCGCATCCTCACCATGCTCAATCAATTTCCTGACGTGCTCATAGCTAACTTCTTCGCCAGTTTCCACCTTGTAAACCGACGCGTTGGCAATTTCAAGCAACGTGTCAGGCGTCGCAGCGAGGCGGACGGTGCCATCCTCGAATAACGACGCCACAACAACCATAAATTCGCGCTTGTCTAGCAATTCAAGCTTGCCTAAGAGCGGCTCAAGGTTAACATTGAACACGCAGGCTTTGATCATTGCTAGCAAGTATTCTGAACTGTATTGCTTGCCCTACGATCTTTATAGTTTATCATAAGCATGGCTTCACCGTGGAATAAGGCCCAAGTAAGCCGGGCGGCAATACCGCCGCGTAAGCCAGACCCTAGCAGCTGGAAATGTGCTACCGTCTATTCGTGCTACTTTCCGCACGCATGCTCATCACGGATCATCCATCACGGCCCTAAGGCAGCCGTCGACAATGTCCTTAGTGATGTCCCCCAGCGGGATGTGGAACCTTTCGGCAAAGTCATGTATCAGTTGAAGCAGAGGGCCTGTGTACCGCGTAGGAAACTCGACCCGGTACCCCAAAGCCGTCGTCATGACAGTAATTGAATTCTCCCCGTGCCCATCCGCTGCACCGTCGCCGCCGTCCGTCATGATTGATTAATACACGTAAACGAACAGCAATGATTAGATGTTATATTACTTGATTAAAGAGCTTCATATCAAATCATAATCATGGCCTCACCGTGGCATGAAACCCAACTGAGCCGGGCGGCGATGCAAGGGGAGCACGAGGCGGTGGCGGAGTTGCTGCGGGACCACCCCGAAATGGACATCAGCAAACCCGTCATGCTCCACGACGACGACCCCGCCGCCGCCGACCACGGGCTCACCGCGCTCCACCGCGCCGTCGTCGGCGGCCACGTGCGTGTTGTTAGGGCCTTGCTGCGCGCAGGGGCTTCCATCACGGCGTTGACGGCCAAGAAGCAGACCCCGGAGGACCTTGTGAGAACCGCGGCGTCGGGCCGCAGGCAAATCCAACGCCTCCTCGAGGCTTACCGGAGGGAAGACGCCGAGCCCCCGGTCAGCGTCAGCGAAGGCCGCGACGTCGTGATGGCCATCAGGCTTGCCAACGCCGTCGCCGACGAATCCGTCGAGCGGGTCATCGAGTGCCTTGAGGCGGGCGCTAAAAGCCACGTGCCTGTCATCCTCGAACGGAAACCAACCGAGGACAACGAATGGATCATGAACGACCTCACAGGCGAAACCCGCCCGCCACTTGCAGCAATCCACCGCGCCGCTCTGAGCGGCAACCACCGCATCCTCGAAGCCATCCTCAGCCGGTACGAGGACAAAGGCGCCGTCGCCGCTAAGAAGGACAATTATGGAAACCTGCCGCTCGATTGGCTCGTCATGGGCACCTGGAACATGCTCCGCATCCTCAGGACGTTCGGCGACGACCCTGCCAAGCCAACGCTGCTGCAGGCCCGATCACACGTCAAATCTTACAGGCTCTTGCTGGACGCCGTGCAGGACAACGCATCCGCCAAGAGCGCCACTCTCAAGGTCGTGCAGTCTGATTGGATTTCAATGGTGCTGAGGCTGGAACGTCCATTGAACGGCGTCACGGCAACCATCCTTAACATCCTCATCAGGCACGGCCGTCCGGGCAACCTCACGAAAACCCTCATCAGAGTCTGCCAGGACAAACACGACGCCGCTTTAAGCTACAACGCGGGCCTCATCGCCGTCGTCAGGACGCTGGTCTACTGGGGCGCCGACGTCGAAGCGCTTCACGCGTACATTCCGGTCCGGAGCTTTCAGCCGATCACCAATTCTGACTTTATCACGCTCAAGGTCAACCGGATCCTCAGCTTTCCCGTTGGGCCGCCCAACAGCATGTCACGGGAAGAAATGGTATCGTTTCCGGTTGACACGTTTCCCAACGGTGTCCCGCCGCACATTTCACGGTCCGTGATGCGCACGGCCATCATCAAACCGCAGTCCATGCTTGTCGAGCACCGGCACAAGGACTTGCTGCGAGCCTTTGAGCCGTGGACGATCAACACTCACAAGCTGATGTTTCCGGCGCACCGGCAGCGCATCTGGACCGCCCTCCTGTGCAGCAGCCGCCTTGCTGGGCCCCTCTACCTTCCCTTGGAATTGTGGCACAAGATCTTGCAGCACACCCCGCACCTCCCGCAATCATCGTGGCCCCTTGGCGCCTGCGGGCCGGCCCATGCGCAGTGACTGCTTTCTTTAATTTATTGTAAGATCACGGCACAGTGCACCGGTCGCACGGTCCGCAGCCCATGCCGACGCCCGCAGCACAGCAACCCGAACCCCCGCTGGCTCCTCTGCGCGTCCCTCCTCAGGTGCGCCCGCACAGGTTCTTGCAGCACCCTTAAAGAGCTCACCAAAGACCAATTGTTTTGAAGCAACTTCTGTATAAACCCCTGCCGTGCAAAGTCACTAAGCAATTATGGAGGAATTTGCCGGTAAATATTTGCGCAGGGTGATTCACGAGGTTCATGCTGGCTTGCCTTTTGATATTCATGGCAACACGTCCGCTCTTCCTAACATAAGTGAAGTGCATAAGCACAACAACCTTATTGCTATTCGGTTTAAATTTGATAACATACAGCTTTTAGTGGATCGATTACAGGCTATACACTCTGAGGGGTATTTAAAGGGCAAGGTATTACATGACTTTCAAAACTATTGCATGACGTGGCACTACATGCCTAAAGGGTGCGCGCTGGTGCGAGGAAAGGAAAATACGCTCTTATTTGGCTGTGTTGTTAAGCAGACAATGGATCCAAAAGCTATCATGGCTCAAATTGCTGAAGCTGCCTGGTTTAATGAAATTCCTCAAGTTTCCTCGTCTTCTGGAGAAGCTTTCGCATTCGAATTCGGTGCCGATTTTGAGCAATGGTATGAACAAGCAAGCGCCAAAATATTAAAAAGTCGTGCCAACATGGGCGGGCCCAACGATCGTTGTTTTCAAATATGAATTATGCTCGGTGTCTTCAATTTATTGTAAAATCACGGCACGGATGTAAACGAAACGAAACGGTTGCAGAATTAAAACGCCAAGGCATAGATCAGAGTGCGATCCTATTGTACACAACGGAGCAATCATTATAAATTAAGTTTTGCTAAGGATAATCAAGATTTGCGCGCAGCATTGGTTGATATCATGGCTGCCGGCGTGGTTAACTTGACGTGGAATCCAGCGGTGAGCCGGTTCGTACCCGTACAAGCAGCTGAACCGGCTCCGCCAGAAAACCCCGTTGTGCTGCCTCTAAATCTCCGCATTGCTTCCCTCGCCGAAAGTACAATTGCCGAGGTGCTGCGCCTGCGGGTTCTCGGGCCGTCCAATCAAGTGTTGCTGGACAAGAGCGCGGCGGAGCACAAGATCACGTATTGGCATGCGTGGCGAGGCTCCCGGTGCGCGGTGCTTGTCGTGCGGGACATCATGCCGTTCCGCAGCACAACCGCCGGCGACGCGCCGTGCACTACCGGAAGGTACGCAGTCTCCGTCGTCTTTGAGGATGAAGGCTTGCAGGATTCCGAGAGAGCGGTCGCCGAGAAGGTCTTTGCAGAGACGTTTAAGACAATCGGCGACGAGAACCAAACCGTCCGTCCAGATCGTAAAGGTTGGATCCGCTTGGAGAAGGCGTCTTTGGCCCGTCAAGAGCCGCAAAGCGTCGGCGAAAAGCCAACCTGCGCCATGAACCTGACCATCGCCGTAGAGTCGCAGAAGGTGTCCCATCCGCTCACCCCGAACGAGGCGGCGCGTTTCCAGCAGGTGCGGTGGACCAATCGGGCGCTTTGGCGGAAATCAATCTGCGTTAAGGCCATCTTCGACGCGCAGGAAGCGGAAACCGCCGTGACGCGCATGCTGCGGGAAGGCGCGGCCAAGGCTCTGCTGGAAGCGCAGATGGAAAGAACGCGTGGTCTGAGGGCGCAGCAAGACTACCTTGAACATCGCGCCGAGGAGGCTGCGCGCATCGCTAAGGTGTGGAAGAAGGCTGCGTACGGCCCAGCCTCGCCGTAATAAAAGAAGAAATGTATTATTGAAGCCGCAAGCCCATCAGCATGCCGCCAGCGGCGTCGTCAAGAACTTGTGATTGCAATGCTTTATTCCCGCAAATCAACCACGAGGAGGTCCGCCCACTTCAGACCCGCAAGGCAGGCGCGCAGCCGGGCGTCAAGCTCGCCGACAAAGTAGGAATCCTTGCGCTCCCCGAGAATCAGCTTCTTTACGTGCTCTGGGTCCCTCGATTCCACGTCGTCCTGGTGCACCACGTAGGCCTGCTGCGTCCCGTCCTTGGAGCCCGTGCCGATGACGAAAATAAAGTCGTCGTGCGGCTCCTCGTCAAGGATCTTCCTCAACGCCGCGGTCGTTGGCAACGGGGACCCAAGCTGCACCGTAAGCGCCTTGCCGTCCGCAACCCGGCCGGACAACGTCTCAAAGGCCGCCCTGGCAGCTTCGGCCGTGGAAAACTCAATGTCCACGTGGCCGTACGTCCCGCCGAAGAAGGATGAATCGGGCTCCGGGTTCAGGCTGGCATCGAGGGTGAGGCAGCCGCCCTCAAGCACGTCCCTGAGGGGTTCAAGCGTATCCAAACAAGGGAGCTGCCCCACGTGCAGGATCCGCGAACCCTCGTACGGCTCTTCGGTCCGCGCTCTCTTGGCGGCGGCCATAATGTTGTTAGATTTGCGCAGAACCTTTGAACAATCGAAGAGAGTCACTATTGACTAAATAGTATTTTACTACGCAAGCAGCAGGCCCTGGGCCGCCAAAACGGTTCTCGAGGGCGTTGTTAAGCGCGCCGGCAAGCCGGTCCGATGCTTGAATTACACAAATAAAGTCATTCGCTGCATCCCATGGCTTTCAGGTGGGCTCGAAACGCCTCGCAATGACCAGCACGATGGCACCGCAGCAACGACGCGTAAAGCAGCCACACGGCGCTGGGATTCCGCAGCTTAGGGCACATTTCTAGCGCTGCGCGTGCGCTTCGGTCAACGGCTGCGCACTCCTTGCGGCTCCCGTGCAGCATGCGGCAATGATCCAAGGGCATTGTTTGGTTGCGCAATGCTATCTTTTGTTTCTTTACATTATTTTACATTCATTGAAAAGAACCTTGCCAGCGCAGCAGCATTGCATCGAAATGGCGGAAAAGGCGCAAATCAAGCTCAGCAAAGCGGCGGCGGCGGGCAACGCAACGGCGATCCAAAGCCTGCTGTGGAGCCGTCCGGAAATGAACCTGAACGCCCCGACGCCGCTCCAAGACGACCCCATCGGCCCCGGCGCAGACTACGGGCTCACCGCACTCCACCGCGCCGTCGTCGGCAACCACGCGGACGCCGTCAGGAAGCTCCTCAAGGCCGGCGCGTCCCACCTCGTCAAAACCGCCAACGGGAAAATACCCGAGGACTTTGCCGCGGGCGTGGGCCGCAAAACCGTCCGCCGAATCTTCCAGGACTTTAAGAAGCGCCTTGCAAAGCCGGCGTGCACCCACGCGCAGGGCCGGAACGCCGTCTTGGCAACCAAGCTCGCGGCCGCCGTCTTCAACCAGAACATCCACACGGTCAAGAAGTGGCTCGATGCAGGCGCGTCGGTGCTGAGGCCTTCGCTCTGCGAGCACGACTCCCTGAAGGTCCCCGTGCCGGCTGCTCACCGCGCCGCCTGGCTTTGCGATCCGCCCATTCTTGAGATGCTCCTCAGGAAATCCAAGACCGCCGCCGTCGCAAAGGACTGCAGGAATTACACGGCGCTCCATTACCTCGCATCGCAGCGGAAGTGGCCCTCGAAGCTGAGCCCCGCCGCTCTCAGGTGCTTCAAGCTGCTCCTCGCGGCCGGCGCCAAACCCGACGCCAAGAACGATAAAGGCAAGACGCCGGGCGACATCATAGACTGTCTTGCGCCATGCTACGAGCACCACATCACCCTGGCCTGCCTCTTCGCCGACGCCGGAAGCCAAGGCAACCTGACCGACGCCCTGGAGAGCATCTGCAGCAATCCGGACTACTTTGATCACGCAGCCGTCGCAAAGGCCGCCAGGAAGCTCGCGGAGTACGGCGCCGACCCAGAGGTCTTAAGGGGCTTCAAACGGCTTCGGTGGAACTCGTCAATGTACGACAATGAGAAAGACGTCACCGTCGTCGAACTCAGGCCAGTCATCCTGCCGGACACAACCGTCTACGTCGCACTAAGAGGCTGCTGCTACCTCCCGTACGGCAACGTGGCCTACGAGCACATCATGCGGAACGCCGTCGACCCAACCGTCAAACTCCCGCCGTTCGCCGTGAGGGTCGCCGAGGAGCTTAAGAACGCCCCGTGGACCCCGAAACACTTCAAGCAGCAGCCGCAAGTCACGCAGCAGCGCGTCCTCACGGTGCTCAGGTGCGCTCACCGCCTCTCGCTCAGCAACAACGGCTACCACCTCCCCCAGGAACTTTGGATTGTGATCTTGGGATGCATTCCCCGCAACATTGTTCGCTGGCCATTCGTTAATAATTAATAAATAGCGTTGTTTCCAAGGAAAAAAAGAGATGTCTAAAGCCTCCACGCGGTCCGAACGGCAGCAGCGGCGGCGGCTCATAAAGCGGGTCGCCGAGTTGGAGCAGCACCTCGCCGCCGAAACGAGGCGTGCGGACGACCTTGAGGTGCTCATCCGCGAAGGCCGCTTCAAGGTCGGCGTCAGAATCGCCAAACTCACCAAAGAAACCCGCAGGATCCCAAAACCGTCCGTGGAATCAAGGGACGGCGCCATCAGGCTCAGGCTCGCCGACGGTGAGGCCGCCAGCACCATCGATGACCTCGTCAAGTGCTTCAAAGCCTTTAGCAACAGCCGAAAGCTCAGAACCGAACCCGCCCGCGCCGCCGCCACCACCAAAGCCGTCGACGAATGGATCTACAACGTCGCCAGGCGCATCCACGCCGAACAGGATCCAAACATCTTCAACGACGCCTTGAAGGGGCTTGATAAGTTCCTCAAGTGGTCCGTCAAGGACTTCATCGCCTCCAGAGGCATTCCGCTCTTCCTCAACTTCGCCTTGCAGTTCCCCGCTCGCAGATGGGTCAAAGACTTCCTCCGCACCGCTGCCGTCCCCGCCTACTGATAATGGCGAAGAATAAACCATGTGCCCGTAAGGCCTTGCGCCGACGTGCAAGATCGTCAGCATTAACAACATCAAGAGCCGCATCGCGTTCAGGCGACCTTTCGGCGATTGCTTATATGTTCTCGCTTGCAGCGCCTCGGCAAAGACCAATAATGCACTGTTTCTTTCCCTTCTTAAATGTTATGTGCGGGTCTTCTGTGACGGTTCTTGTAATGTCTCGGCTTCAAGATTCTGAACGTCGGTCTGAGATTCGGAAGACGTGGTCTGCCGGCCACAACAACGTTCGTTTTGTGGTGGGTCGTCCTTGTGCCTTGACTGTAAACTTCGAGTGTTCTCGGGCCGCTGTCGGCGACGCTTACGATGTCGTCATTGCGTCCGTGATGCGGGAGAATGCTGAGCACCACGATATTCTGTTCGGGTCCAGTGCTGAGTCTTACCGCGGTCTTCCTGAAAAGCTGAAGGATGCTTATGCTACTTCTTTGAATGAATCTTCTGCAACAACGTGGTTTTGCAAGATAGATGATGATTCCTTCGTCCGCCTTTCCCTTCTTGAGCGTTTTTTGGAGAAGTTTGAAATGAACCCCCCTCGGCATGTGATGCCGGCTGTTGTTGGCCACATTGCTCGCGGATGGGGCGTTCATCGTTCTGGGAAATGGGCTGAGCATAACTACAAGCACAGTATGTATCCGCCCTTTCCTGTTGGCTCCTTCGGGCATTGTGTAACTCGACCTGTTGCTGAGTACATTGTTGGTCACCGGGGAAAACTGTTTAATTATCAAGGGGAGGATGTTAGTGTGGGGATTTGGCTTCACGAGTCACCTGTTTCTGTTCGTTGGGTCCACACGGGCAAGTTTCTGAACAACGGGCGCTGCGGCTCTTCTGATGTTGTCATTAGCGGGCACAATGTGGATGTCCCTCAAATGCAAAGATGCCAGGAGAGAAATTACAAGTTTTTTTATAAAGGCTGACGTGCTCACTGATCTAATTGCTTTGGAATGTCATTCATAGTACTACTATATTCTTTTGCGTGGGGGGTTGAGTCTCTGCATGTTCGTTGCAAGGGCCGTCTTGGTAATCAGCTTTTTCAGGCACATTCTGCTGCTGGGATAGCTTCTTCGAACGGATTGGCCCTCTGCGTCACCGGGTGCACCAATTTGGGGGTTCATTTTGAGAATGTTGCTCCTCATTGTTCTGATCCCGATCCCTCGTTGCGTGTCTCTGAGAACGGACAGTATGCTGCTTACCACGACTGGAAGCTAAAGGAATCAACCATGGTCGAGGGGTACCTTCAGTCTTTCAGGTATTTTCCTGATCATCATATTCGGTTCAAACCCCATCTTCTGAAAGCTGCGTCCGAATTTAATCGGCGAATTGCCTTTGCAAATGCAACTGTTGGGATTCATGTTCGGCACGGAGATTTGTTGAAGTACGGTTACATTCGGTTTCCTCCTGCATCTTATTTTGTTGGCGTTTTGGATCGGTTTCGGGGAAAGCTGAATCATCCTCGATTCATTGTGGTGTCTGACGAGCCCGAGTGGTGCTTGAAGCAGTCTTATTTTCAGAGCGATGATATTGTTGTTGTGTCGGATTCGCATGCTGCTGCTTTTGACATGGCTATCGTTGCATCTTGCGACCACATTGCCTTGACTGTCGGGACCTTTGGGTGGTGGGCTGCTTATCTTGGGGCTCATTCGAACGGCGGAAACGTTGTGTACTACGCAGACGAATTTGTCATGGACCACCCAACAAACCGGGGCAACGTTGTGAAAACGGACTACTACCCGGAAAACTGGGTGGCGCTGGGGCACAATTCTCAAGAGCTTGAGCCTGATTTGCTGCCCCGGGCCGTGGTCACCGGCGCGTCATCTAACCACTTTGACGTCTTACTCGATTTTTTGAGAAATGTACAACGATACAACTCCGATAAGATACCTGTATTTGTGTACGATTTAGGGCTTTTGTCGACAGAACACGAATGGCTCTCTCACCATTGTGACTGCATTGTTAGAACCTTTGCCTATCAAAGCTATCCCGAATATTTTAACGTCCAAATTTCTCGCGGGGAATACGCTTGGAAGCCTGTTATTATTAAGGAAATGTTGGACACATCGGCTAAACTTGTTTTGTGGCTAGACGCCGGGGACCGCCTGACATCGTCAACAACTCTCCCGCAAGCCTTCCAAAGGATTGCATCAGCCGGCTTTCTTACAACTAGAACAAGCGGCACAACTCAGACATGGGTTCACCCAGATACTCGCAAGTTCTTAAAGGCTGAAAGAATGAACGCTCCCATGTGCAACGGAGCCATCGTTGGATTTGACGCGTCTCACGTGCTTTATGACTCCGTAGTGAAGCCATGGCAGCAGTGTGCCTTAACGCAAGCTTGCATTGCTCCCTTTGGATCGTCTCGTGCCAATCACCGACAGGATCAAGCCGTTTTGACAGTCCTCTTAAAACAGGCTTCCATCTCGTGTGTCATTAATGAAGGAACTTGGAGCAGAAACAAAATGATGCCTGGGCCGCTTGGAATTCAATTGCACCAAGACGAAACGTCTGGCCGAAACCCTTTGCCGTGCGAACATGAAAGATGGTGCGGCGGGCAGTATGATCCTGACCAAAAACGTAACATACGCATCAGAAACGACGTATGCATTTGCCCCGACACGTTTCAAATTCTCGGAGCCGAGCCAAAGTACGCTGCAGCTCCGCTTCACGGTCGCCCGGACTTGCGAGCTGCCGGTCGACAGCCACCCTTTGTGCGTCTTATTGCTGCACGAGGCGCCACTGCCGTTGAAATGACCGTAGTGATGCCGGCGTACAATGCCGCGGCGGCTCTTGAAAAAAGTTTGCCGGCCCTCCTGCTTACTGCGGCCGGACTTTGGGACCTTGTGATTGTTTTGGACGGATGCCACGACTCATCATACGATACGGTCGTATCAATAATCAGGCGGCATTTTGAAAAGTCTTCCTGTCAGCAAGTCATTGTCATCGAACAACCCACGGCTGTGTGGGAAACTAGCAGCGACAATATCGGCATGCGAGCTAGCTTTCCGACGCATGCATTTATCCTGCTGCAATCCGATATGATTATGACCGAGCATGCATGGAATCAACGCATGTTAAAAGAAATGAAACGTCACTCAGATTGCTTTGCGCTCTCAGCACGGTGCGGACATTCATTTGACGGGACAAAATTGGTTGGGCGGTGCAACGAATCAATTGGCATCCCTTTAGGAAACCACGTCGACCGCAATGTGCTGCATTGGCGCGAAACTGTCAATCGGGGGCCGCTGATGCTTCACGCTAACCGCACGCGGGTCTTAGGGTACCTAGACGAAACAAAGTTTTTTTTGGAGAACGACGATCACGATCTCATGCGTCGCGCTCGCAAACAGAAGTGGTTGGCTGCATATCTTCCCGTTGATTTCGTAGCCCCGCTAAACCTGTCGACGCGGCACAACCCAACATTTCGTGCATTTACTCCTGCTCACCTGAAAGCTCAGGAAGCAAAGTACAAACAATATCGGGAACAGCTGGCAGGGTCAATTAGAATTTAAAGCTCTATGGTAAGTGCGTGCAGCCTCTATTAGCACGTGACCTATCCTGTGATACTTGCTGTCGCTGTGGCTAGACTCTTTGTAAACATGCTCGATCCACATCACCCCGGTTCGGTACGCTCCAGAAAGACGGTAGATGACGCTGTCAAAGGGCTCGCATTTTGACATAAATTGAGCCCAAAGCAAACGCAGTCTGGGGCAGATGCAATGCTTGTTGTACACGATTGCTACAGCGCCAAAGTCGTGAGGCGAACTTGCCGCCCGGATTATTACGTCCGGTTCAGCCGTGTTCGTCGGGCAAACATTCACGCAGCACCACTTCTTTGGGAGATTTAGCCGGCTCAAAGGCCGCAGCACAGACCCGGCATCCGACTCTAACACCAAAAACTCGTCGGGCGCGGCCAGGCATCCTTGGTGCAACGCAAGCATGTGCGCCGCAATAATGTTCGACTGAACTTGCGTGCACGGCGGCATTAAGGCAGCACCGAGAACATGTCCTATCGTTATGTTAAACATAGTCAAGGCCCCTCAGTAAACTTTCATATATGTCGCACTGTAAGATCCCTCAGGCGGAAGTGGCGGTGTTCGGAATAGACTTGGGCTTATTTTTACAGATAAATAAATAAACTATTTGGATTTACCGCGAATTTCGGATGATTATTGCTACTAGCAGGATCAAAAAGAGCGATCCAAGCACCACCGCCGTCACCACCGTCGCTGCCCACCGCGAATCCCCAACCGCGTTCGTGCTGTACAGCTTCTTTAAGGGGCCGTGAGCAAACTCAGCAATCGTCGAACTCAAATCTATCACAGGCCCAACAGCGCTGAAATTGATCACGCCGCCAGGACGAGGAAGCAGCACCACACTCCCATTGTACAGAATCTCAACAGATCCGCCCTTCGCACCGCTGGCTGCAACGTGCGTCCGGAAATCAAGAGCGCTCAAAGATCCAAAGATCGCCCCAATACGAAGCCCGTCAACATCTAGAAAGGATCCTCGGGTGGCTTCAAGGGTCGCAATGCTCGCCACGTTGGAACCGTACACAGTCACATTGGATGCATCAAGGTTGCGGCCATCCTCTTGAACAATTAAGGCAGTCGCAGGACTCTCGCAACCCGTCTGGTCAACCACAACAGAATCAATCGTCACCGACGGCGCAAGCACAGTCATCCGCACACAATCGTCAAAACCGTGACGGACAGGACCAAACGTTAACGGAACATCAGACACCGCGCTCATGATGGTGGTACCAGGGAAATGAATGCGCGCACCCGCTTCAGGCGTTCCAACAAGCACAGACGCCAACGTCACACACTCAGTCGCACTGAAAACCGTCTCGCTCCGCGCAGGAACCCGAAACTCCCCAGGAGGACACCCAGAACTCGAATTCAGAAACAAAGCCGTCAACCGAGTCATCGCTGCAATGATCGTAGATACATCGTGGTCGTTGCTGTCAAACACCCGGAAGGCTTCAGCATCCCCCGCAAGACCCGTCACGTTGCTGTCAGAATTGCTCAGGGGAACCGAAAGATGGTCAAGGTCAAGCGAAAGATCCTCAAGGTCAACACCATGCCCAACAGGAAGTAGAGTTCGGTTCAAAAGCAACAAATCAAACATCGACGAATTGAAAGGCGTCACTAAAAAGGTCCAGTTGGCTCCATCAGACGGCGAATCACGAAACTGACGGTGATGAGCTTGAAGCACCGCACGAAGACTCCCAAACTTCTCACGACCAGGCACTACTACGCACGTCCGGTAAGTCGAACTGCACACATCATCAAACCCGCGCTGAGAACCGTCAACACTCAGGCCAAACACATGGTGCTGGCTGCTGAACACATGCTCCACGCAAAACCGTTGACGAGCACTCGGACCAAGCGGATCATTCGCACACGCTTGCATCTTAGAAGATCCAACAATCCGCTCACAGTATCCCATCATCGCATCAAGACCGTACTCGGCACGAGAGGCATTGGGATACAACCGCAAAAGACTGGAAGCATCAAGCCCAAGCCGAGGCACTTGCCCGTAAGGCCACCGAACACACGACCCATACTTAAAGGTCTGGACAGGAAACACCCCGAAAACATCCAATCCGCGCTCATAACGCACCCCGTCAAATGTGAGGTTCTTAATCATCGAACGGCCAGGGGAATCAACACCCGCAAACGTCGCATCAACTAGCTTCGTCCGGTCAAGAAACCCAAGGCTCCTTGACCCCCGCAAGAAATCACGGTCAGCCACCTTAAACACCGCACGGCTAGACGGCAAGTACAACCCAATGATCGGAGACGTATGCATAGGCAAATTCTTCCAACTAAACGTACGAACAACCACACGCGCATGCTTAAACTCGCCAACAGCAGCTTGCAGGCTCAA
>JACLAD010004341.1_pt1 | contig 13858 bp, 19 predicted proteins | sample 8027901 | NCBI WGS metagenome assembly JACLAD01 (sample SAMN15725071, study PRJNA655200) | protist metagenome | isolation source: fluorescence activated cell sorting (FACS) single amplified genomes of... | place: Spain: Blaines Bay Microbial Observatory, Mediterranean Sea | collected 2016-07-05
TATATTTATCATCTTTCTCGGTGCCATATCCGGGTAGATCGGCACAGTAGATCAGTCAATGAAAAGGTCGATAAGTAACAATAATAATAACAATAATGAGCATGCTTACCATTCATACACGTCTCGGCGGCTTCAGGGTCAGCATCTACAATTCTTCCTACCGCCCTTACAACTGCTGCCACAAACACCGGGTCACCATGCTTTACATATGTTTGTAATTCTCGCAAAATCGATTGCGAACTGTCACTAGTGCAAATAGCTGTGAGGATTTCGAGTTTTAACAGGCGGTTGAAGGTGGGATCGCTTCCCTTGATGAAGAAATCTGTATAGCAAAACAAAGGAGTACAATGAGATAGGGTTAGGGTTATAATGAGATAGGTGAGATGTGGTGAAAGACAAAGAAGAAGACGGAAAGAATGTCGGTAGTGGTGTTAGTATACTCATCATCATCCTAGTCATAGTGAAAATCAAACACCAACAGGGGAGTGGAGCATCAGGGTGGAGAGTGGGCGCTCACCGGTGACATAGTCTCTGAAGATATTGGGCCTTTCTTGCGCAAGGGTGTTGATACAGGTGAGCACTATATACTGAATCTCTCGACGATTTCTCAAGATCCGTACCAAGGCTTTTCCGATTTGTTGAGAAGTCGTGGATGATTGTGACCCGCAATAATAGTGCAAAGAACACACTCCTAGCACAACAGAGCTATTGCGCGACTTGAGTAATGGCAATGTGCTCCTTAGCAGTAAGCGATGGTCAGTGTCCACATCCACTTCCTCAGTTGCATTGGCAAACACTCCTTGGTTCTCACTGCTTTGATCTTTATATTCAACATCTCTGTAGCTACTACTCTCGAAGCCAACTTCCACCTCTTCTTCAGCACTCTCGTCTTCTTCATCACTATAAAAAGCTTTTTTGACGATACGGCGTTTAACGGTCTTACCAACGCTTTGTCCCATGACGGCACTGGTACCTGCATGGAACAGATATCATCAGAGGCAACAAGAGGTAGACCCAGTTAGTATAACTTATAAGTGAATTCCGATGGCAGCCAGGTCAGGTCAGGTCAGTGATACAGAGAGAAGGGCTACGTACTTCTTTGCTTGGCTTGTAGTTTGATGGCAGCCTCCACTCCCGGGGCTGGGTCCATAAAGTTCAGGCGGCAATAACGAGTAAGGATATCCAGAGCGGCAACCTGGGTCCACTCATCCAAATCTATAGGGTCATGGCAATAATAATAATAATAATAATAATAATAATAATGACGAAAGTTAGTACACTCATGGCGAGTCAACTGGACCAGATGATCCAACATAAGAGCACAGAGAGGTTAGCTTACCAGCAATGAGGTGGCACAGTTTTCGGTAACATTTATGGATCAAGTCATAGTTCTGCGGACAGATCTCGTTGAATGCCGACAAAGCAGAGCCCAGTACCATGGTGCTTGAGTCTTCGAGAAGCTTTTCAAGCAGACTGAGCAGTTGAGCAGTTTGATCACCATTCAAATCAGAGTTGAAGATTTTTGTAAGTGCTACAGCCGCGCATTTGCGGACATAAGGACTACTGTCCGATATGCACTTCTGGATGGCCAATAGCTGTAATTGCATGAGTTCACCTACTCTTATGCTCGTCATGACTCTTAAAGCAAGCCCTCTGATTAGCTGATTGGCACCTACAAGACATTTATACACATCGTTGTAGTGAAGGAAGGAGAAGCAGTAGAGCAGACACAACCATATAAATCAATAGAGCATGATGAAAAGGAGAGACTAGTGAGCATGGAATCATGAGTCATATCAATGACCGTAGGAGAGTCATCAGACAAAGGAAGACGACTACGAGGAGAGTACTTACCTGACATATCTTTTTGGAAACTGTTAATACTCAACAAAGCAATCTCTCTGCAGTCATCATTGAAATCCGCATAATGTACTAGATAGATATACACCAACTTCTTCACTTCAACAGACTTGGCAACAACGTTCTTGACAACATTGGGGAAAAACTCTGACACATCTCTGCCCTTGGACATCATCGCCAATAACCATTTCATTCCTTTCACCTTTTCTGATTCTTTGTTCGCATCCAGGTAAGAACGCACTTTGGATGGAGTGGTGCTATCGTCGAAGAAATGGGCGTCTCCGGCATTGATGCGAGACATGGATTGTAAGTCGATGCCCTCAGACATGAATTTCTCCATTTTCGATAATTTCTTCTACGAATTGAAATTCAATCCAGCTAGATCAGAGACGGTGCGCAAGAAATTCCATGCAAGTGCACTCGATGCACATTTGGGCGCTGCTCAGTCGTCGGAAGTGATGGAATCGGGTCGAGTCTCCATTTTTGCCGTGTCCTCTATTCGCCATATGTGGTTATCATTCTGTGTCCTACTCCCTGTCTTGCTCTGTATTACGGGAGACGAAGTGCTTGACATTCGCCTCTCGAAGGGCCATGTTTCAAGAGGCAAAGAATCTGTGAGAATCACTGTCATTTCCAATACTACTCTGACACTCTCACCATCATCGACCTCTACATGGGACCAATTTTACAGCGAACCTTTCAAGTACTGATGGACTGACAAAGTTCTAAATACTGGAGTAATGGAAATATCCCCCGACTCCTCTTCATCTTCGTTCAATGTAAATGGAGAGGAGATAAAGTTTGACATTCCTCAAGAGGGAGAAGGAGTTGTTGGCACTATCATAGCAGATCCATGTTTCAACAATGAGTTCTTGAACTGGTGTGCTTATGGCGATGAGTTCCAGACTCTGGAGAGAACTCCTGCTCTATTGAATGCCATCAATAGTCACAAAGATACGCATTATTGGGGTAAGTACACCGCATTCCATTTCCATCTTGACACTATGTCTGATCCTGTGAGACACGAAGAGGGGTGTGGTACTAACTGACTAACTACTTCTTCTTTTTACCACACGTCAAATATCAGGCGTCCTTGGCGACAACTTCTACGACCAAAACGGTGTGCCTACCTCTTTATTCTTTAACAAATTATCTCTCGATACCAAGACGAAGTTGTTCTTTTCGGTTCCAGGTAACCACGATTATTGGCTCTCTGGCACCCCTCAACGGTATGATGTCGAGAAGGACCAGCAAGCCAACGGATTCATGCAATACTATGGTCAAGATGCATACGCGTCTCTTATTACGTTCCCTTATGACTACAGTGTCGACCCGGACGCTCAAGCAAAAGGCCAAGAGATCACAGAGCCAGCACGAAGAGCCAAGTGGAGTAACTTCCACATAGTTCAGAAGATTGGGAATGTGGGAGTGGTTGGATTTTCGGGTGCGGCTCCATGGGAGGAACAGCAAGTGGCATTCAATGAGGCTTGCAATGCGCTGAATGGATCAGGTAAGGACCACTCTCTTCATCTCATTTCTTGTAATGACACCGCCTGTTTAGATAATGATGATGAGTATACTGACACAACCACCTTCATTTGATCTCTCACTGTTTCACCACATATTCGTCATCATGTGTCCGTCATCAACATTCTCTTGCTACTATCACTCGAAGATATCGACGTCATCCTGGTGATGGGGCACTGGGAGGTCCCTGTCTTCGATATTCCCAATGGTTTAGAGCCCGGTATGTCCGTAGAAGCAATTCATCTGCGAATGCGCACCCTACCTGCTTGCGCGGCACTCCCGCAGCGTAAATTTAAATATATCTACGGACATACTCATTGCAATCGAATGATGCTAAGAGATACGAGTTACCTAGTAGCAGGGCAAGGCATGGATGGATGCGGTATTTACGGGTTTCTAGGTAAGCAACCATTCTCGACCTGTCATCATTGTCTGACACTCTGACACTCTGAGACTAATTCACCACCATTTTCACTCCGACCCGTTAGTCTTCGATACAACCAATGGCGCATTGAAGGTACACCATTTTCTGATACAGGACCATCACCAACAGATCGATAATTATGCGGTAATAAAAGAATGTATTGAACAGAAGGGAGTGACACGGTGCTACCACCTGGCAGAGCAATGGACGGTACAAGAGTTTGAATACGAAAAGTGAGAGTAGTGCTCATGTGAGAGCACAGGAGATCTGTTGGAAATGTATTTTGTGGTGTCAATCAAAAATAAACAACGAAACGCTCCGCTTATCTAATTTTTATCCTTTTATCTATCTATACTACTCTCTCATTGATACACTATATATCTACTCTGTTCCCCATCCATTTGCTACTCATCTAGACTAGATGTCATCATAGCTGGGAGGCTGATTCCCATGGCACATACTGGCATGCTCCACTAATCTGACGGGATCTTCGATGTGCAATCCGCAGCCAGGGCATTGGGTCTCATTGTTTGACGCTACCGGTTTCGAGAAATTCTGATAAGCGTGATCGCCTATAATGAATGGGTCGGGTTATTGTTGTTATTGATGTTGTTGATGATGGTAGTGATAGTGGCGATGATGGGAGCATGTTAGTATACATCACTGGACATCACAGTCACGATCATGTCATCGTTGAAGAGCGGAGAGTTGGCGTACCTTGGGAACCGTGCATTGGCTGTGCGATAGCAATGGGGGTATTGCTGTACCCGCTACCCGGCGCGTTCACTCCCGCAGTGGGAATCACATCTACATTGACATTCATAGAGACATTTACACCACTTTGAGGGTTTCCTCGAGAGGGAGAGGTGATCTGGGTAGTGCGGTAGGGCGTGTTATTATTTCCATAAGGACTACAAATGCGATTAGCGTGGATGCCACATGCCGCATCAAAATCATTGTCATCATAAAGGAGAGAAAGAGACACATTAGTACAAGCATCAATCACAATCAATCGATGAAGCAAGGGGTTTGGAGAAAGGAGAGGGAGTGACAGAAGGGGGGTGGGGGTGGCGCATACCTGTTGTACGGACTAGGATCTCTTTCATATTGATGACCAGGGTGGAGTGGGTTACTCGAGGCTCCATTTCTATTGTGAGCCATGATCATCTGTGTCTATGTTGGAGATGGCGATATGATGGAGTGGTTAAGAGATGGAAGGAAGATATATATAGAAAGAGCAGGAAGAAGAGAATGTGGTGGTTAGCATATGATTTTGGCGATGGCCAGACACAAAGCAACATGGCATAAAGCGGTCTATAAACTACTGACCGTCTGTTTATACTTGTAGTTCCTCCACGAGAAATACGCAGCTGGCAAGGCACAGCACACCAAAAACAAGACGACGAATGTAATATAAATTTCGATTTGCTGTAGAGTGCTGATGCCGAGTTTGTGCAGCGGATCTGGTGTCAATTGAGGAGCAGTTTCGAAGAACTCAGCAAACTGAATGTAATTCACGCTACCCCACCCAGTGACGGGGTCCCATCCTGGAGCAGCATAGAAACCCGTCTCACAGCACTCCGCTTCATTGCAATTATTACTGCTACAACACTTGTTATCTCCTTCCTCTATATCATTGAAAATGTAGGAGGTTATATTGCTAGGGGCTATGATAATAATTACAATAAGGGTATAGTGAAAGAAGGAGAGGGAGATGGAAAGTGAGGAGTATATGAACAGATAGCAGCAGGAAGCAGAGAGGCAGAGGTTAGTATATTCATCATCATCATCATTATTATTATGGCAACAAGAGAGTAACAACAGAGAGGGAGTGACATACCCTGATAGATGTTCTTGTTGATCCATCCGATGGGACCATAAGAGGCGGTGGAATTGCTGCTATGGTTGGTCTCTGTTCTGAGGCTGTTGATGAGTGTAACAATAGCTGCGAAGACAGGAGTACTGGCAGAGGTGCCGAATAGCCATTGAGTTGTACCTGCAATGATCACCTTGTATCGGACACCTATCATGCTTAGATCTGGAATACCTCTACCATTGGTATTGTATCCACTGGCAGGACTTGTTCCAGATTGGATTTGTGTCGTCCAATTCGCGATAGCCTCATCTTGCCAACTAGGCCGTGAGAAGTATGTGGAAAAACCACCTCCAGAAGTGATCACCCCACCCATGGTGGGATAACTACTATCATAACAATAATCAGACTGGCATGCCCGCTCCGGCACTCCCGCCTCGGGACCCATAGTAGCCCCTACTGCGGTCACATAAGGACATGTAGCCGGGAATGAAGGAGAATACCCGCTGTTTTCCACACAAGAGGTGGCATCACCACAACTTTCACTGTTTCCTGTACCAGAAGCGCCATTGTCACCACTTGCCACACTAATGGATACACCTTGACCCACTAGGGTTAGAGCTGTATTGCAGAACGTGTCCTTCTGGCTGTTTGGCACACGTTGTTCAGTAGCACCCCAAGAGATGCTGTTGGACCAAGGCGGATTGGCATCATTAGAAACATCCACAATCCAATCATTGAAGGCATTCCCAGTCGATTGACCACTGTTATACCAATAAATAGATACCGCATTCTGAGCCATCCCCATAATATACTGAATATCTAGATTGCCTTCATTACAACTTCGATAAGGGTTGTCATTCGAGTCGAGAGAACATGCGGTGCCATTTAATGCATAACCTCCAATATCTACTGCTGCTTGCTGAACTAGATTGTAAGTACTTTGAAACGATGATAAATCACTTCTAGAGAAATATTCAGAATTGGTTTCAAACACGGATTGTCTATGTGTGCTATTGGCTCTATTGTTGTAGATTTGGTAATAAGATTTCAAAAAAGACACGTCCACGTACCCGCTGTGCGTCGCTCCCGAGTCAATCTGGGGAGAGATACTGATCTGGGAATGCAGTGAAGGGGGCAGGACATTTGCTGCTACCGAGTGAAATAGCGATGTAAATGAATGCTCTTGCTCTTCTTGCTCTTCTTGTCCTGCTTGTCCTTGCCCTTTGCTCTTGTACTGCGGGTCTTCAGGGTCGATGATGACACTGTTCTGATGCACTACTAGCGGAGGATGGCAGATATTACTTACGCTATGGATATGTTCCACCAAATGGTGTGGAATACTGTAATGCTCTGCTTGCTTCACCACTTCCACTTGCTCACTACCACTCTTGTCGTAGCTTTGGGTCCTTCGTTCGGCTCTTCTTTGTCTGCTAAGAGGTTGGTTGTCGACCCAATGATAGAAGGTAGTGGAGAAGAGATGCTCCAGTACTCTTACGGGTGCTCTGAGCTGCAAGAAATGATTGTTGGCTGTCCATTTCATCTCTATCTCACTAGCATGGGGCTGTAGCCACTCCTCGATGGCTTGATTCGATGGTAAATGGTTCGTTATCTCTTTTACCTGTTCAAAGGTCAGCCATTTTCTATATCTAGAATGTAGAGGATTAGTGAGTTCATTGTGAACGATATCCTCTAGCACATCCAAATTGTGGTATTTCGTGTGAATCACCACGTCATGCAGCTCTTGTGGGTCTGGAACTGTCAATTGCTTGACAAAATCGTCGCGAAACATCATTCTCTCTTTCAATATACGAGAATGACCATCATTCGGGGTCAAAGCCAAGCTGTGTAAAAACAGCGACGCCAAAACAGTCAGAACAACAAATAGGATACTTCGCACCGTCATCTGGGTAGGAGGCTCGCCACTGACGCGCGTGCTCCTCGCGCAAACTTACAAGGAGCTCCCCTCCTTGGCCGACCTGCGCGTCGGATCCGTCGCTCCCAGCATTTTTTTTAAGACGAAAAAGAAAGGCTCCTGATCTTGAAGACGGCAGAACTCTTTCGGATAACAACATCCAGAACGCATCTACTCTTCATTTAGGTTTGAGATTGAGAGGAAATATGCAAATCTTCGTAAAGACTTTGACCGGTAAGACTATTACTCTTAAAGTAGAGCCTTCCGACAGCATTGACAATGTCAAGCAGAAGATACGAGACAGAGAAGGTATCCCTCCTGATCAACAGAGACTGATCTTCGCAGGCGTACAGCTAGATCCTACTGGACTACCCGACAGAACTCTTTCGAGAACTCTTTCGTATTACAACATCCAGCAAGGATCTACTCTTCATTTGGTTTTGCGATTGAGAGGGATGATTTCCAACTTCAATAGTGATAACGTAGGAGATCCAGTGGTGGCCTGGCTCTGCGGAAAAGCAGAAGCTGCGAAACCTACTAGGGAAGTGATGGATGCTATTGTGAAAAAGAACAAGGCTCTAACAAAGGCTGAATATGAACTAAGATATACGGGAGACAATCTAGTAAGTGGGGATATGCGTTTAGAACTGATTGATATCGCAGATGCGTTCTACAATAAGGAATTGGCAGGGGGTAATGATAAGGATGATTTGAAAATAGTCTTTTCCGATGAAACTGCTCTAAAAGATCTTGATGCATTTCTATCGACTCCAACCTTCTCTAGTCGTATGAAGGCGCTACATGATGGAGAGAAAAGCAAGCTGGTTCTACGAAGAACGGCTCCGACGACTGGTTGCATCGGCTTCCACGTCGATGGCTACTATGCGAGTGAGACGGTGCAGATCACTCTTAATGGAGATGAGTCTTACAAAGGAGGCCAACTAGTTTTTTATTCGAATGATATTGGTCTTGTGGTCCCTAATAGACCTGCAGGCACGCTCACGAAACATCCCAGAGCGATGTTACATGGTGTCACGAGATTGATAGAAGGGGTTCGTTACTCGCTGTTTGTAGTCGATGAGTTCAATGGTCTTGGAGATCAAGAAACGGTCCACAAAATCGATGAAATGGATATGAAATGGCTTCGTGTGATGACAAAATGGAGCGATAGTCGTGTTAGAGGTCGTGAGAATGACTATGAGAATGGTTCCAACAAGAGAAGAAGAGATTGAATCAATTGAAAGGTCCGAAAGAGGTGGTGGTGAATATTGTATCTATAGCTTGTATATCGAACGCGATAAGATGAATGAATATAAGACAGAGGAGAGGAGACTTCCTGTGAAGTAAATATTGTAAGTAGCAATTTGCCTTTCCGAAAATACAGTACAAGTCAAAGTTCCATGTATACCACCAATCACTACTTCCTTCCACTGGCTATGGTTAACTTGTCCTATGTGTGTGGTCAAGAGTATGCTTGCAAGGATGTCTACTATATTTTATTATCGTCATATACACATGTTCTATTAATCAGATAAGTGATACATACCTTTTCTCACTGTGTGGAGGTGCATCTCCAACTTGCACCTTTTCCATTGGCAATCCATATGCCTTGTACCTGTTGTAAAATTGTTGTACCCCTTTCAACGACTCAGCACTTGTGGCATCGATATCACTCATAACTGCAAATTCCTCCTTGGATAAATCTAATAATACTACATCGAATTGTTTCCCACCTGCCAAATCTATTTCCTTTTCCAAAGACAAATTGCATAAAGATCGAATTGCTTGTGCTAATTTATCATTTTCTTGTAATATACAGAATACTGTATCTTCTCTTGGAGAGCGTGGTGTCATGGTAGAATTACTTGAAAAATCATCAGTCATGGTTTGCATAATCTTTTTGGCATTCGCTTTGGCAACGCCATCACTTTGATCTGTCAATGCAGTACACACAGGGTGTCTTTGAATAATTTCTACAGCACTACCTGACAAATCCATAACTTCGTTTTTATTTTCAAATAATTCTACTAATGTAGCACTTTTTGTAATTGGTGTCACACCACTACCGTTTAATACAACTCCATTTTCATCTATAACAACGAGAGCAGGAATAGATTTGACACCCAATCCCATTTGCAAAGAAGCTCTTCTTGCATCCCTAAATGGGACTGCAGGCCAAGGCATACTTGCTCGATATTTATCAAATGCTTCTTCATCATACTCGCTCTGTAAATAAATAATATACGCATTCAACCACACTCCTTCTGATGGTTCTGGGAAAAACCTGTACAAGATGGACATAATGCCAAGGCGTATACTACTCTTTACGACAGAATATGTAAAGTTAACAAGACCAAGGGCATCAATCAATGACTTCATGCTACTGCGCAAGAAAATGATGATGAGAGATACGAATGGCGACTTTCTTGTATGAAAACATTAAGGAAGAAGAAAAGGAAGCGAGGAAATATAGAAGACAGCGAAAATGTAGAAGAAATGGACATAGATAACACAAATTAAATTTATGACACATTAATTCTGTATGAATTGCTAAATAAGGCCACTATATGGCGATGATGAAGTACCCAAAGCAAATAAAATCATAATGCCTTGCGAAACGGAGCTTAAAAAAAATTTAGTCCGAAAAAGATCTACCCCCGGACCCGGGTCATTTTTTCAGGGGGATCGCGAATCCGAGGAGCTCCCGTCCTTTGGCCGACCTCCGGACCCCTGGCTGGGACCTGCGCTTTGGCAGCCTGCCTTTCTAAAAGTCGCAAAAAGCAAATCTGTGTGTGTTTTCCCAATTTGCATATTTTGAGATAAATACTGAACCAAAATGTCCTTATCTGGGAAGTCTTCTACCAAAATAAATGCAACCTTCAGCGTCAAAAGCGCAAAAATATGTCTAAATCGCTGTTTATTGTGCCTATTTGCTGTGTTGCTTTTATGGATTACTACCTTGCGTCTCTGTGTCGACATCGCCAATATCTATGTGAAACCTCCTCCACTGCCTCAAGTAATCAAAGTGTGTGAGGACATGGCTTCCACTGCAGAGACACAAAGGGCTCATTATAGTGCTTGTGTAAGCAACCAGATGGAGGTCTGCCAAAAGCATTTAGACAATGCTTATAACGATGAATACACACGCGTTGTAAATTTATCGACCCAATTTAAAGCACAAATCAACAATTTGGTAGAGATAGATACCAAGATGAGCATGCTATTGTCACAAATCTTACAATCTCAGAAACAATATATTGCTACATTATATGATGCAGCTTCTACCGCTATCTCCTACAACGATACACTTTGTAGCACCTACGATGTAACACTGACCCAAGCTCTACTGGATGATGGCACGACAGAGGCACAGGAGAGTATGGATAGGGTCGAAACATATACTTTCACATCAAACGCTAGAGTCAACCATTTATCCACCCATATTAGGTGAGCACTCTTCCTTCTCTCTATTAATGCGCTCTTATTATAATGACTACGATTATTGTGATTGTACTGACAGAATCTCCGCTTCATTCTCTTTTTGATTCTATCTCTATCCACCTTCTGCTGGATATCATTTAGTGCTGTGAACTCTTACAATGCAGAATATATGGCCAACAAAACCGAGTCTTTGCAATTCTCTTCTATTTCTGTAATCTCTGGGTTCCAAACGCCATCCATCAGTGCCGTATCAGGGTCCTTAGATGGCATCAGTGCTGTATTTGATGATATGCTGATGTGCATCTCTATGGACGACAGGTAAATCGTCTCTCCCCCTCCCCCTCCCTCCTCCCCCTCCTTCTCTACATTGCTACTCTTTGAATACAATCACTATGCTGCTGCTGCTGAGCATACTAAACCTTGTCTCAACCTCATGCTCATTCTATATATACACTCCTCACTTTCTCATTTCGCCTTATTATTATACCTATCAACGATGACCTTTCACACTAGTGCGAGTAATAAATGCTCTATTGATGGCATACAGACAGACGGCATAGTCGATCTATACAACACGGCGCAAATCAGTATGAATGCACAGCTTCTAGCGATTGAGTCGTCCTTCGATACATTCAAAGATGATTTCGATGCATTCGTTGAGGATGCTGAAATCGCTATCTCAGAAGCGAATCGATTCTTCGATTCTATTGGTGTCGTCATCACCTACCTCAATGACGACCTTGGTATTTTAAGCAACGAAATCTGCGACATCAGTAATAGCGACGATTGGTGCAACATGAGCAAGATGAACTGGTATGTCAATCGACCCTTGTACCGTGATTCGGTGAACTTCAATATATCCGTGGCAACTGCACTAACATCACCACCATCATCATTCCCATCATCATGACTATAACACACTGCCCAGGTATGTCGCCACTCCTCCATCTCCATCTTTGCCTGTCCTACACAGTATGCCATCCGCCTCTGCATTGTGGGATCAAGTCAGTCCCGCTGTGCCTGCAGCAGAGCTAGCGCTTTCGAATATCGGCGAAAACATCGACACAGGACTTAGTGAAGCCTGGCAGGCTATGGAGACCGCCTTGACAGGCATGGAGTGGAATGTAGCCAAGGATTACGACCCTCCAGGTAAAGTTCAACCAGCAATGCTCTTCTCTGTCACCATGGTCCATATGACTGCACCGACTAACATTACCACCACCACCACCATCATCATCATCATCATCACCACCACCATCACCATCACCATCACCATCACCACCATCATCATCATCAGTGTACGCCTACAATGGTGGAAATATCACCCAAGAATCTGTGGACCAAGAGACGGACAGTGACTCCTTCAAAGGCAATATGTCTGGTTTAGCAGCAAATAGTCGTCACAATGCCAACAGTGGCAGTGCAGTGACAAATATCACCAGTGCTTTCTCTACTCTGGGTGAAAGCACTATGTCCGTCCTACACTCTCACTTCGCATCCACATGGGCAGCTTTCCATCCGGAAGAGGTGTCCTTCGAAAGCTGGACAGACAGCTTGACGTCATTGATGGCATTGCTGTTTATGTTTGATTTCGTGTATCGTGTACTGCATACGATCAAGATCATTCGCAAGTATTGGAGTCTGAGTGCTGGAGACTTACCTCCCATCGATCTCCGTATGGCCTCTGAAAAGGAAAATATTTTAAGCAAAAGTGTATACAAGGTATTCTGCATTCTGGATGCTGCAGGCATTCAAATTGGACTCCTCCTCCTATTTGCTTTGTTGGTGGTGTTCATCATTGCCTCTTTGTACTGGATGGCATTTATGCAATACAATCATGCATGTGTCAGTGGTCTCACCAATTCGACCCTGCTCATGCGCACTCTGCATACCAGTACCTATAATTATGCAAGCTTTGATGCCAATAGTCTCTCCACGAAGCTACTCAATAAATACAATTCAGAATCGTATGAGCTATGTTCCCGTCACTATTACAGTTCTCGTTCTGAATACACGTCTAATTTAGATATCTTACACAATATCAATGATAGCTACACCAAAACGGAGAGAGACGTTGCATTATTGTCATCTTGTGTGTCTTTACAGAGTAGCATGCAGATGGATGCTTCTCACTTCTCACATTGCTGCCATTATCAGGCATATCAGCACTACTATAGGTCCGTCTCCCACTCCTTCTCCTTCTCTCTGTTGTTACTCTCTTACTATGACATTGATGATGATGAGTATACTAACCTCTGCCTCTCTACTTGCTGCTCTTTCTATTCATATACTTCTCACTTTTCATCTTCCTTCTCCTTCCTTCACTATACCCTTATTGTAATATCTCACTATACATTATCATCATCATCACAGTCATGAGTGTAGTGGTATAGACAGTAACAGCAGCTGCGCACTCGACGCACATACTGGCGATGTTTTGCTACCACCCTCGCACTACATCGACAGTGTACCTGCCAGCCAATCAGGGTGGGCCGAGAACATGTTCTTGTTGTTCTCAATCAGCAACCCTAACCCTAACCCTAATAACGATGATGATGGCCACATCAACAGCGATAGCACGAGAGGCCACCAAGTTGATCTGTACAACTCCTCCTTATTCCTGTTCCAGTGCTCCTTCTGATGATCGCCAGGGCCTTTATCGCCTTCATGCTCACCAAAGTGGGAGTTCTAGGTATCTCTGCCTTCGTCTTTCTATTGGTGTTTGCCATTACACGGATAGGTGAGATTAGTAGTAAAAGTATCTGGATCATACTACGACAATCCTGCTCATGATGGTGCTCTTTATAGAAATATGGAACACAAAATAAAGATGCGATTACTATAAAATACCTGTATGTTGTTGAATTGGCGTGTAGTG
>JACLAD010012320.1_pt1 | contig 13849 bp, 5 predicted proteins | sample 8027901 | NCBI WGS metagenome assembly JACLAD01 (sample SAMN15725071, study PRJNA655200) | protist metagenome | isolation source: fluorescence activated cell sorting (FACS) single amplified genomes of... | place: Spain: Blaines Bay Microbial Observatory, Mediterranean Sea | collected 2016-07-05
TTTTTCAAGAAGCAAAGGTAGAAATCATTAATGAATTTTTGAACGTTTTAATATGCAAAATAAATGAAAAAATGACCCATGTATAGGCGGGGTAATAAATTTGAAACCGGAAGTACACCCATTTGTGGGAATAAGATATCTCCTATTGTTGGCGGTCGGATCTTGTAAGAAAGGGACACACAAGAGGAGCGAATAAAAATCGTTTAACACTTACGGCCCCCTCCTGTGTCTACTTTTCTTTCTTGGAATTATATTTCCGACTCGAAGCCATCTTGAACTGCAGCGCGGCCGTGGACACTGAAGTCCTCAAGCCCGTCCAGGTCCACTTCCTCCTCGAAGTTCTTTTCTCCTTTTACGTCCTTTTCTCTTTTCATGACGCCTATTGTGATGGTCATTGCTACGACCAGTACACCGGCAACAGCACCCACGATTATACCTACGCTACCACCAGAGCTTCCCCCATCATTCCCACCACTGGAAGTCATAGTAGCTCCTTTTTCCTGTGGTGTGTTCACTGAATAATTGTATTATTATGTGATTGTGTGAGAAAAAGATAGGGGTTGAATGCCATATTCAATCCTGGAATATAATTATCCAGATACGGATACCAACCTATTTGCGGAGTTTCTTCCACTTGAACGCTTATATCCATCACTTTTGCTCCAGAGAAGCTTGGGCTTTGGGCCCTCAAGAGTGCCGGGAGACCAACGTCAGCAGCTTGCATCTTTACCTGCAAACCATAGACATCAGCATTTCTGGCAACAATTCTGTAGTCAACCTTGATGATGTACGATGCTCTCTTCCTGGACATACCAACTTCTTCCACTCTGATAATTTCGACTTGGCTAGGCTCCACCCCCAGCTGCTGGCTTAGGGAAACTTTTATTGCCTGTGCTCCAAATGCACTGGTTGCAAAAGCACTATTTTGAATATTTTCGATTGTCATGGAAGATCTGATGTTGACTTCAACATCGGCACTATTATCTTGAAGCCTGATCGGTATTAGGTTGTGCCCCGTGGAAGAATCTCTCCGAGATTTGGCAGCATTTATTTTATACGAAACCTAGAATGAGAGATGAAGGAAAGAGGAAATTGAAATAAAATTAAAAATTAAGATTAGGCGAGAAATACAATTTTTATGTGCGTGCAGAACCCACCTGAATGAACCATTCGTAGCCAGACTCTACAGCATAAAAGGGCACCGATGATATGCTGAATCCATCGTCATCATTTTGTACTTGCAACTTTTGCGGTGCAGCTTCAAATTTGAAGTCTGCGCCAAGGTACGAATCAACAGAGCCACTACCAAAGAGTTTGACCCTACGTGATAATCTCGAGTCGGGCTGCATGCAGCCATAGAGGCCTTCCCCCGGGGAATACTGAGGAACAAAGCCTGAACTCCCTGCACACGCATAGACAGAAGTGATCTCCACCTCAAGACCGGCACTTGGAGTATTCATGTAAATGCGTCCATATATGCGACTATCTTCCAGAAAAGCTCCAGCGCTGTTAAGCTGGGCACGCTCGTACCTAAATTATGGAAGCAAGGAATTAATACGATTGGTTCAATTGGGCAAAGTCGTAAAATTATTTTGAAACTTAAAATTCTTTTGCGGCACAAAAAGATATAGGACGATACTCACCAGGAAATATCCTCCGAGGGATCGCCAACGAAAATACTTTCGCTGCTAAGCAACAAAAAGTTGGTATCAAGGGTGTACTCTGCAGGGACAGGGACGCTAGTTTGCGCAAAATCTATTGGAATCACAAAGGGCTGCGTTGCGCCTTGTTTTGTACACTGAGCTTCAATCGGTATGTCTCTATTGTACACTGCTGATGAAGCAGCAGTGCATGGAGTGAGCTTGACCTCATAATCTCCTGCATAATCCTAAGATAGGGGAAAATAAGGAAAGTTAGTTTCGTGGATATCAAACATATCTATTTGGTACGCTGAAATCGAGAGAACTTGAGGTTTTTGCTCACCATTAGGGCTTGGCTGCTTGTGATTTTCCAAATCTGCGTCGTGGATTCAAATGAATTCACATCTTTAACAAGCTCGATTGTGTAATCCACTCCCAAAACAGGCCCAGTGACAGTGGCCCCGTCTGCTAGATAGGCACCACGGAATTGAGTTTGGCTCTCAAATTGAATCTCAATCTTACCCTGATCAACAAGCCCGACCTTTGTTGGTGTAATGGTGCCTTTCAGATCACTAGCCTCAATAGTAATGCCACTTCCTCCAAAAAGGTTGCTGTTGTAGGTATATGTCATTGCCATCTCCGTTTGATGGTCAAGATGTGTCCAGGGATTTCGTAGTCCGGGTTTATAAAATACATAGCTCACATAAAGGGGAACAGTGATGGTTAGCCTCGTTTCATCCATGCCTACAACAAATCCATCTTCGGTGACGGCGCCGCCACAGGATCCCAAGATCTCAGACATGTCCCAAGTGCCTTCATAGAAATGAAGGCAATTCTCCATATTTCCCGTTATTGCAAGATTGCCTTGATCAAAAAGGTTGGAACACTTGTGGATCTGACGGTCGGGGGTATTTTGAATAATACGATCCAAATCTTTGAGAGGTCTGGTGGATATAATAGGCATCATGCCACTAAGATGAGGCACCCTGATGATCGCTTTGAGATTTCCTCCCTCCGAAGTCAGCTCGGCATCGAAATTCCTCGTCCTGAGTCCACTATACTCAGGAACATCGCATTCACCTTCGTTACCCACTATGACTTTGCTTCCAACCGACCAAGCGCCAGTACCGGGTCTTGCTCTGCACTTTATACCTGCTCCCGAGACTAGATACATTGAAGAAAGCGATTGATCTTTTACAGGGGAGAACACAGTTGAGTCCCGGAGAAGTGTTTCCTTCGGTTTAGGATTAGCGGACGTGCTCGGGGGGGTGATGTACCAGTCATAGCTCCTTGGAAGCTCGGAGTAAATTCCTGCCTCAGCACAGAAACTCTTTAGTACCCCGGCATCAGGATGCTTCTCGTTGCATGCATCCACACACACGATGGCCATCCCAGGCTTAATTTCTTCTCCGGCACCTGTTGCTCCCTTATACCTTGACTCAGACATAACAACAGGGCTACCAGGGAAAACTATAATCCTCTCCCCAAGAATCCTTACCCTGCATTGTCCAAGCATATCCGAATTGACTCCCCTATTTTCTACAACAACAAAAAATTCTTCGTCAATCGTCTCTTTTTTCCCGTCAGCAACAGTTTTGACTTCAAATACTACTTCCTTCTCTCCGGGTTTAAAAGTAATGAGCTCAGCTTTCACTTCATAGTCTTTGCTTGCTTCCGCAGAAGCGCGAGGTTTAAAATCTTTGGTCGAAACAAAATAACTCGCCTGTCGCGAGATATCTCCACTTCTCATGATTTTAATCATAGCTATTTCACCTTCAGAAACTGTCACGATCGGGGCTGCAAACTCAATTTTGCTTTTGTCATCAAGATCCGTCACCGTCACCGTCACCTCGCTTTCTGTTCCTATGCGGCCATCGAAAGCTTTGGTGATTACAACTTTAAATGACTCAGTATCCTCATAAATGTCGTCATCGAGTATTTTTACCTTCAAACTTGCTTCACTCTGCATTTTTTCAAATGTTACTTGAGAGCCCACAAGCGCGACAAAATCAAATCCCCCAGCTGCGGTGCCATCAATTGTTGCGAGCTCTACACCAGAAACAGAGCTGAGGTCCCCTTTTCTGGTGATCTTTATTTCCACAGAACGATCATTCTCAGAAACTTCAGATGTTATCTCAGCAAATGCCATCATTGGTTTGTCACCCTTATCATAGATAATTGCTGAGGCGACACTGGGCTCGGTGATGAGTGTATCTTGTGGATCATACAATCGAAGAGAGATTGTTTTTTGACCTTCAAACTGGTTGTTATTGATAAGCTTGATCTCCACCTCAACCGTCTGAGATGTGTCGGCTTCTTGCAATGCGGGAAAGCTGACTTTCCAGGGGCCACTGACAAAGTCAACACCCCCATCTGCGTTGTTTGGATCAGGATTGATTCCAACGTATACCTCTGAGGGGCTTCCAAGGTCTGTCCCCTTCCTTGTCAACGAAATTGTGATGTAGCCATCATTCTCATTGCCATCAAATTTCTCGCTTGTAAATGAAACCTCGGGGCTATCTTCCGTGTCATCGATGACAACTGAAGTTGTGGAATCATCCCCAAGCTTCCATGAAGCTGGGAAGTCCAAAGAAGGACCGATAATCGTGACATCAAAGCTTTCTTTTCCTTCTTTGAGAACGTCATCAAATACAATGTACTTGCACTCAGCAGAAGGGGATCCAGCGGCAAAGAGCGCTTCCATAACCCCACTCTTGAAGTCTACACCTGTCATTGCATCTGTTCCACCTGTAGCCGTCACTCCTGTAGCCTCACATTTAATTAAAAGCTCACTAGTGACGTCTCCCGACCTGCCTAGAAGAATAGATATTTCTTGACCAGCAGATTCTTCGAAAGACTGTTCACTTACTTGCATCTCCTTGTTCACCATACTTACAACTGTGATATCTTCAGGGTCTTCGATGAGGACTCGGGATGGCTCGCCCCCAATAACTGCGAACATTGAGTCTTCGAGCTTCACCTCAAATTCTTCAGAAACTTCAAATGTTGTGTCTTGTACAATCTTTATAGGCGGGCATGAGGCTTCTTTTGCTTTTGACATGATTGAAACCTGTTGTGTGTATCCCTCGATGCCAACGCCTTCCGCCACACACTTGACAAATACATCAAGCTCGTCATTACCAGATCTCACAATAGTGGGAGTGTATATTCCACCCTCGGCCACGGAAATTCCATTCCATGGCTGAATGGTAAGAACTGACCACTTAATATTAAAAGTTTTGGCATCGAGCCGATTGAAGGCTTTGTCTTCGAGCGTAAATAGAAAACTATCCATGCCTTCTGCGATGTCCTCACCAGTGTACTTGATCTTGCCGTCATCTATGTCACCCTGTGTCCATACATCTCCTAAACCTATTTTGACCCCACCTTTGGTCAAGAATCCCCTAGAAGGCTCTTGCGTGAGGATAAATCTCACGTCCTTGAGGTCTGTGTCTTTGTCGTCAATCTTCAAATAAACATTGTGGATAATAGCGTCGCCGCCGACACCTGGCTCGGTTATCCATTGCAAGGGCTCATTTATTAGTACAATTGGGGCTTTGTCGTCAATTGGTGTGAGATCAATTTGAAATGTATTGGAGTCCGGTGTCACATCTTTACCCTCGTCATCCGTCACTGAAAATGAGAAGGAGTCCTTTTCACCAACTTCCACATTTTTACCGTTGTGTTTGTACTTAACAACACCATCAAAAATATTGAGCATAGTGAATGAATTGGCTTCCTCGTCATTAACCAAAATAGTTCCCTGCATTGGCCTTGAGGTCAAGGTGAACGTATAACCAGAACGGGTATCGCTATCGGTTACCAGCAAGTAGTTGGTGGTGATGAGCCCAGCATCATCCTCGGCGACGCTCAGACTACCGTAGTCATTGACGCGAAAAACGGGCTCCTCGGAGTCCTGAGGAGTGATATCGACGGTAAAGGTAGATATAACCGAGTTATATGACTCGTCTGTTACATGAAAAGTGAACGTATCTGTTAGAGTATCTAAACCAACGTCATAGCCATCGCCTTGAGACTTCTGCCCTGAAATCAGAATCTCGCCTGCGGCCAGCTGTGCCAAGGTAAACTCTGTAACGGGACCAGCTTTCACGGATCTCACTTCTGCGTACTTGAGCAGAGAGGTTATAACAATTTTGAGATCTTGTGATCGATCATCAGTGGCCATAAGGAAATCTGTTGTTAGCCTCGAAACATCGCGTTCCTTCACAGAAAATTTCTTATTAACTGTAACAACGGGAGCAGTTGTATCGGGTGGGCCAGAAAGTGCAGTGAGCTTAAAAATACTATCACGAGAGTTGGGTCCACCATTGGTGCCGCCGTCCAAAACAGTAAAAGAGAGAACATCTGACGCTGTCGTATCAATATCGAATCTTTCGTATTTGAGTACACCCGACTCTATGGCGCTTGCCAGAAATTCATCTCCTTCTTTCAGGTGTATCTTCCCATCAGAGCCCTTTGTACCTGCTGTTATTCCTCCTCCACATTTGCAGCAGGCTCGCGATGCTTTTATATTGTTAAAACCATTCTGCGATAATGACAATTCGGCCTCTACGCATCCACTTTCATCTATTGGACAAGATTCACCACCAGCTCTGCTGCTCTCCATCCCACCTGGAACAGTGAGATAACCAAATTTATCAAGACTATCGATATTATAACCCTGGTAGTTGGGGTAATTTACGCAACTAAAGTCATCGTCATCGATAAAGAGTCGTCCATTCGAAAAGTCGGTGTTGACCACAAAAATGAGATCCTCATCATTGGTATCTCCGTCTTTAGCTGATAAAATATCGCTGGTTATGGTCACTTGGAGACCTCTAGGGTTGTCCCTATTTTCCACGTTGAAAGCTACCACATTAACGACTGGATGTTGATTGTCGACGGGAAGGATCTCGATCTCAAAACTGTGAATGGTGAGCTTGGATTCCTTGCCGGATTTATCGTCGACGGTGAAGGTGAATTTATCTCTTGCCCCATCAAGTCCAACTTCTCCCGAAGTATGAATGTACACAACTTCCCATTGGATCAGATTTGTCTGGGTGAAAGAATCAATCGCTTTTGTGTGATCCCAAGTATATGCCAAGTATCCCTTGACTGGGATTTCCTTCACTTCAAACAGAATGTTGTCACTTCCGACTGTGTCCACATCTACAGCCGATAACAAATAAGTTGACAGAGTTCCATTAGCGGGCGACACACCAGAGTCATGCATGCATCTATCATCTACACCAAAGAGTCGATCTGCTCGCCCACTCGGACAACTACTATACTTTCTTTTTCCTTCCTGCGCAAGAGAGACGGACCCAAGCCACCCTGGAATACCTTGAGCATGGGCTCCTAATTCATCCTGGGTGCTCTCACGACCATTGAATTCTAGAACCTGCATGCCAGAATTTGTCACAATTACAGGTTTTTTGTCGTCGACAGGAGTCACATCTACTACTAAGGTCTGTCCCATTCGAGCATTTCCGTTTCCATCCGTGGTAGTAAAATCAATACTGTAGCGCTCACTATAGGTTCCTAATTCCTGAGTATATAACCCCTTGAATGGCCACCTGTCTTTGTTTGAATTCGGAACGAAAATAATGCTGCAATCACGAACATCAGATTCCTTAAATTGGTCGATTGCTTCATCTTCGTTTCCTCGCATGCTCAAATGCCCGTAGCTGAGGGCGTTACCCAAAGTTGGCCCCCGACCGCTGGCATCTTCTCCTTCAAAACTCGAAAAAAATGCATCGCGAACGGTATTACCTTCTTTATCACTCTTACCATGAACAGAGTACGAAATATCGTCAAAATACAAGCCATATATACTGTCGCCAGCGTAAGATGATCCATATCCAAGATAACCAGTATCCTGCGCATGGAAATGAAGACAGTTAATAATGAGATTAATGACAAAGCATTTGGCAAAGAAAACAAAAAAAAAGGCAAAGGAGGCATCTTACTGAATATGGATGCATAGCAATAAACTTAAGACCAATAACAGGAACATCCATGTTCCGCCAACATACTATCTTGGCGGACCATATATCAACATTTTCAAGGACACCATTGCGCACTTGCGTTAAGCTTTCAAAGAGTCCTTCTTCAATAGTGACAGTTGACCCTCTAAAATTATCTTCACTGTATATTATGACTTTGCACTGCCTTCCAACCTTAATAGATAAGGGAGCGGTAGTCTGCGTTGAAATTTTTTTTGTTCCGTTAGCTACGACAACTTCATCTGCAAGAATTTGTTTTATCACGCTGCCCCCAAAATTCTCCGACGAATAGAATTCCACTGCGTAAACATCGTCAAGTGACCCACTTGAGTTAACACGTTCCAAACTTGCCTTGGTCCTGTAGTTAGGATCGTCGTTATTCTTAGAATTGTCAAAGTCTCCGACAGCAACATTATTCACAGCTCGATCCTCATTGTTTCCTGATAATACAGCCACTGAGGCATTTGTGCACTCGTGAAATTCAAGCGCACACCCGTAAACTTCCGCAACGGAAGAAAATTCCTGATTAAAAGGGGCTGCTTCTCCATCGACCCAAATGGAGAGTTCATCGTTACCCCTATTTTGATTTCTGTCATTGTCACACCCACTTTTGTATTTGACTTCTAGTGTAACTTCATGCCACTCGTTGGGATCGAGGAAATCTCTCACAACGGAGAAAGGGCCAGGTTCATTTTTATGATCATCGTGCTGGAAATTATTCATTTCAGAACACACGGTATTTTTCTCATTGCTCTGGTCGCCAAATGGACACTCTTCGCAGACAAATCCAGCTCCGTCTTCACTTTTGACGTCTGTGCATTTGCCGAAGCCACATTTAACTCCAAGGCAACCGTTCACATCATTGACTCTGTAAATGTGCACATCGTACGTGTATACGCCTTCCGCAGATTGAAGGGCGTACCCTTTTCCAAAAAGCTGACAGTCGTTGTACTTTGCGTTCCACGTTCCGCATTTGAACCCCTCGCATTTGTTCCAGCTTTCGCACACTTTTTTTGCAACCTCTATGCCTATGATAGAGCACTGGCCTGGGACGCGTCCCCCGCACTGTGGGTGACCTAGAATAGCCCCACCCTTCACTTGTTTACCTTTAATTTTGCTCCACTTCGTTTCCTCTGCCTTCGTGTATTGATCTGGTTCTGGAATATCCTTCTCATATGTTGATCTTTGACTTTCTGGGTCGTTGACAGCCATACGCCTTTCATAAAAAAGATAATCTGGATCGTACTTCTCGATCACTCTTACTTGCAGGCCATTTTCAGAAATGGAATGGAAAATTTCAATAATGAAAGATGTTGATCTTTCAACACCACTACTACCACGACCAAAACCTGTTATCAAAAACACCGAGTCGTCGGGAGTAGTACTTGCAGCCTTAAATTGAAACGAGGCTTTGAAAACATTTCCGCTGTTTCCATGCGCGCTTGCGCCTTCAGTTAGTTCTGGGCTCAGCGGAGTTCCAGGGCCAAAAGAATTTTCTCCTCTTATGAATCGCCAAGATTGCTCTCCACTTTTCGCCTGCGCGCGCGAAACAAATTCATCTCCTGCAGTGCTATCTTTGTTGGGAACGCCACCATTATAGCCCCCCCCCCAATATATTTGCTATCGTAGTCCCCGCGGGTAAAAAAATCTTCCTGACTGGCTGATTGCAAGTACAAGTCCACACCTGCACTCCAGCCATTTGCATTTCCCTTCCATTCGGACCTTCCGAGTTCTACGAGGCTCATGCCATCTGCAGACCCGCTATCATCAGGAGAAGGGCTTATTTTATACAAAATTTCTTTGGGGTCACTATCTTCGTCGGTGAAGCTTATATTGATGCACGAAAAGTGGTTTTCACTAGTCGTATGCCCTCTATTGACAACCTGCACAGGGCCAAGCCGATCAACAGCATTGATCCGTATTTCAAGCTCTGCTTCAACCGAATTAGCGTTTGGAAGGGAATTATTTTTGTTGCTGTAGCCTGTGTCTATCACTGTGAGGCTAATGGTATCAGAAACATATCCAACATCTTTGATGCCGAGCTCTTTGCCATTATGCCTGTACGAGATTCTACCCTCCTTGATATCTTCGAGAGTAAAAATGGTCACTTTGTTGTTGTCGTTGTCGTACGCTATAGAGCCTTCTCCATGATTTCCACCCCAATATTTCCAGCCACCACCGCAAGCACAGCAGGCGTCGAGTGCTACAGACGACCAAGTTGCGTCGGGATAATTTACAAGAGACTTGCTCTCGCCCTGTTTAAATACTCGCGTTGTGGAGCCAGTGGGATCTTTGCCGGCTCGAAATGACGAAAAGAGGGCATTGTCTGGTACCCCATTAGAGCACACTTTGTTTTCCTCATAGAAGACACAGTCATTTCCTAATCCATCCATCCAATTAGCGTAGTTTGTGCATTCTCCAACCTCTTGATGGAGCCTTTGTTGTTCACTGTACTTTTTCCTTTGCTCTCTAATTGAGTGTTCTCTCTTGTTCATTCTTTCGTCAAGATCTTCAGAAATTTTCGATTTCAGGGCTTCTTTGTTTTCCTCTTTGCTCATCCTATGATCCAGGACTGCATCACCAGCCTCAATAACAGCATGACTCCATTTCTTTTGTCTTAAGTGTCTGTAACTGTCTGAAGTATTGCCTGCGGCGGCGCGAATGATGTAAAGCTCATTATTTGGGTACACTACATCAGTCTTATCGTCAGAAAAACGGATTTGACATACTCCTGTTGCCTTTAACCCCTCCTCGTACGACATATCGAAAGCTCTACAGCCTTTTGTATTGAGGCACAGGAATGCGCAGTCAGTCGGTGTCTGGTAGTAGTACGTGTTACCACCTTCTGGCAAAATGCGATTTGAACGGTCGTGAGACGCACGGTTGGAGTGCTTAGTGAACAAGCTCAGGGTCCCCGCTTCATCAAAATCTCCGCAGTCAGAGCGATCGAATTCACATTCAGGAACATCACATTCTATGTCACATATTTTATTTCCTTTCATCTCTTCCAGACAACCCTTGTGGCAGATCGTTTCATCAGCTTCAGCCTCACAACGATCACCCGTGTACCCAGGCCTGCACACACACGAGCCCATAAAGCATTCCCCACCGTTAATGCACACCACCTCGTGACAATATGTATCATAACGAGATCTAGCACCCTTGCAATCATTTGTATCAGTCCCGAATGTGCAAACATCGGACGAGCTTCCGACACCTCCATCATCACAGAAGCCGTCGTTGCTGTATTTACATGAATTTTCGGCAATAGCTTCAGGTACGCACTCGATTCTGGAATTCGGCGCAAATCCAACAATATTGTCAAGGCCCTCTGGCGCCACCCTGTACCCCGCAGGGCACACACATTCCCCTTGTCCTCCCTGAGTCACACGGCAGTAACCAGCCCCACAATTGATATCTTTGCACATTTTACCCCGGCTACTTTTACCAATGGACGTTTCGTAGGTGTCATCGAGTTTTCCACCTTTTCGAGCGAGCCATCCTTTGACACTATTGGAGGTCACGATAAATGTGATCTGATCGTCGTCAGTATCAACGTCAGTTGCAGAAAGAATATCGGTTGTAAGCAGTCCACTTTCTCCTTCATTTTTCTCCTCGAGAACAAGGAGCTTAGAGGTCACTACTGGTTTTTTGTTGTCTACTGGCAAAATACGTATATCAAATTTTTGGGCCTGAAGTTTCCGCGAGATTTCTTCTTTCTCATTATCTCTTACTTCAAAAATGAAGAAATCAGTTTCAATTTCACCATATGTTTCTTTTTTGTCGTGCACGTACCATATCAAACCGTCGTTGATATCGCCTTGTGTCCATTCGGATATTTCCCTTCTTGAGTCCCACGAAGTACCAGAAATTTGCATAATAGTACCGTGCTGAGGCTTAGTTGTCACCTTAAACAATAGGTGTGGGTCGTAGGTATCAACGTCTGTTGCTGTTAAGTGAAAGAGGCTGATCTTGCCAGTTTTTCCAACGGCCCCGACAGCAGAGGACGCTGACAGCAAAAGACCGCCATCATATACGGATGTTTGGGTGAACCCGGGGTCATTATTCTCGTTGACCTCAAGAAGTTTGTTGACGGCCACCTCAGGTATCTTTGTATCCACTGCTGAAATCTTAATAGAGAAGATATTGTCCATGCTAGGGTTAGGCCCTGCGCCGTGCATCCATTCCTCATTGTATACATTATTCGGGTACAATGGATCAGAATAAGTAAGCCCCCGCTCTCGTCCATCTTCCGTATCAACAACAGCAAATTCAAAGTGATCGTAAATCGAACACGGCTGAGAGATCCCAGAAAAGCGCCCAGAATATTGCGATACTCCCGCTGTGTCATAATTCCACGTGAATTTGGAGCTGCACTCCTTCCTCTTATATTGTCTTGAGCTATGGCTTTGTGTCTCTAGCCAAATGTTGCCATTCTCATGTATAGTCCTTGCATGGCAATCACACTTTCCTATTTCTTCCTCCCCGAATCCAAGGTCTTCTTTGTGTACGTATAGGATAGTATTCCCGGCATTAATTTCCACCTGTGTAAAATTCACAATAGGAGTGTTTCTTCCTTGCCCGTTACGATCAATCCTTGCCATGTAACCTCTACTCGGGGATCTGGTTATAATATATTCGAGTTTGGCATCATCAGAGTCTATATCAGTGTATTCTAGATTGTCTCTTTTCAAAAATCCCGTAGATCTAGCGTTGCCCTCGTGAAGCTGAAGAACTTCATTCACAATTTCTTCAGGCTTCTTGTTGTCAACGGGGCTTATCTCTACTTCAAGATAATGAATTTTTGTCAGGGTATTTTCTCGGGACCCCACTGGAGCAGATGTACATTTGTAATCCAAATTGGACGTTCTATTGGCGTCCTGCAAGCTGTAATCAAGGCCACCACCACAAAGGCAACATGCTCTGAGTGCGCTCACACCGTTTGGATCTACATTTTTTTCGATTTTTTTGCGCAGTTCAGGAGTCATCCAGTAAGATACATCCAAGTCTGTATGATGGCCGACGTGTCCATTGACTTCAAAATTCGTGACGCCAGGAAATTTGTCACCAAATCGAGGGTCCTTGCAACCCCCAAGGTCACGAGAAAGCTTGTTGTAATATTCGCACGCTTTGCCATTATTATCTTTCCAGTTGCCATAGTCATAACATGTGTCTTCGACATGTCCATCGTACAATTCTTCATTGCACGTCTTCTCACATTCTTCTTTACTAGTAAGGATTGACGTATCTTCCTCTTTTGTATCTCCGCACTGTTTATTGTAAGAACACGAGCAAACACATAATCCCGAAACAGCATTAAAGCTGTGCTTTACTCCGACAGGAATACAACCCCCGTCAGATACCTTGAGGCCCACACGATCAAGAAGTATATGTCCTTGCGTTTCAGAAGTTTGCTCGTAAAATACAACACCGAGCTCCACCTGCTCCTGGGTGAATGATGTCGCAGGCTGTCTTATTTTATCGGGGCCTGTTATAACCACAATTTTCCCATGAACGGGCTTTTCTACAACTGTAAAAACGATTTTTGAATTTGGAGTATCGACGTCAGTGGCGGCAAGCTCGGCTGGAGAAATTGTACCTGTCATCAGCTGCTTGTGATCATTATCATCGACTGAATCACCAAGACCAACGTTGCCTTCTTTCAATCGCAGAACGGTGTCGACACTGATTATTGGGTGCTCATCATCAATAAGATGCCTTGATTCTGGGTGGTGAAATTCATGGCCCCCAAGGGAGGCAAGGGCAACAGATATGAGAAGTGATCCTCTAGATTCTCCTCCTTTCTCATCGCTTACTGTGAAGGTCAGCACTTCAAATGCAGTCTCGTCACCGGCATGCTGATACGCAATGAGACCAGCATCAATATCAAATTGAGTCCACGAATTAGTCTCCACCCATACACGGTTATCAAACGGGTGGATTTCCGCGGCATAGAACACGCCTTCGCTACTTGGATTCATAAGTTTTGGAACGATCACACTAGATGTAGCTTGTTTGCCTGTTAAATGTGGAACTGCTTTGATCACCTTGCCATGGAGTGGTTCAGACACCAATGTAAATTTCAGCGTTTTATCAAAGTTCATCGACTCAAAGGATGAAGAGAGTCCGACAGTATCGATGTCGGGTACAATGCTCGAATCTGCCCTATCGCGCTGCACGTTTTTCTCGTAGTCTCTCGTCTGG
>JACLAD010014600.1_pt1 | contig 13836 bp, 12 predicted proteins | sample 8027901 | NCBI WGS metagenome assembly JACLAD01 (sample SAMN15725071, study PRJNA655200) | protist metagenome | isolation source: fluorescence activated cell sorting (FACS) single amplified genomes of... | place: Spain: Blaines Bay Microbial Observatory, Mediterranean Sea | collected 2016-07-05
CCCAAGGAGCTTCTCACTCGGCAGGTGAGACCTGTCTCCTTCTCCACCTCCTTGATGACACGGTCCGCCGGGTCGCTGTTGGGCTTGACGAAGCCGGCTGGGAACTGCCAGTCCAGCTCACCCTCGCGCACTCGACGACGCACCAAGGCCACGGAACCCTCATGAACGACGATGCCCAGCGCCACACGTATTCCCGGCTCTCGCTGCGCTGACCCACGCATGCGGGCCTTGGCCGGGGAAGTCCCGCGCTGCGCCGATCCACCCACGCGAGCCTTCCCCTGGGAAGTCCCGAAGGCATCAGAGGCAAGGTCGTTAAGGAAGCCCGGAAGACTCTCGTAGGTTGCGCCATAGGAGAGAGGGAAGATCCTCTCTCCACGGTGCTCTGACGAAAGCTCCGAGACCTCGTTGTCTAAACACAGCCGGTAGTGCCGGTACTCACTCCTCGCGGCGTGTTCCTTCAGCCATGATCGCAGTGCCCCCCAATTGGGGTCTTCGAGCCCCTTCCCCACTCCCACCAGCAGAAGAGACCTCGTTTGCGCGAGCACAAACTCCATGTTCCTTGCTGCCTCGTTGCTAGTAAGCTCCGAGTAGGCGCGTATCCCGAGTACGACCGAACTGGAATCATTCCAAACGCCGTGGAGATGAACCACGCTCTGCTCATCGTTGCGAAGAACTCGTTGCACACGTTCCGGTTGTCGCCAAGACACGGCGTCCAAGTGCGCGATCTGAGACAGGAGTGTGTCGTAGTTCGTCGTCGCGATAGGGGCCCGTAGAGCCGCGATGGCTCGGCCTAGGGTATCATCGATTACTTCGAGGGTTCCCACGGCAGTTCTAAGCCACCGTTTCCACTCCCCCCCTTCCGGGTACCCGAGACGCGCACACACCTTCTCGGCTGTGGAGAGAAGCCCATCCAGCCGTCCAGAGTCGATGTCCTCTTCGGCACGCTGTGCCCAATTGGTGTCGAGCGTCCCATCCACGTCACGGCAGTGAACTACTCCGTGCTTGAGGAGCCCAGGCCACGACGCACGGGCGTCGCCGTTCGTGATGGCGGCGGTAACTCCCGTGCCAGCGACTATCGCGATGTGGCCGCGGTAGAGACTCTGGACGAGATCATCACGCAAGGTCACGATGCTGTCGTCTCCTACTTGACGAGGCGGACCGGGTCCGATCACGAGGAATCGTAGGGCAGACCTGAGCGGAGTTGGTTTACCCGCACCGCTTGGCCAGCTCCGGCTGCGAGGGGGTTCGCGATCGGCGGTGTTGGCCTCGCCTCAACACCACCGGCCGGATGATCGCATGGGGCGGCACTCCTCAGTGCCCCGCTCGCAGCCGTCGCCGCCGAGGTCACCGACGTCGGCACCGCCTACGTGGTGATGGGCGCCATCGCCGCTGCTTGCCTCGCAGCCGGTCTGGCCACTCGACTAACCACGACCGCCCTGACCCGAGAACGAACGCAGGCAGACGACGCCGCACACAGTTGAGCGATCCGACATGGTCACAGGACCACACGCTCCCGATCCTCCGCTCGGTAGCGACCCAACCGCAGTAGGCGACTGGAGCAACACGGGCTCACGTCGCCACGAAGGCCCAGGCCACCCGCTGTTCAATTCAGTGCGACAAGCACACAGACTGGCACTCTTTGTGCGGCCGGCTCCGCCGGGGACTCGGCCGGTCAACCCCATGAAACTGCTGACTGCCGTCGGCGGCGCCAACCCGGCTGGGAGGTCGTGGACGACAACGCGGCGCCGGTCAGGTGGCGGGGATGATTTGGGAGATGAAGTACAGGGGTCGGTTGGCCTGGTCGCGGACGAGGGTGACGACGAGGTCGGCGGGGACCGTGGTGTGGTCGGGGCGCAGGTAGCGTTTGGCCATCCGGTAGCCGTCACGACGGCCGGCGAGGCAGTCGGCGACCAGTTGGAGGTCGGCGTCGAGGTCGTCGGGGTGGGTGAGCTGCTGGGAAGGTGCAGGTGAGCAGGTCCTCGTTGGTGTGCCCCAGGATCCGGGCCAGGCAGGGGTTGGTGTGCAGGAAGGTGCCGTCCAGGCTGACCAGCGGCACCCCGATCGGGGCGTTCATCAACGCCAGCCCGAAGCGGGTCTCAGCCAGCTGCAGGTACTCCTCGGCGGCGCCCATCCCGTCGGTCGGCAGGACGTGGGGGCGGGGGCGATCTCGATGCAGAACGGCGGGGTGCCGGGACGGGCGATCAGGTAGCCCTGCCCGTAGGCCACCCCGAGCCGGCGAAGACACACCAGTTCGAGCTTGTCAAGTTGTCTGTGTAAGTAGCCGCCAGATCTTTAGTGGAGGTGGGGTGTAACTCCCTCGTAGGCACGAAGGGGGAGATCCTCGAAGCGTTCGATCTGACCAAGACCCCCCACTCCGCCGCATAGCTGGCCGGGTGCGATGAGAGGACCGTCACCCGCTACCTTACCGCCCGCGATGCCGGCGCCGACCACGTTCGCCCCGTTCGACCGGCCGTCGCTGATCGATCCTTGGCGGGCCAAGATCGACGAGTGGGTCGAGGCCAGCGCCGGCAAGGTCCGCGCCGACACCGGCAGGGTGGGCCTCCGCAACCGACGTCGAGTTCGCGATGCACACCTTCGTCGAGTGGTTCAACGCCCGCCGGCTCCCACCACCGCCTCGGCGGCATCCCACTCGCGGGGTTCGAAGCCGACTACTAGGCTGACCGCGGCCAACTCGAACTGGCCCCACCCAACTGATCGAGCCGCCGTAAGACCCAGGGTGGTTCACTTGACCGAACGTGGAGTTGGTATGAAGACGCCAGGGAACCGAAGCGGGGCTTGCTGTGGGCACGACTTTGTGGGGGTCAGCATGCATGGCCCGTACGCTTCCACCGGGGTTTCGGGTGTCCTAAGTGTCCCCTTGCAGCGCCGACCAGGCAGGCGTGAGGCTGTGCCGCTCCGAATGGGCGGCGCCGCCTCCCTTCAATGGGCCCGGCCTTCGCGCGTCTCCTCAGAGAGTCCGATAATGAATGGGTGGGATCTGCGGCTAACGGCAGCTGCTGCATGTTCAGGCCCATCGGACCGGCCTGCCTCGTGGTGACAGGGGCACATGAAAGAGGGGCTACCTTCGAAGGCCTCATGCTCACGCCTGGGCCAGTCATGCTGACCTCGAGTGTCAAGCGGGCGATGTGGCCGGACGTGGGATCGAGGGACCGTTCGTTTGAACTGCTTTCTCGTGCGTTCCGCGAGCAGCTCCTCGCGCTCGCGAACGGAACGCAGGACTATGAAGCGATCCCCGTCGGCGGCAGCGCAACGTTCGCCATGGAGGCAGCGATCCGGACTCTCATTCCTCCTCGCGAGGAACTCCTCGTCCTGGACAACGGGATGTACGCCCGTCGAGTTGCGGAGGTCGCTGAGCAGGTGGGCATCAACGTCCGTCATCTCCCCCTCGATCCCCGTAAACCCTTGACCCGCTCCGTGCTGGAGGAACTCGCACCAAACATTGCCGCAGGTTCCTGGGTCGCACTCGTGCACTGTGAGACGGCAACGGGCCTCGTGAACGAACTGAAGGAGTTCGCCGAGTTCTGCCGGGGGCGAGGACTCCGCTCCCTTGTCGATGGAGTGAGTTCTCTGGGAGCGGTTCCCATCGACCTCGACAGGCTGGGGATCGACGCCTTGGTCGCGTCCGCCAACAAGTGCATCGAAGGGCCGCCCGGCATAGGCCTCGCGTACGTACACAAGACTCATCTGGCCCAGCGCCCAAAGGCCACTGGGAGCTACGTATTGGACCTCAGGCGACAGTGGCAGTCTCTATCGGAGACGGATCAGTGGGTCGTGACCCCGCCGACACACGTGGTTCAGGGTGCCGAATCTGCACTAGCAAGTCTGCTGGAGGAGGGGGTGGCCGGCCGCTCTCAACGATACGCACGCCTGACGGACCTCATCAGGAGTCACCTCATCGAGCTGCGACTAAAGCCGACGCTCGACCGTTCGCACAGCCACCCGGGGATTGTCGCAGTCGACTTGCCTCCGTCATGCGACTACCCTCGTCTGCACAGCGGACTTCGCGACGAAGGAATGCTGCTGTACCACACAACTGATGTGCGGACGCGCAGCTTCAGGATTAGCGTCATGGGCGACGTATCGTCCACCGACGTGCAAGAGCTGATGAGCAGCCTTCGGCGCGTGGCCACGAACGGGGCACGGTCATGAGGCCACGCACACGGGTCTTGCACAGCGCCTATCGCGCTGATCCAATTACCGGTGCGGTCGCGGTACCGATTTACCAGACCACTGCCTTCTTGCAACCGTCTGACGTGCAAGAAACAGCCGAGGTCTACAACGTCCAGCGTGACGGCTTCACCTACACCCGGATCATCAACCCCACAACACGGGTCCTTGAACGCCGCTTTGCCGACGTCGTCGGGGGCAGAGATGCGATCGCCACCAGTTCGGGACAGGGAGCAACATCTCTCGCCGCGCTCAACCTGTGCCAGGCGGGCGACAACATCGTCATCAGCCCGCACCTGTACGGCAACACGTGGAACCTCTTCCGCCACACTCTCCGTCGGCTCGGCATCGAGGCGCGAGTCGTGGGACGGATGGAGGCCTCGGCATTCGTTGAGCTCACCGACGAACACACCAAGTTCTATTTCGGTGAGACGTTGTCCAACCCGACGCTGGTCCCTTTCCCGGTCGAGGACGTCGCCGCAGCCGGAGCCTCCCTTGGCGTCCCGCTGATCATCGATAACACCCTGACGACGCTACTGGCGACGCCCGAACGCCTTGGCGCTGCGATGACGGTTTACTCAGCCACTAAGTACGTAGGGGGCCATGGCACGACGATGGGCGGGCTCGTCGTGGACTCAGGCAGCTTCGATTGGCTGGCGGCAGGGCAGCGCTTCCCAACCTTGAACGGGCCGGACGAGGCGCACAACTTCAAGGACTGGCATCACGCATGCGCGAACCTGGACGACGCGGAGAGTGCTGTGCTGCTCAAAGCACGCATGACCGTCATGCGGGACATCGGCTTCTGTCTGGATCCGCTGGGGGCCTTCCAGTTGCTCCAAGGGCTGGAGACCCTGCCGTTGCGCATGGCCGCCCACGACGAGAACGCTGCCACGATCGCCACGTTCCTCAATGAGCACCCCAGCGTCTCGGAGGTACGACATCCGAGCCTGTTCAGCGGACGCGAGGCCGAGCTGGCCCGGGCATCGCTTGGCCCTGCGGGCGGCGGCATCATCTTCTTCGACCTTCGGGGAGGCATGGAGGCCGGGATGAAGTTCATTTCCAATCTTCGTCGGATGTACCATGTGTCCAACGTGGGAGACGCTCGAACCTTGGCGACTCACCCGGCTTCGACAACGCACACGACGATTCCACGTGAGAAGCGCGAAGCGGAAGGGATCGGTGAAGGTTCTATCCGCCTGTCCATCGGCCTAGAGGACCCGGATGACCTAATCGACGAGCTGTCGGCCCTGTTGTGACCGCCCCTACCCTTTCTGCCGGACTCCTTGCCAACACCTACGAGGTGCGCGGGGAACCTCGCGACGCGCTGCGGTCACGCTATGTACGTGCCACATCCGAGACGCTAGGGGCGGTTCCGCTGCTGGTGCCGGTCGTTGAGTGGCGTGACCGCACGCCAGAGTTTCGCCGCGTCGCGCTCGAGAGCTACCTGCGTGGCGTCGACATGGTCGTCCTCACCGGTGACGAGAGCAACGTGCACCCAAAGAACTACGGCGTCGCGGCATCACGAACGGGCCCGTGGGACGAGGACAGAGACGCGCTGGCTCTCGAACTGATCGCTGCCACCCGGCGAACCCGTACACCGCTCCTAGGCATCTGTCGAGGACTCCAAGAGATCAACGTCGCCTTCGGTGGAACGTTGACACAAGACCTTCGGGACACATCTGGGCCAGTCAGACACCATGAGGATCTGACCCTGACGCGCGACCAGCAGTATGGCCCCGCACACGAGGTGCACCTTCGGGATGGGCATCTGCGCACGTGGCTCGGGAAGGACCGCATGATGGTCAACTCACTGCACACCCAGAGCATCGCCAGGTTGGGTCAGGGTCTCCGAGCCGAGGCTGTCGCCCCCGATGGCGTCATCGAATCGGTCAGTTCACTCGACGACAACCATCTGCTGCTCGGTGTCCAGTGGCACCCAGAATGGCATGCCCGGACGGACAGGGACGCGGCTTCGGTGCTGGCGGGGTTCGCGGATGCCGTCCGCTCCCGAAAGGAAAGCCGACCATGACCACCGTGTACGTCTGGGCCCACCCGAGGTCGCGATCCACAGCGTTGGAACGGGCCTTCATGGAACGCGGCGACTGCGAGGTCGTCCACGAGCCACTCTCGATGGTGCGCTACCACAACTGGGACCCCACCCACGTCGTGGACACGCTGATCAACACCCCAATCGGGCGAATGGAACCCCCAATCGAGTCGATAACTTTCAGCCCTGTAAGCCCTGTAGCACGTGTGGTCAAGGACTTCCCCTACCACGATCTCTCCGCTACAGCGCGCATCGTCCGGGACGATCGGGCGGCAGAGCACATCTTCCTCGCACGGGAACCCCAGGAAACGGTGTCATCCTGGCTGCAAGTCGAACCGGACTTCGAGGAATGGGAGCTTGGCTATGCCGAGCTGCTCGAAAGCATTCACACGTATGAGGAGGCGACCGGCCGGCTGCCCCACATCGTCACCGCGCAGGCCCTGTCGATGCGTCCCGAGAGGGTCCTGCGTCGTGTGTGCGATCGCATCGGCCTGCCTTGGTCCCAGAAGATGCTCGATTGGGACGATGACACCGACTTGTCCTCATGGCACGTGTGGGGGCGGTACCACGTCACCGCAGCGAGCAGTTCGGGCATCGGGCCGACCGCTCGTCAGAGCCCATCCTTGACGGGTCGACACGCGCAGTGGGCATCGAGAGCAGCCGGAGCGTTCACAGCCATAGCGTCCTACGGGGAGCGGTGACCGTGTCGTTTGCACTGTCGGACTTCGGGAGCAAGTTCGGAGACGAGACCTTCATCCTCCGGATGATGGACGACCTGAGCCAAGATTCAGCGAGACGGGACGTCGTGGCCATGGCCGGCGGCAACCCGGCGGTCCCGGCACGTCTGGCACAACGGGTCCTCCACCCGATCCTGGCATCGCTAGCGAACGAAGCCACGCTGTTGGATCTGCTTTGCCGGTATCCATCCCCGTCCGGCGGAGCCGCAGCGTCGGAGGCCGTCGCCGAGTACCTGCGAGGGGAATGCGGATGGGACGTCGGCCCCGCCAACATCTGTTTCACCAACGGCAGCCAGAGCGCGCTCTTCTGGCTTGTCAACATGTTCTCCGCTGGTTCGACACCGGACGCGCAGGTCTATCTCCCGTTCGCACCGGAGTACGTCGGCTACCGGGACCTCCTTCTCGAGCCCGGCCGCTTCGTCCAACGAACGCCGGCCCCCGTCCTGCAGCGCTCGGGATTCTTCCGGTACGAGTATCCGGACATTCATCCTGACCCGACAAACATTGCGGCCATTCTCCTCAGCCGCCCGGCGAATCCGACCGGACGGTCGACCAGCTCGTACGAGATGGAGGCGATTGGCTCACTCGCCAATGAATGGCAGGTCCCACTCATCGTCGACCTGGCGTACGGCGCACCGTTCCCAGGCCTGGACTGGAGTCCAACGTCCCTCGACTGGAACGCCGGCATGGTGCTCACGATGAGCCTCTCGAAGCTGGGACTGCCCGGTGCGAGAGCCGGCCTGGTGGTGGCAGATCACGAGATCGTGCAACGGCTCCGCGGATGCAGTGCCGTATCCCAACTCGCTCCAAACGCCCTAGGGATCGCCCTCTTGAAGGGACTCTGCGAACACAAGGAATGGGCCGCGGTCCGAGACACCACCCTCGTGAACTTCTACCGAAGCCGGTTCGAAGATGCAGCAGCCGCAATCCATCAGATGGACGGCACACCGACAGTCAACGTGCACCAAAGCGACGGTAGCATGTTCCTGTGGGGCTGGCTCCCCGCCGGCGAAGCCACTGGCATGCAGCTTGCCGCCACCTGCCGTGATCGCGGACTCTCTATCCTACCTGGCGAGCACTTCTTCTTCGGCTCTGAGACAGGCCAGGCAGGCAGCCACACTCAGCACTGCTTTCGCTTGACTCTCACACCATCGGACGCCGACCTGAGCCTGGGCCTTGACCGACTGCACCGTGGCCTACGGCTTCTATCTGAGGGCGGCAAGGAGATAGCGTGCCACTGATCGACACGGGCGGTCTCCCGTCCTACCAGCGTCTGCGCAGCCTTGGGCTCACGTTGCTGACGGCCGAGGCGGCAGGTCGGCAGGACATCCGAGAACTCCACATCGGGTTCCTCAATATGATGCCGGACGCAGCGTTTCAGACCACCGAGCGGCAGTTCCTCTGGCTGCTGGGCGCCAGCAACTCGATCGTCCAGATCGTCGTACACCCGTTCGCGCTGCCTGCTCAGCGCCGCTCCCCGGAGATCGCCTCCTACATCCAGCGCCACTACGAGTCGCTGGACTCGGTGACCGCCCGCCGCTTGGACGGCTTGATCATCTCTGGAGCCAACCCTTCGGCGGACAGCCTCGAGAGAGAGTCGTTCTGGGCTCCACTCAGTAGCGTGATGGAGTGGGCAGGCGAAGCCGTCACGTCCACACTGTGTTCATGCCTGGCAAGCCATGCCTTTCTGTACGCGCAGTACAACCTTCGCCGGCGACGATCTGCGACGAAGACCTGGGGGGTGCTCCCGCATCAAACGGTCCGAACTGACTCGCCGCTGACCGCCACCATCAACACCCACTTCGAGGCGCCGCACTCTCGGTGGTACGACATACCAGTCCAGGATCTTCAAGAGGCCGGAGTCGACGTACTCATCGAGACCGAAGGCGGGGGGTGGTTCCTGGCTGTGAGCCCCGACGGAGCCCGAACCGTCTTCCTTCAGGGCCATCCGGAGTACGAAGCCGTCAGCCTGCTGAAGGAGTATCGCCGAGAACTGGAGCTCTACCTGTCAGACAACGCCCGAGGGTTCCCGCCCCTGCCCACCAACGCCTTCGATGCCGACGGGGGGCGCCTGGCGGCCCGCCTAGGACTCGATTTCGTCCGCAGGCCTTCCGAAGCCTTCCCCGAAGATATCCTTCTCCCCCATTTGCGTAACGTGTGGCGAGACACCGCAACCAACATCTTCGGCAACTGGTTGGGCATGGTTTACAGGATGGCCGTTCTTGCCGACGAACCGGGGAGTCCACCTTGAGCGCCCCCGTAGTCGTTGGAGTCGAGCCGATCACCGGCTGGACGCGGGATCGCTTCCGACGGGCCTGCAGCCTCTTGGGTGCACAACCCGTTCTGGTTCGTACCGAAGCTGCCATCGCGGCCACCACATCGTCCGGCGATGCCCAGATAGCCGTACCCGCCCTGGACGATCCGGCGGCCCAGGAGGCCCAGCGTCCCGACGGCACAGTCGTGGCAGTCGTTCCGCTCAGCGAGTTCGCCGTCCCCCTTGCCAACGTCCTGGCATCACGCTGGGGCACCTATCACGACCCCGTCGGCAACGCGGCGCTGTACCGGAAGAAGCACGTCATGCGGCAACGAGTGACGCAACTCGGACTGCCGCAGCCGCAACTCATCCAGACCGCCCACCAATCGGAGATCGATTCGATCCGTTGGGAGGAACTCGATTACCCCGTCGTAGTCAAGCCAGCAGAGGCGGCAGGCAGCGTAAACGTGGGAATCTGCTCGGATCCTCAATCCGCCCGTGCGCTGGCGGAACGTATCAAGGGGTTCGACCGCTCCCGAGTGACCGACGTCACCTTCGAACCACGGGTGCTGGTTGAGAAGTACGTCGGTGGCCGAGAGTTCAGCGCGGAAGTGGTGGTCGAGGACGGTGTCGCCGAGGTCGTTGCCACGACACACAAATTCACCGCTGGGCCACCCTCACCCGTGGAGGTCGCCCACATGGTCGACGGGTCGGCAAGACCGCCGGCTGCCGTCGTCGACATGGTGACGCGACTCGTGGACGGCTGGCAGGTCGCCAATGGCGTGCTGCACGTGGAGTACAAGTTGCAGGATGGCGTGCCCTACTTCATCGAGGCCGCCGTCCGTATCGCAGGCGACCGGATCCCACAGGTGGTCGAAGCAGCATCCGGCACCAACCTCGAGGCTTGCCAGATCGCTGCCCGGTCGTCCGGGGCGCTGTTGCGGCCCGACAGGCCCAACGACGGTGGCCGCTGTGTTCTCGTCCGCTTCCTGCACAGCAACCGCGACCTGGATCTCTTGCAGGACGTGTCTGGCGTCCGGGTATTGGAAGCTCACGGTAAAGAGCGGACGGCCTCGATCAACACGGGAACGATCGACTTCAAGGGTCGCGCCGGCTACGAGGTCGTAGAGGTTCCGGCTGCTGCTGTGGCCACGGTCGTTTCGCTTCTGGACGGCTGGAGTGCGTCGCTATGAGCGGCCCGTCGGCCGACCAATGGTGGTTCCTCGGCCACATCGACCTCTTCGGCGACATTCGGGGCAAGTTGGTCCCGGCTGACTCTTACGGCCCCGGCGACATGGTGCGCTTCAGTGACGCCCTGGTCGCCTGGACCGACGAGGACCTCGTGGTTCCCGGCCTGGAGCTGACGGGATGGCATGCGGGGTTTCCAGACCTCGACGTCGTCCTGGACGACACGTGCTTCCCGCTGTCGATGGGGACCCGGCGGGTCCAACTCGTCCTCATGAACCTGCTTGGCCGCCACGCAATGCTCTGTTCCCGAAGCCTGCTGGCCGATGCCGTAGCCGGCCTGGGCCGAGCCGGTCTGGTGCTCCGGGCCGGTGCCGAACTGGAGTTTCGGATTCACACGCTTCACGGCGAGCCCACCCTGAATCGCCTCCAAGGCTACGCTCTTTCCCGGATGCTGGCCAGAGGTCGGTTCGTCGACGCGGTACTCGACCGTCTTCCGGCGGCTGGCGTGGACATCTGGTCTTGCCACCCGGAGTCAGGGCCAGGGGCTTTTGAACTTGCTCTTGCTCCTACCGACCCCGCCAGCCTGGCAGATCGGATCGTGGTCGCTCGCCTACTGCTCTGGCAGATCGCGGATGAGATGGATCTCCAAGTCGACTTCGCACCTGTCTGCCGCGACGGATTCACGCAGGGTCTGCACCTCCACGTCAGTGTGGCGACCGACGGCAACGGAGAGGCGGCATCGAAGACGACACGAGGGTCCTTCTTGGCAGGAGTTCTTGCTGGCATGGCGCAAATGCTCCCGATGTACACGGGGACACCGGCAGGGCTGGCTCGATTCAGGGAGCGATCATGGGCGCCGACCACGGTATCCTGGGGCGTCGACAACCGGTCATGTGCAGTTCGAGAGATACAGGTGCCCCAGACTCGCCTGGAGATTCGGGTCCCCGCCTCCGGGGCGAACCCACACCTTGCTCTCGCAGCGGTGTGCGCCAGTGGTGCACTCGGAGTAACACGGGACGACGTACCGCCCCCACCCATCGTTGGGGAGGCATACGCCAGCGAATTGGAGGAACGGCTGCCCACGAATGCCAGCGACGCCGTCAATCGATTCATGACCGGTGAAATCTCCCGGGCCCTGTTCCCCCAAGAGTTCTTAGATCACTTTGGAGGACTGTATCGAGCCGCCTCCGACCTCCGGCCTGATCCCCGGGAGACGTGATGCATGTCCGCCGCTCGACAGAACGGGCACAAGGGCCCTCACTTCCTGGGAGATTCTGGATCTTCTCCGCAGGGGCGGTCATCTCCGTGCTCGGACTCTGGGTTCGGCGTGTTGCGGTGCCTCTGGCCCTGCTGGACCAGCAAGAACCCGGCTTGGCCGTCCTGTCCGTCGGGGTACAAGCGGTCCCATACCTCTTCTCCCCATTGGTCGGCTGGGTTGTCGACCGGTACGACGCCAAGCGAAGCTTCATCGGTGTCGAACTCGTCCAGATGGGAGGCGTCCTTGCCCTGCCCACCCTGTTATCGGCGGACACCCCGATCTGGCTGTTCGGCCTCCTGGCAGCACTCGGAGTCTGTGAAGTCCTATCGCTGCTGGCTGCCGACTACAGCCTGATACCGCGTCTCGTAGCCGCGGAGAACCTCGGCCTCGCCAACAGCCGCTTTCACGCCTTGCGGGGTGCAGCCCAAATGGCGGGGCCAGCCGTGGGGGGTCTTGCCGTAGGCACCATCGGCGTAGAGGGGGCAATCCTATTCGACTCCCTGACCTTCGGGATGAGCGCCTCGGCTGCTCTGGTGCTTCCGCTGAGCCCGCCGCGCCCCGGCTCGGTCTCAGACTCCTTCCCTCTGGCTCTGCGGGAGGGCTTTGTGGCATGGCGTAGGAACCGGGAACTCGTCGCGCTCACAACCGGATTGACGCTGTACAACTTCGGCGTGGGAGCCCTCGTGGGGATCGTCCTACTCGTCGCCCGGGACTGGTGGGAATGGAGCGAACAGGGCGTCGGCCTTGTGTTGTCCGCCGGAGCTGCGGCGGGGTCCCTCGGAGCCTTTCTTGCCTCACACGCTATGCGCAGGTTCGGGCCGGCCGGATACGTACAAGCTTGCTTCGCGGCCGCGTTAGCGGGCGGCATGGCGATGGCTGTGCGACCGACGTTGCCAGCTGCGCTGATCTTCGGCTTTCTTCTTCTCTACTTCAGCGAAGGTGTTCTCAATGTGGGGACCCAGACGTTGCGGCAGAGTCTCGTCCCAGTGGAGCTACGAGGTCGGGTCAATGCCACCATGCGTCTGTTCATTCTGGGGGTTATCCCCCTCAGTGCCGCGATCGTCGCCCGACTTCCGCATCAGCCAGGCAGCACCTTGCTCTTCGTCCCCTTGGTGGTCTCGCTCGCGGCCAGCCTGCTCGCGTGGAGCAGGGTTGTCTCAAACGGATTACTGCGAGAATGGGCATGAACGTACCCCCAGATCAGACACGCTTCTTCGCAGCCGGCTGGGTCCCAGAAACGGCTGAGTCCTCCGCAAACTTCTACGCCTCTCTGCCCTGGCTACGATCCGTCGAGACCGCAGCAGGGCCCTACAGCGCACTGGCGGCCGACAACGCCGGCCGCACCGTGCCGTTCATGAACAGCGAGTCGGAATCAAACGACCTCTACAGACCGGATGTACTATTCGCCCCGTTCATCCGGCCCGCGACACAACTCGTTCACCTCGGCCTCCGGCGCGGGTACGTCAACACTTTGTTCGCAGGCGCCAAGCCCGAGAGCCATCAACCACAGCCTGCCCCGAGCCTCCTACGGGAGTCCGGACGCTTCCCAGTGGCCCTGTACGTGCCAGAGACACACGTTCCGCAAGCGATCAACGCTGTCGGCGACGACGCCGTTGTCGTGGCGTTCGCGCACTTCGCCAAGATGGATGTGAGCACTGAGTCGATAGAGGACCAGTTCGCCACCCTCTCTGCTAAGCGTCGCAGAAGGGTGCTTGCGGAGATTCGCAACATCCACGGGTCGGACCTGGCGGTCCAAGCCCTAACGCCACTGAGTGGTCATCGGGCGGATTTGGCCCGGCTAATGCATGAAGTTCAAACACGGCACGGGCATGACGGAAGCATCTCCCAGTTCCAGTCCATGTTCGACGCCCAAGCCGACCATCTTGACCCGCAGTCAATCGTTTGCACGGCACACAACACCGGCCAACTGGCGGCCTTCAGCCTCTGCTTCTTGCACAACCACACGCTGGTCGTCCGGTTGCACGGCCGTGCTTACGAGGACCCGCTGTCAAGCCTTGCCTTCTTTGCGGTCGTGTTCCACGAACCGATGCGACTTGCTAGGGAGAGGAAGGTGACCCGGATCGAGTGGGGCATCACCAGCCTTCGCACAAAGACCTCTAGGGGAGCGACGCTAGAACCCCGATTCGCCATCGTTGACCCGAGA
>JACLAD010008976.1_pt1 | contig 13833 bp, 2 predicted proteins | sample 8027901 | NCBI WGS metagenome assembly JACLAD01 (sample SAMN15725071, study PRJNA655200) | protist metagenome | isolation source: fluorescence activated cell sorting (FACS) single amplified genomes of... | place: Spain: Blaines Bay Microbial Observatory, Mediterranean Sea | collected 2016-07-05
CTTTAACTTAGCTTAACCTTTGATGAATGAAATGAGATGAATCAGTGATGGTTTATTTACACAATTCATTTGTGTGAACATAATGTGAGGAGCTGCATGCCAAATCCCTTCCTTCGTTCTGCATTCGCATTTATTGCAATGGCATGCAGGTTTATTTCTAAGAATTTTTTAATAGCGTGTTCCCTTAACGCGCTCGCTCTTTCGTCTCTGAAGTTTGTTTCTTTTGTCTCTTGTGTCTTGTATGTTCTGAAAATATGGGCCAAGGCCATTTCCAGCAAGGGAGTCCAGGCAAAATGCACGCATGATATGCCTCTTTGCCATGGGAAGATGTGATGGCGTGAACTTAGAGCGCATAAAAAAGAGCGCATAAAAAATAATTCTTCTCCTTTTTAAATTTGGGACGCGTTAAAATGCAAATTAGTTGGAAGCCTTCTATGAAAAAGGGGCGAAGTCGAAAATCGACAAAGAAGATTCCAAAGGTTTCTCGGCAATCATTCGATAATGTACAGAAGAATGATATCCATAGCAGCCTCGTCACCAATATGAGACAATCGTACGATTTAAAGGGCGCTGTCCAAGAAGCAGAAAGCCGAGACAAATCGTTTCTTCACTGGGACTATCGGGAGGTCGTCGGCGGAACACCAACGGTTGGAAAAACAAAAAAAGAGCGCAAGTTTAGGAAAAGTCTGAAAATAAAAAGGCTGAAAAACACTTGGATGCCGCAGGCAATACAAAAGAGGGAGAGAAAATACGCTGCGTGTAATATCAGGTGCCTTGCTTTAATTAAACAAGCAAAGGCTTTCATCCAAGACGCAAAGATATTTCTAGAAACTTCCTTCGCAGGAACTAAAGACACCAAAGTTGTGTCCAATGCGTATGCACGTGCTACGGATTTTGTTGAAAGAGCTGAAAAACGGTTGAAGAGGTCTGCTCCTATTGAAAGTTCTGATGGAATGAAAAAATTCATTGCTAGGCTCCATGAAATTAGTAGAAAATCAGTAGATGCGGCTCAAAAATATATGCAAGTAGCCAAGCAAGAATCACAACGTCTTGAGGATGAGTACAACGAAAGGGTGCGGCAGACTGAGTTGCTCAGAATAAACATGAAATCCAAGATCGATCAATATATGTCTATCATGGAGAATAAAGTCAGGGAGATTAATTTGCTATCGCCGGAAATTCTCTGTGAGTCCTCAGAGATTAACAATGCAAAAAAGATCTTTGATGAGGCTATTGATAATTTTACCTCAGCCATAAATGGCCCATTTGATATTTCAACGAAGGCTTCAGGTGAGACAGCATTTAAGAATGTCCATGATCTTCGCAAATATACTTTCGTCTGCATGCAAAAGGCTGTTCACCTTTTTGATAAAAGCATTGTGTTAAACAAAGGAATCATCGCAGCATGGCTTCCTTCTTTGTCGAAGTGCCAAGACCATTTACAAGATACACTGATTAACTCAAAATCGTTTGAACTTTGCAAAGTACATATAAATTCTACTGATTTTCAGCAGAGGAGAAAGATACATGGCATTGACTATTTAACAAGCCTTATGAAATACGCTCGTAAATTGGCTAGCAGCGCCCAAAAATCAATCATGTCAGAATATGGTCCGCCTTTTCGAAGCATCAAAAAATACGTAGATATTGTGTCAAAAGTGGAGACAATTTATGATACATCAATGAAAACTTTCCAATTACTACATAAAATCATAAATTCTGGGAAATGTGCTGACGAATACTTCACAAGGGTTCTGACTTCTGCAGGACTTCATAGAGACTATAATGCGCATCAGATATTGCAAGCCTGGAGATCCTCCCTACAATCTCTCATACATTTTAATAAGAAACTTCCAAGTATAGATGCTTTCTTAAAGCAGAATCACGATGAAAGTTTGAATGTAGGATCAATAGTATGCCGTGGTTCTGGTTGGGATGCAAAAAATATGCATGATGGAGGAGCTGGTCACCTTGGCACAGTATGGGATATTGATGAAAAAGGGAAAATTAAGGTTTCCTGGCATTTCTTTAGGCAGCGCAATTTACCAAACGAACAAGTCGATTGGTCAGGTGATACAAGCAGCGATCATTCGCAAAAGGAGCTTCAAAAAATTACGATCACTGAATATGCTAATTATATAAGAAAGTGCACAAATCTGCTGGATAAAGTCACCAATTTAACTCATGTGAATAGTTGCCTACTTGGATGCCGGGTCATTTCCATGACCATCAGCAACACTTATGGTACAATTATTGATGAGGACTCATATGATGGATGGATAAATGTATTATGGGATGGGTCAGCGGCTCCTGTTGCTTGTCGATGGACAAATAATTCTGATTGTGGTGGCCTGTTTGTTTTGCCGGTTGGATGCATCATTTTAGATACATCCATCAATGACCACTTGAAAATAATTGCAAATGACACAACCAATAGATCCATAGAGCAAATGCCCCCCACCAAATGCAGTATTACTGCCAAAAATATGGAGAGTAAAGCAGTGAGGCAATTTATTCTGCCAGATGACATGTCAAAAATTATACCATTATCGTACCCAGAAGTTTATTCCGGTGCACGAGTTGCCCTTGTTGACGAACATGAAAAGTCTAAACAGCACCTTGGAACACTGATGGAAATGAGTACCCAAAAAAATGTTGTGCATGTGGCATGGGACATGTATATAGATAAGTGCCGTGAAAAAGACATGAAACTTGTCAAATATGATTGGAACTTTTGTGAAGAAAAAAACAAAACTAATTTGCAATTTCATAGTGGAATGATTGTTAAATTTCCAACCCGGCGGGGTCAAGTTCTGAAGGGACGCATTGAAGATATTGCAGCAGATGGATTAGTAACAACAAAATGGAACAAAAGTCCTAAACGATACATGGGCAAAAAGATGAAGGGGAAACTCCCTTGGGGTACCACGAATAAATACTATTGGGATGTATTTAAGCACTTTCGTGAACCAATCCGCGTATTGCCAAAAAAAGAGGTGTTGCAAATTGCTATTAAACCACGAAACGACGTTCTAAATCGACGAAATTGGCAGATATCTTGCACGTTTCAAAAAATTTGTGATTTTCGTCAGAAACAAGATATCTACTGCTTCCAAATTCTAGACGAATTGCAATATCAATACGATTTTTTGAATATGCTGTATCTTCAACTTGATAAAAAGTCCTACGTTCTAAGATTTCAAAAAGAAAAGAATAATCTCATGGAGACGAAGTACAATGCCATTAGGCGTAAATACCTTTCAACAATCTTAAAGGTCATCAGCTGCGATGACATTCAGGCTCTAGCAAAAGAATCGTCAGAGATATTCACGATGGCGCAATCATGTGAATGCATGATGAGCTATAATGTCTCTAAGATCAACAAACTTGCACAAAATGTATCCATTTCAGAGAATATAGATATCAACGATCTTGATGATAGAGACGTAATCGATAAGCATTTGAAGCAATGCGAGAGCTATTATGTGCTCAATATTTCCAAAATTTCCAAGACTCTGCTTGATCTCGGCGAGTTTATTGATGCTAAATGCGATATGATGATACAAAGGCAAAAGATAATAATGCAAAGTGTAGCTACAAACAAAAGTGCGGATGAAAAAATTGCTGAGATTCGTAACAGATCCTTTCTGAAATATGTAACAATGTCTATTCTCGAACATATTCTGACAGGTTGTAAAAAACTTAACGAAATAATCTTGACTTGCAAAGATTTAGACTCTTCCTGCCCAAATGATATACAAAAAAAAAGTATTGAGTTAATTTCTAGGGCTGAAACAAGTATCGAGCACGCAAATGTCTTAAGGGCACATATATTTTCTTTAGACTTAACTGCAAATTATCAGGGATGGAACATGCAGGGAATGCATATTTTAACTTGCATGGCAAAGGCTCTATACACTATTGTCTACCCACGTTTTCAAAGATATTACAATGATATAGTTCAACATATGAACTTAAACAAGGAGACCAAAGATATAGACAAATCCAAAGATGCGGTGGATTGCTTTACGCATGCATTTATAAATTTACGAGTTCTGTTTGAAACATTCAAGGATGAATGTTTTTCCTTAATTCAAGATAAATCAAGAAATAATGAAGAAATTTTTGAAGCGGTAAAAGAGATTTTAAAATATATTGAAATTAGATCCATTTTATTGGATTGCTTTGATGATTGTCTTTCAAACCAGATTGATTTGGACAATGCGAATTTGGCAGAAGAATTATTTGTCAAGGTTTCTTTAAGCTCAAATGGACTTAAACAGATGAAAAGAGTTCGCGAAGCTTTGCTGGTACTCCATAGATTTTTCCCAAAGCCTCTTTTGGAAGAAAACAAGGCCGATAAATATACTAGAATGTCACAAGAAAAGGTTTTATCTCATTTGACAGAATCATCGAGAAGATCTCGTGTTGTGGAAATTGTAGCAGAGATAATTGAAATAGAAAATTGTTTTCTTCGTTCCTCACTTAAAAAAGATGCAAAACAGCGCGCATCACTTATTAGAGATGTGCTACAGCCAATTTTGGTATACTTGCAAGAGATACATGCATACATGTCAAATAGTAATATGCCTTATGATATCGTACCATCATTTGAGAAGGCAGTGAAGAAACGGAAACTTCATATTTTAAAGTGGAAAGATCTATTACATGAAACAATTGATGTGCTCTCTCTTGGAACTGAACAGAATGTTCACCTATTTTTACTCGAAAGAGAATCTCAAGTGCTTGAAATTGTACATGGGGTCAAATCTCTGGGACCCATTATGTTCAGTCTTCTTAAAGAATTTTTGAAAAGAAAAGAAATTGGAACATCACTCAGTAATTACAGGGAAAAAGTTAAAATATGGGAGAATAAATTAGAAGATTTCAAAAACTCCATTGATAAGATGGATTGTGCGCGAGTGTTTGGCGAAAGTATATGTCATGTACTCGATGAAGGATTGGCAGATATTGATGTTCGTCACACAGACAAAGGATTCAAAAAACTTGATATCGAGTGTCAAAAGCTAGACTTTCGCTCAATATTATTAAAGCTTGATTTAAGCGAGGCAAAACTTCACTCTGATAATTTCAATTATTCGAATGAGATAATGTTGTATTTAAATGAAGTACATGGTCGATGTAAAGACAGATATGACGTTCTTCCTCATTTTTTGGTGATGCAAAAACAAATCGTAGCCACCAGATGCAATATTGAAAACATTAAGGAAGGACTATTTAAAGCAAATCTTCTGAAAATTCAAAAGTACATGATGCACAAAGAGCTCTTTAGTTACGTTCAAGCAGTCAACGAATGTTACGAAGATTCTTTCTTATGTCTCGACATATTATCTGGTGTACAATTTTATAAAATTATTCATGGCTTATTCAGAAGAAAATCATCAGAATTTCAAAAGTCTGCCAAAGTCCATTTGGAAATTGAAGTGAATGAGGAACTCTCAAAAATATTTAAGGTATGTTTTCCCGAAGCATTCGGGAACAAGATTATCAAATGCCTGTCAAATGAGGTCGTGTCGTTGAGTTTAGAAATATGGATAGAGGAAAGAGAGAAAACAAAACGCATGAAAGTAGAAGATATCGCGGTAAAAAAACATATTGCAGATACCAAAATTGTAAATAAAATCATTAATATAACATGTGCATCTTCTGCATTATGTTTTGAATCAAAATTTGCGTTGAATTTTCTCACCAAGAATGTTGATGCTGTGATGGATCGATTACATGAAAAGATTAAATTTGAAAGTGATCGACGCGATTGCATTATGACGGATATGCAACGAATATTTAGAGGGTATGTAGGAAGACAAAAAGCCAAAAGAGAGTGGAATGCCAGATTTTTGCAAAGCGTCTGGAGAGGATTTATAGATCGTAAGTTTGCTTTATCTAAGAAAAAAAGCATTTTAACTCTCCAAAGAATCTCTCGCGGTTATTTAGGTCGACGTTATGTGAAACAATATAAACACAGTCTTTTGTATTTGCAGAAAATTTTAAGAGGCTGTGTGTACAGACGTCAATTCATTCAACAAAAAGTAAGAGCTTTATGCGCACAAAAAATATTTAGAGGCTATAAAGACCGGGAATTTGTAGCGCAAAAAAAAGATGCCATTATATCTCTTCAACGTATATACCGAGGTTATATGGATCGCAAATATCTATCTAACTTACATAACTGTGCCACTATGGTTCAAAAATGGTTTCGTGGATACAGATGTCGTATATTTGAGAAAAAGAGAAATGTTGCAAGTAATTTGATCCAAAAAAACTTTAGAGGCTACCTTGGTCGAAAGCTTGTTTCACATCGCACAAGCTCCATTGTAAATTTACAGAGAGTCTTTAGAGGGTATATAGCGCAAAGGGTAGCTGATACGCGTAGGCATGCTTCCACAACGATCACTAAAATATGCAGGGGCTGCAGTGTTCGTTTAAAATTTTCACGAAAGAGGATACACTGTATCATCCTACAAGCAATTTTTCGGTCATTCTGCGCACGCTCAAATGCCCGACGCCGCTCAATTGCGATTCAAACCATACAAAAAATCTACCGTGGATACCTTGGTAAAAATATTGCTAAATCCAGAACAGCAGCTATATTGACGTCACAACGAGTGTTCAGAGGCTACCGTGGCAGAAAACGTGCTACATTGTACAAAAATAAGAACTTTAGTGCGGCCTTAATTCAAAAATACATGAGGATGCATCTGGTAAAATCCAAGAAATATTATTATCCAACATTTGAAGCGATACGAAAAAGTTGGTGTGTAGCTGTTGCTACAAGAAATAAACAGAAGATACCTGAATGGAAATCTGGATTTGTAGAAGAAATTATTATTGAGAAGTGTAAATATAAGATTAAGCTACAAAATTCTTGTTCTCTCTGTGTATATGGTCATAATACAATGATCAGACCTCAATTTGAGAAAGGTCAGGTTGTGATAGTTAATTGTAAAGATGATGGTGGCAAACACTGGTGGGAGAAATCTACGGTTTTTAGCGTTAATATGGCAAACGAATTCCCAAATAAAAGTACATATACAGTTGTTTTCCATGGTGTTGCTTGGTGTGCTGAAACGTTGACATTTTCTCGGTCCGAAAAAAAGGGAGTGATAGATGTTGTAGCATCTTGTTCAAATATACGTCCTTTTGAGTTTGACGAAGCTCCAATGAGTACTCTATCCGTAATCTTACCTTTAGGAGAATATTTTAATTCCTCACATTGGGGAGTTGGAAAATTGAGTAAAAAGCGTGACGTTCAAGATTTTACAAATTCTGAATCAAAACACATTTTTTTTGATGAAAAGAGAGTTGGAGATGGTACATTGAAAAGTAAAAATTTGTCTTTGTATCCTCCATCCTTCATATTACAACAGATTTCGGTTGGAGAAATTGTATTTCTTTTATCGATATCTGATCAGGGCAGAGCATCTTACGATTTAGGCATAAATATAAAGCAGAGTGTTGAACATGGTGGTTGCTGCAATGTTTTATGCTTCAACTCAGAAGCTGGTTTGCCAACCGCAAATATGAGCGGGACATGTAGAATCGAAAAAAACGTTCCTTATGGAAGAGTAGCACGCCAGTATCGATTGCGAAAACTTCATATTGGTTGCATGGTACACCTTAAGCAAAACGTTTTGAGTAAGTTTTATTCTGAAGAAAAAATCAACCGCAAAAGCATTTGCTGCTCAGGATATGTGACTGGTTATGGTGTCGATTTTTTTTCATACAATGTAGCTCTTCGGTCTGGTCGCTTACTAAAAAACATAAACCACGATTTATTGGTGCGTGGATACGAAAAAAATGTTGACGTTATAGCTGCTGACATTGACAATGAAAAATGGATATATGGCTTTGCGAATAACACCCGAAAATTGAGTGATGGCGAATTTGAACAAATGAGTCTAACTGATTTCAAGCAAAAAACATATGACGTTCCGGGATATTTGGTCTGGGGAATTCGTTCGTTGAATCCAGCAAGACCCCCTAGAGTAGGTGAGTCTGTGAAAGTTCATTATGGTAATGCCTGGCATCCAGCTTTGATTGAAAAACAATTTGAATTTAAAAAAGATGAGTATGAGGTAAAATTTAAAGTCCGGTTATCAAGTCTTGATCACGTTCGACGGTTGCACCATCCATCCATTGAAGTTGGTATTTCAAAAACTGACACCAATTTATCGGTGGGACAATTGGTGTCCATAAAAGATTATCATGGTAAATATTGTGATGCCCGTGTTTTAAGTAACTACGATTACAATTGTGATCCAAATCAATACCATAAGTGTCCAGGAAATGAAGTTGAGATTATTTTGTGGGATTCAGACGATAAAGCGGCAAGAAATTTTGGTGCGCCAACGATTAAACATCCAATGGTATCAACTGTCGTGCCTAACATTGAAGATTTTCAAGGTGGCACAATTGTGTCATTTTTTCATGAACAACAATATGGAATTGGTGAAATTGTTTCTGGCAAAGAAGAAAATGATATTTACCATAAAGAATATGTTACCTGCAAATACATTGGTTTGTGGAATATTGTAAAAATGCAATCATTTGTGTCCTTACATAACTTATGCAAAGTCTCTGAGAAACTCCCTATTACTATTTCCCGCAATACTGTAAGAAAGCATTTCAGTATTGGATCCTATGTGTTAGCATTTAGTACAGCGACGAAAAGTTGGAAATACGGGGTTGTGGTTCAGAACACAAATCCCGCATTATGTGTAATTGCTCCCCCGAATTCTCTCATGGAAAATTCATTTTTTTCGGAGAAAACATGGTTTATAAGAAATTCTAAACCTTTTTACATGATTGGTACTCTTGTGGATGTTGAAATATATTTAGGTGAGAACGATGGTACAAAAATCTCGAGAGGAATAGTTACTGATATAAAAGTGACTGAAGAAGGGATGGTCTACGACGTAAACATACAAGGGGAAAGTGTTTCAGTCAAAGAAAATTATGTATATGATTGCCTAGACTTAGGACACTCTGTAAGTGTCTATCATGTGAATCTGGGTGACTGGATCGAAGGTTTAGTAGTTCATTCACATGATCCAAGCAACATTGAGCAACAGTATCGCGAATATGATATTCTCTTGGGCCCAAATCATCAAAACCAGATCCTCAAAAAATATCCTCGTGGTCTTCTGGTACCACGAACATTCCAGCATTACCAAACTTCAGACCAAATCATTACATTATTTGAGAAACAAGTCTCCAAAGGTAAGATTAAACGTGTAGTGAAAGCAGAAGATGACCCATTTAGAATAAAATCTCAAATTGCAGTTCAGTTCAAAAAAATTGGAAAGCAAAATATCTACACTTACAATTGTATTCGTTATTTCAAAAAGAAAGACTGTGTGCGTGCATACTTACCGCAATACGAATCTTGGTATATCGGGACAATAATTGATGTTTCCGAATCGGAACTTGACTCGGCAGAGTCCATACATAAAGCAAATATTGTTTACAAAGTAAAGTTTATTAATGAAGAGGTTTATGATGTACAATATTGGCAAATTGTTAGTATCAAACGCAAAGATATTGATGCCGCAATGAAAATGTTTGCACCTTGTCAAGTTTTAGAAGACAGCATAAAAAATAAGCTTTATTCGGCTATATCGAAAAAGGATGTAAAATTAACTGAAGAATTGATCAAATCATTAACGCAAGAAGATATACAAAATCATAGCTTACTATCAGAGGCAATAAGAACCTCAAGCATGGAGCTGGTGGAATTATTTTTGGCAAAAGGTGCCAATCCTCTATATTATAATCCCGTGAGTGGAATGACGCCATTTCTTCTTGCATGCAAATTGGGAAAATTTGATATTGCTTTTTGCTTCTCTGAGGTTTGTCAAGGGTATATCGATTTCAATTCATCTAATTTAGATGAAAGTGCGCTTTTGCTTGCCCTAAAACATCATTTGCAGTGTGAGCATGATGATACAGAGTTGCTACAGTGGCTACTTGTTAGTGGCGCAGATATTTTTTTAGAAGGATCGGATATATCACCCTTGCGCATTGTTTCAAATTTTAGTCCCAATATATCCATTTTGGTGCAGTTTCTTACAAGTCTTGACAACTTTTCACATTGCGCCCTTGAAATGGCCAATATTGCTGTATCCGCAGCAATATTGGGCGATTTCGATGTGCTGCAAGTGTTACATAAATTCAATGATGAATGGCTGTATATGCTCAATGTCAACAATGAATCTGCAAATATTATAGTGGAAGAAATGTATGGCTTAACTATGGAGGAAGCGCTCAACATTCCTGTGAACGTCCATGAAATACAGGATCAAAGCAAGCTTTATGAATTCTCTGAAACAGTGTATGATTTCATTGATTCAGAATATGTTGATACAGAGAATATTTTTCGGCTCATCGAACTTTTTACTCCCAAAGAAAAAGATGTGCATGCCCTAGATGAGATTGTCGGGAAAGAGTACATGATGCGGTATTGCAAGGAAATTTTTCACTCTTTGCTGCAGTTTAGCTCTACGTCGAACTCTCTTTACGGAGAATTTGAAACTCTTAACTTTAAACATTTTGAGAAAAATCCAGATAGATTGCTGCGCGTTAAGTGGCTGATGGAGAACATTGGAACCATAATTTTGGACATAGAAGATGCAGAAAGTCTAAATCACGATAGTGGCAGTTCTCAAGGGTCATATGACCAGAGTTATGTACAATCACAGAATGAATCTTCCATGAGTGATGAATCTAGTTTCAATGGAGGGGTGTATTCAGAAAATATGGCTGGCAAAGTACAACATTCTATGTCATCCGGTGAAAGCATATCAAGCAGTGACGATGGCACCGGAAATGAATCCTTGGACAAACCACAAACTCGTTATCAGAATTCGTTAAGTGAATCTACTGACGATGATACCAGCTCATACTCAAGCAATTTCAAAGACGATATTGCAAGTTTAAATTCCACTGAGTCTGATAATTCTGAAGAAAGTAATGAAAAGGTGATAACTTCCAATGAGAATGAAAATCAACACGTAGAGAATGAAGTCAAAGACAATGTAATCACTTCTCCTCAAATTATGCAAGCAGATGAAAGCAGGGATTCTCACTCAAGCGATTCTGAAAGCATGAATTCTCACTCAAGTGATTCTGAAATATCGCAGGGAAGCAATCAAATTGAAAGTACCACTGAATCTGCTGTAAGTGACCAAAATAGCGAAGTGTCACTGGGATTCGGAGACGATCTAGATAACAGCGATGTAAAATTGGAAAAAGAGCAGCACGAAGAAACAGGAACAAAATACAATAGTGGTCATGCTCATAGTGATGAATCGTACGAAGAAGTGGAAAAAGAAAGTTATGATAGCGATGTAAGCTATACAGATGATGAGCAGTCGCTGGTGTCTGGAGAGATCCCAGTTCAGCAAAATGACAGTATCAAAGAAGAGGAAGAATCGGAAACAATTGATGATGATGAAAATGAATCGGAAAGGAATGACGAGGTAAGTGATAGTGATTCTAGTGTTGATTCATTTCATGAAGACCTTCATGAGGCAATAGATGGATATTTTGAAGATATCAACAACGTTTCATCAGAAGAAAGTGGAATTTCATCGGAAGAAAGTGCAACATCTTAAAGGATTAGCAAAATATTATAATATATTATTGTAAGCTTTCTAGAATACTATTTAATCATCCTATTATTTGCATATTCAAAGTTAATCGTATTCGTAGCTTTGTGCTCCTGGTGGCAAGCAATCTTGCATCAGAGAACAGACATCTTCAGCCCTTAAAATTTTATAAATGCCATGCGACATAGTGCGATATTGGAGATAGTGATCAAGACATAATTGAATTTCACATACTAACTTTACATTTTGCGAGCAGACATTGGCACTTTTCATCCACTCCAAGATGGTATTTATAGATGACTTCTTCAAAGGCTTTTCATGGAATTTATCAGGTGAAAGACCTGTTTCTTTGATATGGTGGCTATCCCAATTCTTCTTTGCTTTTGCTTTGTCATCTCCGCTTGCAATATCACCATACGTTATTCCAACGTCGTAAAGCACATTTACCATAAGTGTTCTATATCCGTATGTTCTTTCAATATCATAATCTTTTCTATAGGCATTCTTTACACGAACAATACCTCCACCTTCACTAAATTCTTGCGCAATTTCATGGCAAAATAATTTCAATTGCGATGGATTGCGGAACGATACACAGCATCCTACAAATAATTCAAATTGTTCATACACAAAATATAACATGAGAAATATCATATCATCATATCAAAAGAAAAGTATAAATCATGATACTCACTGACAACATCTACGTTAGACGCGGAACGGGGAAGGGGTGTATCATTCAAATGATCTGTTGTCAATTTACTAAACATTCTATGCGGTGTTTTTGGCCGAGCAGGCACATGCCTCGAACCCTTTACTCGTTTGCAGCAGGACATTACTTTCTTCTGAAATTTTTCATTTATATGTAAACTTAGAAATTGTAGAAGATGTATGAACGTAACATCTCCATATGAATAGGATGCATACTCAATATGTTTTTTATGTAAATTCCACGTGATTTTGGGCATATATTCAATCTGCCGCACCAATTTTCTTTTAGCATATCCCACATTACCAATGATTTCTGATGCCTTACTTTTGGCAAAATATTCTTCTGCAAGGGTCTTATGCGGCAATATGTATCCTTTGCATGCTACTTGTAGATCACTGAATAGAGCCGAAGGGTCATTCAAAGACAACCAAAATGATGGGCAAGACAATAGAAGATACACATATTTTTTGAGAAATGGAATTTTGTCTCCACTATGAAAAATGCACCTGATTGCTCCAAGAATCCACCGTGACGCTGATTCTGCGAGATACGATTGCATGCAACAAGGGGAGTCATCAGGAACAATTGTATCAGCAAATATGTTTTTGAGCATTTTAGATGTGGACTTCAAAAACGCAACTAACGGCATAGGGATGTTCAGTGAACGCTTCTCTCTAATGCGCCGAAATATATATTTGTAGTCGTTTTCAATATCAAGAAGGAAAACAGAAGTGGCAATGATATCGTGAGTTCGAGCATCAAATTCTTTATACAAAACTGTAAGATCTATTGAACGCCACCAGCGACCAGAGATATTGCGATCTTGATGATCTGAGTCACTAATTTTTGTGAAAATTTTTTTGCATGTTTCGTATGAGATATCGGGTAAAGATTTATATGCAAACATATGCAACTTCAACCATTTCACATATATTGAGCAAAGCTCAGCCTTCTGGGTTTCTTGACTTAAAAGTAGCTCCTGAAATTTCTTTTTGTGGCTGTTCATAAAATTCACAAAAAATTCGCCTTTAATCTTTAGCTGTAATTTCGCAATTTCACCAGAGTTATACACAGCAATGGTATTCTCCAAGCTTGAGCAGAATGATGAGCATTTTTTAACTAGATTACTGGAGTCAAAATGAATAGTATGATCAATGAGATGGTCGACATCTTTGTGCGCATTACATTTCATAAAAGCTGAGTAATCTTCATCCTTTTCCCAGTACTGTGATGGTGACGCCCCCTCTATATAACCCAGCGCGGGATCAACATCAAATTCAACGTGTTTTCGAGGTGCCGCAACTACATTCGAAGTCGCCGGTGCATCAAATACCAAAGATGATGCGTCTAGGTTGGTGACGCTTTGCATTGACTGTCCATGGTCTGGCTGCATTTCTTCTTGTTCTGTTTCACTGATTTGAAACTCAGCTCGGATTGGGCCAATGTTTTGTATTCTTTTTTTTTTTTTTTTTATGTATGCTAGCCTCTTTTCTC
>JACLAD010012542.1_pt1 | contig 13826 bp, 12 predicted proteins | sample 8027901 | NCBI WGS metagenome assembly JACLAD01 (sample SAMN15725071, study PRJNA655200) | protist metagenome | isolation source: fluorescence activated cell sorting (FACS) single amplified genomes of... | place: Spain: Blaines Bay Microbial Observatory, Mediterranean Sea | collected 2016-07-05
GTGGGGAGAGCGCGAGTGCCATGGTGCAAGGGGTGCTTGGAGAAGCGCTGAGGCGGAACGGTTTTGCGCAGGCTGGGGCGGCGATTGAAGCGGAGAAAAAGTGGCGCAAAGCGTTTCCAAGTCACTTTAAAGCGATGTATCATGCAATGTTGGGCAGTCGCGAAGCTTGCGAAGGGATCGCCAAAGATGTGCTGGCGCTGACGTATGATAAAATGCACTTGAAAGGGACACCTCTAAGTGCAGTGAGGTCTGCGCCGTCGTCGTTTGCCACGAAAATGATCCAAGGGAGCGGAAAAAGCTCCAAGCTCCAGTTTCCAGTTCCGCGGGAATCAAGTGCCGTGACTGTGCTCTCTGAAACCCGGCAAGAAGAGGTCGTTCATCTGACCAACCAAACCGAGATTGTCAAGCAGGTCAAGCAGTGGGTCGACGTCGGTATCGCGGAGCAGTCAGTGCTGGAATCAACAGAGAGGGTTTTTGCTAATTCTGCGTGGCTTGACTTACGAGACGAATGGTTCGTCTCTCTTGGTGCCGCTTCCGAGATGGGAGCGACTCGTACACTTCTAACCCTTGGGGCCACAGTAGTTGCGATTGAAATCCCGGGGAGTAAAAACTGGCAAGCACTGGTGGATTTTGCCAAAGGGACAAACGGTAAGCTCGTCTTTCTTTGCCGTGAAGAGACTATCGGTGCAAATGTAATCGATGACTTGGAGGAGTTAGTGGGCTGGATTTGTGAGGTTGTCCCTGCCAACAAACGGATTATCATGGGGTGCTTTTTGTACATGGATGGCGCAAAGTTTGTCAAAGTAGCAGCTGCAGCAGATCTGCTGTACACCAAAGTGTTAGAGCAGAGGCCAGGCACGGTGTTTAGTACCCTGTGCAGCCCGAGTGAATTGTTTTGCACTCCAGAGTCGGCCATGAAACAGGCCAAAGAAAAGTTCGCTCAAAGGCCTTTTCTTGATAAAGTGCTTGGTTTGGTCCCTACTGCGCTAGAACCCAACTGCCCGGAACGCAATCAAACTTCTGGCCTCTTATTGCAGGATTCACTTGCACCTATTCAGGGGTCCAACTATGCATTTGCAAAGTTTCTGCAGCGCGCCCGGACGATTGTGTCAGGCCCCCGGAAAGTCATTAGTAATGTTGCCCCAGCAAGCCTTACCTATTCTGTCATGCACAATTCCATCGTGCGCGCAGGGATTTTAGGCTGTGAGCGTTTTGGTATCGTCCCGTTCTTACCAGAGACCGCTAACGTGATCATGTCCTTATTATTAATCCACGATTTAAATCGCCTGGAAGAAAACGCAGCGCAATTCGAGACTCTCCATCCTCTCATTCTTTTCCAACACAACGCAGTACATGGAGGCACTTGGCGTTCAGCCTATTTTACGCAGAGCACTACTGAGATTTCGGTGCCAGTATTTTATGCAAACCGTGCCAACCAGCCGGCAGTGCACGGCCTCTTGGCATTTGCTGCCGGAGCGATGCTTTCTTCGCGATTGTAAAACAAGCCACCAAAGACGTTACTAAAATCTCTCTTTACTTACTCTTCATTAGCCTGGCATTGGGGATGGCATTGGGGATGGCCTTGGGAAGTTGGGATGGATGGAGAGAGAAGCGTGGAGAGAGAAACCCAGGCGTTCACTGAGAGTTTCTCTCTCAATTCTTTTTCAATTTTTTTTTTTTTTTTCCTCTCGATCTTGTTCGTGGCCGACGATGGCGGAGAGCGGCTGCCTGGTGTGCGACCCCGGCTCGTGGTCGTTCAAGTACGGTCTCGCCGGCGACGACCGTCCCCGCGTCAACATCCCCTCCACGGTAGGGCTCGGAGGGGCCGGGCTGCGGGTCGGCCGCACGGCGCTCGCGGAACTGGATGAGGAGGTACAGCTCAAAGACGCTATCGCCAAGGGGAAAGTGGTCAGCTGGGAGGCGTTTGAAGCGCTGCTAGATTTTGGTGACAAGGTGCTTTTTGATGAGGGAAAAGAGCCCGAATCGCGGAGGTACCTCTTTGCGGAAGGGTATGAAACAGATGAAAAGTATAGAAAGCAGCTCGCTGAGCTGATATTTGAGAAAAAGGGCGGTGCGTCTCTGTTTTTCAGCAAGACGGGTCCATTGAACCTTTACGCGTGTGCCCGAAGCACTGGGATCGTTTTGGATATTGGCGGAGATTCGTCCGTCGCTAGTGTGATAGTAGATGGGTTTTTGTCCAAGGATTCCGTGCAGAGCACTCCCGTCGGAGGAAAGCTCCTCTCTTCTGAATTGCTTAAACGCTTGGAGAAAGACGAAAATATTACCGTAGCGCCCCGCTTTTCGTTTTCCGAAAAGCATAAACGTGATGGTTCGCCAATTATAACGCGTGTTGACACCAAATGTCATCCTAGCTTTTCTCGATTTTGGAAACTTGATATCATGGAAGAGTTTTTCCATCGCTCTTGCAGGATATCTTCCATGTCACTTGGCCTCCTGGCCAAAGAAAAAACAAACAAAAAAGCTGTGCCTGGGGAGAGTGCAGCACCTCTGGGAGAAAACGGCGAAACAGAAAAGCAGCCTTCTGAAAAGAACGATGGCGACCCTGCTGCGGAAAATGTATATACTTTGCCGGACGGAACAGAGGTGCCAAGTGCTGCTTCTCTAACGAAACAAGTTGGGGAGCTCTTATTTGATCCAAAACCTCTCGAGCGTGATGATATACCCTTTGGCGTTGGAGACATCTTGATTCGTGCCGCACAAACGGTGCACAACGCGGACACGCGCCGAGACTTACTTGGCAACATCGTATTAGCAGGTGGATCAACCGCCATATTAGGACTTCCTGCTCGGGTAGCTGGCGAGATCGCAGCCAAAGCGAGAAGTGCAAAACCTCGGGTGATTGTCGGTGGTGCCCATGAGCGTAAATACAACGCATGGATAGGGGGGTCTATACTCGGTTCTCTTACCAACCTCCAAGACTTGTGGGTGACGCAAAAGGAGTTCAAGGAGCACGGGGATCGAATATTTTTGCGCAAATGCCCGTAGAACGTGAAACAACAAATTTTCTTTCCTTTTCTTTTTTATAAAAGTTTTTCTTCCCCCCCCCAAAATATACTGTCTATTGTCGTGTCCTCAGATACCCGCACATACGAAGACGATTTCTTCGAGACTTCAAGCCAAGCTTCCAGCCCAGAGAGGTCGATTTGAAAAGCACGAAGACAACGAATCACGAGTTGGATTGCAGGGACCCCGCGTTCGAGAAATGCATGGCCAGCTTTTGGATCCAATCCTTGGGCTTGGCAACGCAAAGCGAACGCATATTTTAAAAGCAGACCTACTTGGGCAATTGGCAAAAAAGTGTCCTTGCTACAGTTCACCTGATTTGAATCGCGCGCTTGATAGAATTTTAATAGACGCTTCGCCCCATTGGCTATTTGTTTGTGGTCGCCCAGCGCCTCTGCGTGAATTAAAACTCCGTGCGCAATGGCAAAATGTAGCGCGTTCCCTTTTGCGAGAAGGGAACGAGACGCGTGAACGAAACATTTTAGACCTTGCTCGATTGTCTGCGCTTTTTCAGCACGTTGTTTGAGCCGAGCCAACTCTTGAATTTCTTCCACGGTGCCTGCTTGGAGAGCTGTATCATAATCTGAAGGGCAAAGACAGCGCTTGCAACGACAAGTAAAGTGGTACATCTTTTCCAAATACGCTTGCCGTTCGTTGCAAGGTGTTGATATGGTGTCTGTGTATTGGATAGTAATATGTTCACCTTTAGAGATGGACCGCGTAGTCACAACGCGCATTTCGCCATCTTGACCGATCAAGTAGTCTGCATTGGGCCAGCAATCATGGTTGAAAATGGACCCCGTGGGGTAAAAACCGACACCCAGGGAAAGTTGCGTGCACGGATCGAGAATTTCAAACGCATTGACTTGACACCGCATCAACGCATTTGCAGTTTCGTCTACGTCCAAGCAGACCGCCGAGCCGGAAAGATTGGCCAATCTGTAAATGCAACGAGATACGTTCAACACAGAGTCAAGGTCCTCTTGCGAACGAGACGCTCGGTGCGTCAATATTTCAGTGGTATTTGCAAGAATATTCATAGCCCACGGATCTTCACTCGATGGGCCATACAATAGACGATCACGTTTCCAGCCATGGATGGCTAGTCGAAGGAGCAAAAGCAAGAGCTGCCCGCTTGAACATTCAAAAGCCCGTTGCCAATCTTGGTCTTTCAAAGCTTGGTTTGCAAATTGTTCAAATAGTAACGCAAACTGATTAAATGCCCTGCACTCGAGATCAGTGTGCCTTTGCTTCAGCCGTTTGCCCTCTGAAGAAGTTTTGCACCGCTCGCAGAAGGCTACCGCACCGCACCCCCAGCAGCATCCTTGTGTCGGTCGTTTGCATCGCTCGCACCTGAACGCAGGATCGGGCGCTCCAGGCGGCCTTTCGAGCACTCTTTGATGGCGTTGCACGAACGGCGGCGCAAGCGCCTCCTCCAGGGCCGCGCAACGCACCACAATGGTGCCAGCGTCAACATCACTCAACGCAACAAAGTGGGCCCCCAGTTCATCATTCGACTTGGCCAACTCGAACAGCATCCAAAGCCTCCCGTACCAGCACCCAAGTACAAGCACACAGCAACCAAACGGGGAAACGTGACCAAGTGACCAAACGAGAGGCGGGAAAGGGCGCTCAACGCCGCTGCACGCGTCCAACCCTTCGCCACATTAATTTTCTTTTTTTTTTCTTTTTTTTTTCTTCCTGATGAATGTTCACGTTGAGTTTCTTTCAAGTTTCTTTTAAAAAACAAGCCAGAAGCAGAGCAGGAGAGAGAGCCAGGCGAGAGCGCGGGCGGATGGTTGGAGAATCTAGAGAGAGTGGTCCATATCCAACGCGAGGTTCGTGGCTCTCTCTGAGCGTCTCAACCACTGCTGTTCTTCAAGTCAATCTCTCTCGCGCGCAGTCTCTCGATGTGGCTTTCGGGACTTTGGGACAATACGGTCGCGGCGAGCTCTGCAGTTTTGCAAGTGGGACACGTGCAGGGGACGTTGGACGGCAGAACGGGAGCCACGTGACCTCCATGGGCTCGCCACGGTCCGGCTTTTACATCGGCGTACTTCTGGCTTTACCAAAGCCTTACCGAGGGCGCAGAGATGACAGACCTACGCAACGAAGTCAGCGAAGACGATTGCGTTGAGGTCTTCTTTGTCAAGAAGTTTAGCCCGTCGTCCACGTACGGCGGTGGTGCGTGCTGGAGCTCGGGTACGGCCAATGCAAAATCATCTCTTCTGACGAGCAAGTCGCTTGCGGCGTAGATAAGACACACCTTGCACATGAGTTAGGCCACGCTTTGGGCTTGATGCACCCAGGGACCGGACACGCAACTCTACCAGATGGATCAAGTGGCACGCTTCTGTGTGGGTCGGGCTGGCAAAGGGACAACCCACGCCGTAACTCGCGTGACAATGGCAACAATGCAGTGAACCCTCTTCTGGTGACTTATTTTGACAGCTGGGATCTCGACACTCCTGCGTGCACTTCAAGTGCAGACTGCGGCTCTTGCTCCGCTCATATTCCCTCAGGCTCTTGCTAAACCCTGTATTCAACTCATATCATAAACTGACGATAAGATAAAATATTTCTAGTACGTAATTACAAACAGATCCTTTTTTTGGATTATTAAAGGTCAAAGTCTTGCGAGTCTGGAGCACCAGCAGCGGCGGCTACCCGCGTATTTTCAGCTTTGGAAAACCGTTTCTCGGCAGCACGAAGCATCGACTTTTTTGTTTCGTTTTCTTCGTCTTCGTCGTCAACAATGGGCTCGCTCACCCAGCCATGCACCTGCGCAAAGTAAAGACCTACGCACATGGCGCCGACCATAGCATACGCTGTCATGAATTTCCACTGCTGTGTGGATTCGGGAGTGCACCCAGCGCCATCAACGGGGAAAGCAACGAAGTTTACACACTCGACCGATCCAGCATCGCAAGCACCTTGATTGTTGCGCGATGCAAGGCAGTACAGTTGGGAGTTTTCGGCAAAGTTCTCCGTGGAGAGGACGTCCTGGTGCAGGATACCAAAAGCGGATAGCAACGCTGAGCCTGCGCACCAGCCAGCCGCGGGCAGGTAGTTGCGGTCAATCAAGTAGCAGGTGATCGAGGTAGAAACGAGGGCCAAGAGGAGATCAGCCCTAGATAGCGCAACAAAACCCCAGTAGCCGTCGTTACCAACGTTGCTGGCGCTAAGGCCCCCAAGAACAGCCCAGTCGAGAACGGCAGGGAAGAGACCAAAAACCACAGCTGGGTACTGGCGAACAGGAGCCGCTGCCAAAGCTTCTTGGCAGATCATGATGCCGACAAAGAAGATGAGCGGAGAAATCGCTTGCTTTGGCACGATGCCGTCGATGAGCGAAAAGAGGCCAAACATGGCGAAAAGGAAAAAGACGATGCAGTTGATCAGAGAATACGAAATTCCAGCGCCCATTTTCTTGTAAGCAGGGTGTCCGATGTATACAGAAGTGCCAAAGGGAGTGCCAAAAAGTGCGCCGATGATAGTGCCCACGCCGTCGCTGATCATGGTCTCGGGGACGCCGTACTTGTCACCTGCGTTTTCAGCGGAGATCACATTCATGAGCGAACCAGCAGCGGCTGCAAGCGCGACGGGGAGAGTGATTCCCATATAGTCCACGACGGCATTCCAGTCGCCAATCGCGCTGATGCCAGTGCTCAAGCCCCAGGCCTGAACATTAACGACGGAATCGCTCACCATTTCTGGGGTCGAAATGCCAGTCGACCAACCGAGGATAATCCCAACAACTGCAACAACCAGAGACTTGGGAACCGGGCCGAAATCCACGTCTCCAAAGTATGATGCAATAGAGAGGTACAGGGGCAAAAGGCCTGCAATGGGCTGCGCGTACGACCAGGAAACTTGGTTAAGACCGAGGAACACAAAGCCAATGCCAGCAAGGGAGGTAAGGAGGGCTACCATCGGGGCTGCTTTGAGGATAACAGGGCCAGCGGCACCGAGGGCAACACTGATGAGGCCACCAACAAAGTTACTCACGACGCCAGCTTTCCAGCCAGCTTCGGCGGCGCCTTCCATGCACTCACGGTATGCAATTGCTGCTTCGGAAGTCTGCACGGAGTCCGCGCCGCAAGTGAAAGCCACATTCATTGCCGCGGGGCCGATAATGCTAAAAAGAAATGCGAATGCACCAGGGGTATTAATGCCATACGGAAGAGCAGTCACTTTGCCAGAGCGATCTTCTTTGGCGCCAAGGCGAGCACCCATCCAAGTGTAGTATACGTTGCCAAAGATCATGGTCACTGCAAGACCGGGAATCGCGCGCCCGTAGATGATTTCGTTAATATAGCTGCTGAGAGGAGCCATCTCTTCAGGAAAGTTTGCCGCAACACCTTTGATAGCGTCGCCTTGAAACCCACGAAGTACGTCTTGTAATATGAAAAGCACTGCCAAAATAGTCGCTAGGTTGTCGAAGAACAGCTGCATAAAACCATTCAAGTCGCCGCGGCTCAGCACGAATTGCTCGCGAAGAGTCTGCACCATTGTTTTGTCGACCAAGTCTCCTTTTTTTGCTTTTGATTCCTTTTTGGTTTGCTTTTTGGTTTGCTTTTCTCAGTTTTCCCTTTCCCACACAAAAATACTAGGCGGCACGTGATCCCGGCAGACAGTGCTCCAAGCTCCCACGAAACCAGTGCCAGCGTTTTGATTTTCTTTCATACAGGAATTCCTACAGAACGTTGGTACCAGCACCACAGTGGCCCACACAACACTTTTACAGTTGTACTAGCTCTAGCCCGAAAACTTTTGCAAGTTCCGCCCTCAAGCGGCCGTGCGCAACTTGAAGTTCTCACCAGCCGAGAGCTCACGATCACAAGCCCAATTGCCTTCATTCGCCCCCTCCCAGGACGCAGCAAGGAAGTATGCATAAATATATATATCCCATCACGAGCTGTGCATGGGCGCGATGGGAGGAAGCAAGTCCGTCGGCGTCGATGAGATTTTCTTTTTTCCCCCTTTCACACACTTTTTGGAAAAATCATTTTAAAATGAAAAAGAACAAAGAGCAGCTTCATGCGGATCTGCTTGAACTTGAAAGAAAGAGAGAAGAGTGAGTTGGTTTGTGTCACCGTTGGCCGCGCGTGGAGAGTAAGTCAGTGAGTGAGTGAGTGAGTGAGTGAGTGAGTGAGTGGAAGCATCCCGTGTGTTTCTGTCGCTACTGCTGGTGCTGGTGGTGGTGTGTTTTCAGCGGGGAATGGTCGCCTCGGGTGCTTCTGTGCCGGGTCCGCAAGATTCGATAGGTGAGCAAGAAGGAGGACTACACGAGGAGGAAGCGGAAGAGGAAGAGGAAGAGGAGAAAGATGTGAACCAAGTGGACCCGCAGTCGGTAGAGGAAAAGGGCGAGGAGAAGAAATCGGGGTTGGGTCTGTTGCGCCTTGGGTTGGACTATAAAAAACACGTTTTAGAGGATTGGCGTAAGCGCGACGAAAAGAGGAAGAGCTTGTGGAGTCGCATGGTTGAAAATAACAAGCTTGACCTAAAAAAGACGGCCAATCAAGTAAAAGATTATATTCAGACGTACATGAGTGGAGAGTTTGGAGAACCGTCATGGCGTGATAAACGTGACTTTTTATTTAGCGCCGTCCGAGGTGACTTTTATGCCTGCAAGACGTATCAGCTCAAATTTTGCGAGGTTCAAGGTGCGCTGGACTGCCAAAATGAAAGAGATGGCATGACGGCACTGGCAATCGCAGCAGAAAATGAAGACCAAAAACTTGTCGAGTTTTTACTCGCAAGAGGGGCGAACCCGATGATCAAAGACCGCTTTGGTAACACTGCACTTCATTACGCCGCTTTGTCTTATGATGAAGAGATCGCCGATGTACTGTTGCTAAATGGCTCCAAAGTTGACGTTCGGAATCGCATGGGGGTCACCCCTTTGATGATGGCTTGCGAAGCTGGCGATGCGGGAATGGCCAAACTGTTGTTGGAAGATTTCAACGCAATACCAAATAAACGTGACAAAATCGAAAAATGGACTGCGCTACACTACGCTGCAAAAAGTGGCGACGTCGAAACGATCAAAGTGTTGCTGAAAAACGGATGCGATTATTCCAAAATGTCGGCCACAAAACGAACGCCACAGGATGTCGCGCTGGATTGCGAGCAAGAAGAGGCTGCCATGCTGCTGGTCAAGTGGCGGCGACGCGAACTTGGTTTGATAGAAAACAAGTTTAGTGAAGCTGCTATGGAGGATTTGGACCTCTTTGGAGGCATCTAGCTAGCTCTAGAATGCCTGCCCGAGCAAGATAAATGGAGCATCGCAAGAGAGCATGTGTGTGTACACACGCCATGACTCACTTCCTCCCATTTTCTTTCCCGCGTGGGCGGAATCGCACCATCCTTATGTGCGCCCCGTACCCGGCTGACCTTGAAGACTTTAAAAAGCGGAATCCTTCCATTTCCGCGTTTTTGTCACCGTGACCGTGACCGTGACCAAGAGAGTTCCAACGGCCTTTTTTTTTCCCACTGGCCAATTCTCGAGGGGGACCAAAAAAAAGATAAAAAGAAAAAATGCTGTGTTTTAATTCGGCCTTTTTTTTAAAAAAGGGGGGCATTGGGAATCATTGCACGTAATGGTGAAACTGGTAAAACAAAAGCATGCCCAACAGTGCGAAGAGCTGTACAAGGAGCACAACTAGTATTTGAGAAAGCAAACCTTGAATGAAGTTTTGATGATGCTGCTGCTGCTGCTGCTGCTGTTCAAGTTGCTGCAACAGGGAATGAAATTTCGAGCGAACTTTAATGGTGAGAACCGTGTGGGGAGTTGGCGTACCAGGGAGCAATGGATCAGTTGGCAAGTCGGTATCTGCGAACTTTTGGCACTGCTGCTGCCCCTCAGCGGTTTCAAGTTGAGCCGTGTCAGTCGACTTGTCCGCTGGCAGCACTGGCAGGGCTGGGGGACAAATGGAATTTGTGTGTTTACCAGGGGCCAAGTTAGCCCCTGTTGTACCGGCAGCAGTCCTTTTTGCTCTTTTCTTTTCCCTTTCGTACAGCTCCCTGTAGTGTTTGTCTATGGTGGCAGCAATCAAAATATGGTGAGAAATGAAACAAGAGTCGAGTTGGAAGCAAGCCTGAGGATTCCAAGTATTTAGAAAAACCAACGTACCGCAAGGATGGTCCCAAATCGACTGACCTGTTGCAAAATTGAAGTAATAGATCTCACCCGTATCGAGTGTTTTGCACGGTTTCCAATCTGCTGGCAGCGGCGCTTTCAAACCCTCTCTTGCTATATACAAGAGTTCAAAGTCTGGTCCTCCAGTTCCTTCATCATTGATATCCTAGTTTTGAAAAAAGTAGGTGAATGAAATACAACCCCAACAACAACAACGACAAAAAGAAAAAAGCCATACCATCCCGAGAAACTTTGCATAGTCCACGAGTTCTTTTGTTGAAGGTTCATAGTCCGGATCAAGTGATTCTTCCATAATAATGCTGTCGCATCCAGCAGAGAACGACGACTCGTTATGGTGTCCGGAAGAGCGAGGGCTGGCCGTTTTCGAACAACTTGAAAAGCCAGCAATTTTTGGCGCTCCGAGTCGCAGTGGCCCATCACACTTTTGCTTTTCTTCTTCGAGACGAGACTGTTCTATTTTCTTCAACAACCACGTTTGTGTGTCATCGTCGGCGCTCTCTCGTTTGTCATCGACCCGCGGGACGGTCATGGTGTATGGGGACTTTGCTTCCGAGTCGGAAAACGTTGCGACGATGGAACAAGTTGGACGTGCTTTTCTCATTTTTCGTGATGGGAATCAGTCGTCTTCGTGGAAAGAGAGTTGGACTTGGATGCTTGCTTGACGGGCAACGAACGGCTTTGCTCGATGCGGTTTTGTTCCTCCCTCCCTCCCTGTTTTTTGCCTGCTTTTTTTTTTTTTTTTTTTTTTTTTTTTTTTTTTTTTTTTTTTTTTCTTTTCTTTTTTTCTTTTGAGTCTTTTGAGTCTTTTGAGTCTTTTCGTCTCACAGCGGGGATAGTAGCGGGTTTGTATCTTTGCTCCTCGAAAATTTTTCTTTTCTACACCCTCCTTTCCTATCAGTGTGGGCACAAACGAGAGCATAAGCTGTTTTTTGACCGTCCTCAAGAAGCTGCGGAAACCTTTTCCCAAACTCGCTCTAATTTTTTTTCATTTTCTGCGATTTTCCGATGAGAATGTCGCATGACTTTTTCTTCGGAGCTGCTGGATGCAGCTGGAAAATCAGTGAGATTCAAAGCATTTGAAGAACGCGGACCTTTTCTACTCTTCCTGCCGAGTCCTCGGAGACTCTCCCGACGACGAACGCGAGGTCTTGGCGTATGCTTTGGAGAGCCGTTCATTGCCGGCCCGGGGTTGAACTGGAGTTCGCCAAGGATTGCATTACACGTCCTTCCAGGCTCCAGCCAAGTCATAGAGGCGCCTCTATGGAGACGAGCTCCTCCGAGTCGAATGGCTCCAGGAATCGGGTATGTTTTAGCAAAAAGTCTACCAGGGATTCTCAGATATTTTTCTCTCTCTCTCTGTTCGACGAGAATTTTCAGGTTGATCAAAAATAGTAAATGCCCCGAAAAATTCGAAACCGGTGAGGCGAAGAGACTGTTCCAAAAGCTGTTGCTTCCCTTCCAAAGTTCCGTGGAGGAATTCATCAAAACAGCAAATGCCCCGAAACATTTGAAACCGGCGTTCAAGTTTGAGGCGAAGAGACTGTTCCAAAAGATGTTTCTTCCCTTCCAAAGTTCCGAGGAGGAATTTCTTATCCATGATTGCAAGGAACGAACGAAAATGGCAAAAGTCCGCATCGTGGAATCATTCTTTTGTTTGGTTTCATCCTTCGGACAAGGCGGCCCGTCCGAGTCTTCTTTTTTTTCCTCCCCCAAGTTCTTTCGCCAGTGTCATCTGTGCCAAAGCACATTTTTTTTCTCCAAGAATCAAATGATTCAAGCATATCGCACCGAGTATTCGCCCATGTACCACCATGTGTTTGTTCAGGCATGCTTCGCGATCATCCTCCATCCTCATCTCCGAGTCCAGCCTCCGTCTGCCAGGGAAATCCCCGCTACTACCAGTTTCCATTCTTCGCAGGGAATCTGCTCGCTCTAATTTTTATTTACATACGCCATCTCATCACAGTGGGAACCCTCCCTTGGTGATGATGATGATCACTGATCAGATGATCGCCCAGATACTCTTCACTGAGTTCATCATAGCATGGCTCCCCCTTGGTCCCACTTGCTGTAGCTGCAAATGATGGTTGACGATCGCATCGTCGCAGATGGAGGACAAATTCCAACTTGTTGGAAAGCGAATCTTCCATGGAAAGAGAGCAGCTTCCCAAGAGAGAGTCGAGATTCTTTCCGAGAGAAAAAAGCAGAACAAAAGCGTTGTTTCGCGCTCTCTCGCTCGCGTGCTGGTAAGCAGCAGGTGCAGAGCAGCAGAGGAAAGGAAGAAACAAGGAAGGATGATGTGGTTCATCTTTTTGTGGGTGTTTCTATTGGCATTCATACTCAAGGCGTAGAGACAGCCAGCAATGGGGTCAGCTCGCTCCCTCCTCAAGGGTTGAACGGAGCGGGTAGTGGTGAGCTGGGTCGAGGTGGTAGATAGGAGGAGAGGCGTAGTTGGAATGGGGAGCGCGTGAGCAACGGACGGGAGGCCGGACGTTTCTTGGACGGTGACCGAGAGCTAGTTAGAGTAGGAGAATGAATGAGGGAAACCCTTTTTCTTTCTCCGGACGTTACTAAACAAACGGGCCTTTTCCTCCTTGTTTCTTTTGTAAAGATAAATTGAAAATAGAGTTTCCTGTAACACTTGTATTGTTATTCTAGTTCTAACACATTTGGTTTTGACACTTGCCTGACCAAGCTGTAAATGCTTTTAATTTGCTCAACATCCCATTGGTCATAGTTGAGACCTTTAGATAAGCGAAAGTCCCCCTTTACACCAACTGCATGTACCTGTTATCTGTCAACCTTGAGCTGGAAGTGCATGAATGCCACAGGCTAGCGGCAAGCAACCCGCGGAGGGACGGCTCTGCGCCCGAGTCTCGCTCGACGAGCAAGGAAATGTTGAAAGAGCTTGGCGAGTTCCTCAAGTTCACGTTTGCTGCATACAAAGACCTTTTAGGGCACCTCGACTCGTTTGACGGGCAACTGTTTCCGCTGCTAGAGGGTAAAATCGAGCAAGCCCTCCACGATTTGCAGTCATTTGCCTCCGCCGACGGAGGCAGCGCTCCCCCCATGTTGGCGCCCTCGCAGCAACTTGCAATCGAGCCGCACGTTCTGCAGCACGAGGTCGATTTCCGCTCTGAGATCTGCAGCACAGGGACTCCCTCAACCGTACTCATCTGGCTGCACGGAGATGGGCCCAACGAGAAGGCAACTTGGGCGAGCACGTTTGAAAATTTCGGGCTCGACAATATGGCCTACATCCTGGAGGATATCCGCCCTTTCTTCGTAGACGCGAATGTGGCAAGCGGGTACGGCGTAACACGTTGGTTCCAAGACGGGCAAGGTGTAGCACCTCCTCTTGCCCACTCGATGAAAAATACGAAACTAGAGCCAAATCTTGATGTGATCCTCAACCAAGTCAACCCGCAGCAAGCGATCATGGCGTTGCTAACGTCGTGTAAGCAAGCCATGGACAAGGCAGCAGCAGCAGCAGCAGCAGCATCTCCAGCAGGAAATTCAAAGATTAAAATGAGCGACTTTGACGTCCTAGGCGACCTTTTCGCCACATTAAGTGCCAAGCAAGAAGACCGCGAAGCACTCTTGAGAGCAGCGGACGCTGTCAAACAAGCAGTGCGTTTGCAGC
>JACLAD010011645.1_pt1 | contig 13815 bp, 4 predicted proteins | sample 8027901 | NCBI WGS metagenome assembly JACLAD01 (sample SAMN15725071, study PRJNA655200) | protist metagenome | isolation source: fluorescence activated cell sorting (FACS) single amplified genomes of... | place: Spain: Blaines Bay Microbial Observatory, Mediterranean Sea | collected 2016-07-05
CAATAGGGGAATATGAAATTGTATTTGACGAGGACTTACCAATTAAAATTGAGCCTCGAAAAGGTACGTTGCATCCATTAAATCCGCCATTGCGTTTGGAAAGGTCAGAGGAAAACTCCGAGGATGAACGTGATGATGAAAGCATTGATAGTGAAGCAAGTAGTGAAATAGAACGTAGGAGAAAAAAAGAAGAAGAGGAAAAAGCACGTAAGGAAGCAGAATTAAACTTTCCAAAGAAAACTTCAGAAAGAATCCGTATTGATTATTTAGGAAAAGAATTAGGTGCCTTCCGTGCCATTGCGAAGGTAAAAATGGTTGGTCAACCAGACCGAGTATTGGATATCAATGCACAACTTGTTGAGCAACATCTTGAATTGGTATTACCAGAAGGTGGTGGTCAAGTTAGTAATTTAGCATTTGGAACCTTGTATTTTGGACATGATCGTTCATTTACAACATTATTAGTAAACAATGGGCCGTACCCGGCATCATTTAACATGATATTAACAGAAGATGCTCAAGAGGAAGAATCCGATGAAGATGATGAGGCAAAAGAAGTATCGAAAACAGATAAGCCAGCAGCACCATTTGTTGCATCTCCAGCAGATGGCATTATTCAACCATATGCACAATTACCTGTCATCTTGACATTTTGTCCACAAGAGAAAAAGAAACAAACGGGTTGGGCACAAACAACACCTAGTCCAAATGATTTAATGCAAACTTTTGGTATTCAAGGTACCGTGGAATGCTTAGATACGAAACAATCGATTGGATTGCAATTAAGTGGAAAAGCTGTTGTTGCGAATGTCAAAATTGATGCATCAGTTTTTGATTTCGGGGAATGCCCAGTGCACGATCGACGTGATATTTTAACTACCATAACAAATGAAGGTTCCGACTTACCAGCGAAATGGGTAGTCGATAAAGTCGCTCAATTTAATTTTAAACCTGGAAAAGGTACGCTGCAACCTGGACAAAGTCAAAATGTTTTAGTCTCATTTAAACCTACCCAATTAGGAAGATTCCATAAAAATGTTAGTATTAGTGTGGAAAACGGAGCGAATTTATTACCTTTGCGCTTAGTAGGAACATCGGAGACTGTTGGTGAAAGTGGGAAAAAAATAATTGGTGGACCAGATGCAATACCAGAAGATTTTAAACCAAAATTTAAATTTATTCGACAGGACGATCCATCGTTAAACATATCTCCAAAACGAAAATTTCGACGTGGTATGCCATGGGAAGATAGTTTAGCTGAAGCAAGTGAGGAAACTGGTAATTTGATTGGTACAGGTACAACACCTGAAATCAATGTTGCAGATGCACGTTACACATTTAGTGTTCCAGATTTAATACGAAGACAAGCCCATCGTGCGCAATATAAACAATATTTACATGATATGCGTGTACATCGTAAACGTCAACATGTCAATGCGGAAAGGCAAAAACATGGATTGTCTGCATTAGGTGATCCAAATGGTGTGGATATGGGAATGAACCCACGAGCTGGCCTTCGCAGTCCACAACCAAAAATGCCACAATCAGCAGATCCATTATGGTTGGAACGCCCAATGGATGAAGATGGTGGTGCACCAAGAAGACGTGTTAAAGTGCCGTCAGATGAAAATAGATTGATCAAGCGTAAATTTAAACCATCGCCAACAACACCTGCTGAAGTACGAGATATTGATGCTGAGTTAACGCCAGATAATTTGAAAGATATCGTTGCTGGTCCAAAAAATCTTGATTTCGGCCGTATTGTAGTAAGATCCGTTGTTAGTAAATCATTTGCAATTGGCAATAATTTAGCACAAAGTATTTTAGTAACCATGGTAATCGAAGAGGAAGAATTACATCGCTCAACTCCTGAATCGCAATTGATTCCACCTGGTGAGATTGCTGGATTTGATATTACTTTTTCCAGTCGTGATACTCAAAACTTTCGAAAAACCATACAATACACCGTAAACAATAAATATCAATTTAAATTCAATGTGACTGCAAATGTAGTGCCAATTCAATTGGATCTATCGCATGAGGATCTTAATTTCAGATTTGCAAGCGACGATCTTGAGCCAGCCATCACGGAAACTATTACCATTTCTAATCCAGGTAATGCTCCAGCTGATTTTTCATGGCAAACAGGCCGATCGAATGTATTTACAGTAGATCCAAAACGTGGAACGGTTCCAGCATTCAAAGATATGGATGTTAAAGTGACATTTCGCCCTATCACAAAAGCAGCAAAGCAAGAAACGTTGCGTATGGCAGTAGCAAATGGACAAGGTGCTGAGAGGCAATTGCCTGTCGATGGGGAATCGATTGAAGGTAAAGTTATATTCAAGGACAAATTGTTAGATTTGCAACAATTTGCAGTTGGCATACCTCTGGAGAAAAATATTACTATTAAAAATGCATCGAAAAATCCATCGGTGTATTATTTAGAATCCAATGCGCCTGGAATTACCGTAACTCCAACAAGAGGACGTGTAGGTGCAGGAAGTACAGTGGAAATCAAAGTGAACATTAAAGCTCCGAAAGCACATAATTACATGGGGGATAGCATCACTGTCCAAGCCAGGGGTGGAAAAGTATTGACATTGCAATTATCGGGTGAAGCGTTGATACCTGATATTGCTGTTGAAGAGGAAGAAATTGATTTTGGTGGTGTTACCATCGGATCTAACATGAAACATCCTATATCCCTTTTCAATAATGGAAGCATCCAAGCTACTGTATTTATTGATTTGGAGAGGTACCCAGAGTTTAACATTGGTTTAGCGCCAGCTGGTGATGGGCAACAAACCGATCTTGAAAGTGTTTTTGTGCCTGTAATGGATACACGTTTAAATAGTGCTAGTACGCAAGCTCCATCCACGGCGGCTGGGAAACGTGGAAGTTCCAGCCGCTCAAAGCGAAAGAGTAAGGAAACGGATGGTGGTGATGAGATCCCAACCGCTCGTAAATTCCGATTATCAGTTGAGTCAGGGAGAAGATTAAAGTTACATTTAATTTACTCTCCTCAACATGAACGGAATCACGTTTTTGAAATCCCATTTAGTCTTGCTGGTATTGATGGTAGACCACCAGAAGGTATGCGTCGTGTCATTGTTGCTGAAGGTTTAAAGCCGCGTTTGTTGTTGTCACGCACAACTGTTGATTTTGGCGATCGCGTAGTTAGTAGGGATAAAGGTATGCGATTCCCATACCATACCGAGTTGACATTGACCAACCGTGATGAAACGACTGTCGCATGGGAAATTGATAGTTCAAATTTAAATTTAGATCGTCCAGGAACAAGAGATTCGATGATCTCGGCAACCACTACGATGACATCTATGACTGGGTATGGAGGTGGACAAGCCCAACCAACTTTTTCCATAGAACCAGCTGAGGGTGAATTAGAGCCAGGTGAGGGAAGAACCGTTAAGATTAGTTTTTTGCCGCAAGATGCAACAGTGTACGAAGCTGAAATTCCTATATATTTAGATGGTAATCGATCGCGTCCATATTTAATGATTCAGTTGAAAGCAAACGGCATGTATCCAAAATTGACTTTCAGTGTAGATGAAGTTATTCTTCCAGCAGTCCCATTAGGTTTAAAATCAAAAGCTAGGTTTGATTTAATTAACAATGGGTATGATCAACTGGAAGTTTCATACCAATTGCCAATTGATAGTGCACATATACCTTTAAAAATTACTTTCCCTGAAGGAAAGGCTATAGGGCTTTCCAAGGCAACACTTCCAGTAGATGTTAGCTTTGCATCTAGAAAACCAATGGCATTTACTGCTAAAATAGAATTTATGGATGCAGGCGGTAATAGATTTACCATTCCAGTTAGTGGAACATCAGATGCTTGCCTATTGACTAATTATAATTTTATCCGTCACAACCTGGATCCATATGGCGGGGATAAGAAATTTGGATACTACGTTGCAGATGAAAAACCAGTGCAGTTATTTGATAATGCTCAAGTTAGAAATTTGATGAAACAGGATGCTAAGAAAAGTGGACGTGGTACGCCTAGAGAGCTTGAAACACCATTTGGTCAAACTGCTGATAAAGGTAGTAATGTTGAAGGCACTTTCGATAAAAGCACGAAGATTGGCTCAGAAAGCGTAGAAGCATTACGTTCGTGGTTAAATTGTACGGCTATGAAAAGTCCAATTGAAAATATTCCAAAAGATTTCATCCATTCCAACGGGCGTATTTTAATGGAATTGATTGAAACACTTACCGGCCGTAGCGTTCCAGGAAAAATTACAAAATTATCATCAAATAAACGTGAGCAGCCACAGCAATTATTTAAGCAATACGAAGAATGTTTAGCCCATTTAAAGGGTCATGGTGCATTGTTGAATCATATTCGTCCAGAAGCACTTTTAAATAGACATGATTATGTCAATATTTGCAGTCATCGTGAGGCAACAAAGTTAACACCATCACAGCTATTGGCTAGGAAAAAAGAATTGGAGAAGGAACATAAACGTGTCTCTCAACCATCTTGGATAGCAGTTTTGTACCAAGTTATTAAAGTCTATGTTTTAAATCGTGTTACGCAAAAACAATATGATGTATTGCCAGGTGTAGATCCAAAGAGACCATTACCGGGTTTTAATGGAGATAGGGCAAGAACGGCTGATTCTGGTGATTCTGGTAAGAAGAAGAAGAAGAAAAGAAAACCAAAGGCAGACCCAGCTCTTGCAGGAAGTAATATATACTCTGTCTCCGAGGGTTTGCTTTTAAAATGGTTAACATATCATTTTGTATCATTAGGGCCAGAGAATCCACGTAGGATCGCAAACTTTGAAGAAGATTTGAGAGATGGATCTGTGCTATGCCATTTACTTCAAAGCCATGTTCCAACGATTGCTAGTAATGGAAGACCATTGTTTGGCTTTAAACGTAATCCACAATCTGCGGAAGACAATAAGATCAATTGTGAAAAATTTGTAGCAGGATTACGGGAATTAGGTTTGGATTTATCAATACCACAAAATGCATTTTCAGAGCCAAATGGTCGCGACATGCTTCTTTTAATTATTTACTTGTACCAAAATTTACCGCAATACGTACCAAAAACTACTATTGAATTTTACGGTGTTCTTGGTGAACGTGTTGTGAAAAGTATTGAATTAAGAAATCCAGCAAAGAAGCCTATCAGTTATTGGGTAACTGTGGAAGGTTCTCCAGATTTCAAAATTGATAAACGGCAATTGCAACTAGATAATGGTACACAAGAACAATTCCCAATAGAGTTTGTTAGTAGATTTACAAAGACTGTCAATGGGCGATTAACATTCCGTGCACAACGCGATGGTGGTGTCAATGCAGCAACAATGGTATTCAATTTGAAGAGCATGGTACACAGTCGCAAAGCCGTATTTACGCATCAAGTTGAAACACCATCGTATGAACCTAAAAATGTAGAAGTTGAAATTGCAAACCATTTCTCCTCTGATTGTGTTTTCCAATTATCCATGACACAAGAAGTGTTATTGAATAATAAATGGGAAGATGCAAGCAATTTTATACGTGGTGGTGCGAGCAGGAAAAAAGGTGGAAAAGGCAAAGGAAAAAAGAAAGGTGGTCCAAAAAGAGGAGGAATTGGTATGCGAAAAAGTGATGCTCTTGGTAAATCATCGGCAGTGCCAGTGAATCAATTACCAGATGATTTAAAAGAAGCTGCATTCCCGAAACCCTTTTGGTGCCGCAACTCTACAGTCAAAGTCAAAGCAAATTCAACATCAACCATTACCGTGCAATTTTTACCATTACAACCTGGTTCGTATCGTTGTCAATTAATTTTGTTAGATGAAAGAGTCGGAGAGACTATGTATGAAGTGTTAGGAACGGGTGTTAATCCAAAACCATTAGATAAATTTATCTCAAAAATTGAAATGACAAGCTCCATACAACGACATTTATCGATACCATTTACAAATTTACAATTAGAGAAAGCGCGAAATGCAGCTATGGAACGTTATGCTGGATCAACGTTAAAGAAAATGCGTGATGCATTGAAAATGTATACTTCCAGTGAGAAACCACCGCAATTGTTTACCTTAGATTTTAACTCTCCATTTTACCAATCTGCGCCAGACTGCACGGTTGGTGAAGTAAAAGAGGGTGGTGGTGGCAACGTAAAGGCGGTGCTAGCAACACCACGTGGTGCAATGGGAGATGGACAAGGTAGTATCCTTGTTAATTTCCAACCAAGTGCAGCTGGGGAATATCCTGGACGGTTAGTTATGCGCTCGCCATTAGAAACTCGTATTTATGATTTCTATTTCACCGTGCAAGCGCCAAGTAAGGAAAAGGCTTTAGAATTTGAAGCGCCTGCAAGACAAGCAATTACGCAAGAAATTCCTATTGTAAATAACAGTGAGAAAGATTGGATGATTGGAGCTAAAATTACTGGAGAAGGCACGGCACAGTTTAAAGGTCAAAAACAGATGAAAGTAAAAGCAGGTGAGGAAGGAATTTATAAGTTACAATATAAAGCAGAATGGGTCAGTGAAGCATCTGCGCAACTTACATTATCAAATGCTACTACAGGGGAAGATTATGTATTTAGATTACGTGGTACGGCAGATGAACCTCTTGCAGAGGAACATGTTCGTATTGAATGCCAAGCTAGGCAACGGGTATCACAGCGTTTCCGTGTTCGTAATCCATCTAAAAATGCTGTTGTATTTAGTGTCGAATGTGACCTTCCAGGTGTTAGTGGAGATGCTACTATTGAAGTTGGTCCAAATACTACTGCTGATTATGAATTATTTGTTCGTCCATTGCTTGGAGGAGAATACAGCGGTGCGATAACATTCATAGCACCAGATGGATCATTCATTTGGTACACTATTGAAATCTTTGCAGAAGCTCCAACGTCTGAGGATACGCTTGAATTAAAAGCATTTGTACGTAAAGCAGTCGCAGTTGAAATTGGTTTAGCAAATCCGTTGAATGAACCAATTGAATTTGAAGTGCGCTTAACTGGAAATGGATTGCTAGGGGAAGAAGTCTTTGTTTTAGGTGCAAAAGAGTCGGGAACATATGAATTATTATATTCACCATTGCTTCCAACGGATGAAATTGGATCCATCGTATTTGCAAATCAACATGTAGGTGAAGTTTGGTATGAGTTGCATTTAATCGCAGAAGCAGCTCCTCCAGAAAATTTAGAACCTATGCGATGTTCCGTAGGATTACGATCTAGGCAAAAAGTGCAATTGGAAAATCCAACTAATGAAGTTATTAAATTGAAAAGCGATGTAAGCAATCAATTGAATTTTAGAGTTTTACCACCAGTAGTTGTGATTCCACCATATGGTATGGGTACTGCTGAGATTGAATATACTCCATCAAGTTTAGATGAAGTTCAACAATCATCAGTTGTATTTAAAAATAGCAAACTTGGGACGTGGAAGTATTTCGTAGAAGGACAAGGCGATCCGCCATCTATTATGGATTCTGTTGAAGTTTTTAGTGCTATTGGCATTCGTGCATCTGCAACATTCAGTTTCCGTAATCCATTTTCAGAACCAATTTCTGTTAATGTGAAAATGTTTTTCGGTGATGCAAATGGTAAAAATGCTGAAGAATCTGCTAATGCATTTACGTTGTTATTGAAAAGAGCAGATGCAATAGTACCAGCATTCAGCGCTTTGCAAGTTCCATTCATATTTGCACCAACTGGTATCAGTGAATACCATGCAACTGTCGAAGTGGAAGCAGGGCAAGGAATGTTATGGACTTTCCCAGTCAAAGGTATTGCGGAAGCACCACCAACTGATGATGTTGTAAGCTTAGTAACGGCTGCAAGAAAACCAGCGAGCGAAATGTTTGAATTTGAATTGCAAGCTATTAGCGCAGGAGATGCTACGTCTAATACAAAATTTTCATACGATTTAGTTGTTCCAGATGAATTCAAAGCTATTGTTGATAAATCATTAGTAATCTCGCCATTGAAACGTAGTATTAATTCTCCAGATGAACCTATGGTATATCAGTTTGATTTCAATCCATTAAAGCCATTTAGAGCAAATGTAGAATTTGTAATTAGTAAAAATACTGGTGGGCGTTGGAAATATCCTATGTTATTAAATGCTACTGAACCTGCTGTGGATGATGTAATCGTAATTGAAGCTATGATGAATCAAACCTCCAGTGTTAGCTTTAAATTAAGCAATCATTTCAATGCATATAGTGATTTTGAAGCTAAATTTACACCAGATAGTCCGTATGAATTTACAGTATATCCAAACGAAGGTGTACTTGAACCACCTGGTCAAGAAGGTACAAATTTCATTGTTTCATTTACACCAACTGAATATGGTAAAACACAAATTGGTCGTTTAACGATTGTTACGGAAGATATGCAATGGACTTACGAAGTGCGTGGTATTCCACCAGTTTATGTTGCACCAACTGGTAAAGCAACATTATCAACTAGAATGGATAAATCACTTACTAAATCATTAGGAAAAGCAAAGAAACGTAATTACTTGAAACAAAACATGAATGTTGGTAGTGGAAAAAATTTGCGTAGTAGAAGGAAGTGAAAGGGGCGCGGTAATGTCTAGAATTATAGGTCATACTTTAATAAAAATTTTTTTATTTTTAAAAAACACTGATGGTTAAAATCTAAAGTTATTATTTCGTATGATATATGATATAATGATATATATAATAATTTTACACTTCTCGTGGTTAAGTAATTATATTCGTATGATATGAGATATATATATATATATATATATCAAAAATAATATATATGCTCAATACTCAATCGCAAGAATAATATGCTATCCTACTATAATAAAGTTCTCATACACCTCTGCAAGCTAATACTCTACAAGCACCAAGTAGGTTTCTATCCTTCCAACATGTTCGAAATGAGGAGAAAGACGCATTTGAATCCTATCAAGAGACTCAATTGAAAAAGAATCGTGCTGACTTATGGGCGAAATACCAATTGTTCTTCTCTGATGCATATCGTAAGAAGCATCGTAGATCCCATTTCCGTTACCGTCCAGATTGCAAGACTTGTGGAGACGAGGCCGTCATGCATGTGTGTGTGTGTGTGTGTGGAAAATTTAAAGCAGCGATCCTGGCAATGTAATGCTGTGTGTATACTATTGATTATTATAGGTATTTGATTACTGTCCATTTAAGTATAAAAACACAATACACAATTATAGACACAGCATCGCAGCATCGTTTCCTACTTTTTTAACTCTACACAGTATTGAAAAAAAAGAGGCATTTGCCTATACGGGTTTTCTTGCACAAATTTCAAATTTTTTCGTAAAAAGGATGAACCACTTTCTTCTACTTTACTCGGCGGAACAGAATAAAATCAATGTTAGACGATTATAGGAACTCATTTTCAGTCTTTCATGCCATTGCTTGTAAAACAAAAGACGCCAATATTGTTCGAACTGCATCTTTTATTAGTCACCGCAGAATTCAACAAACCCAATAAGTAACAAGAAGCATAATCCCGGATGTTAAAATGCTAAAACTTGAGAGAGCCTAGATCGACACTTAAGTCGTCGGCATCTTCAGCACATACGCTTTTTGTATATCCGAACAGCAAGAGAAAAATAAATAAATCTCCGATCATTTCTCCTCCTCGTCGCCATCAACCTTTGGTGGATTGCTTAATTTATAATAACAACTTATTAAAAAATAAATAATTAAACAAATTGGTTGCAAGATATAAAAATACATGATGTGATCAGGTATATCAGTTTTATAACGATTGTGTCTACAAATTTGATCTTGTATTGTTGTACCTTTCTTTGAAATAAATTCATATTTAAAACATGGTGTCCAATCAATACATGTTGTTCCTGCAAATTCATTAGCAGGTTGATATTGTCCTTCATCGCATACAGTACACGAAGCATCAACTATTGTATTTCCATTTCTTCTTTTTTCACCTGCGCTACACACTTTCCAATCTATGCATGATGTTCCATTAAAATTATTTAATGGTTGATATGTTCCATCTTCACAATTTATACAAGTGGCATCTGCTGTTTTATTCCCGTCAATGCGCTTCGTGCCTGCTTCGCATGTTTTCCATTTAGTGCATGTGGCATCTATAGTTGTACTACCATCAATTCGCATATACCCAAAATCACAAATCGTCCAATTTGTGCATGTTGATGTGGTAGATAAATCTTGTCCTTGCCATTTTCCAAGATCACATTCATGGCAAGTTGCATCAGCGGTTGAATTTCCATTCTTTTGATAATAACCAGCAGGACATGTCTTCCAATTTACACATGTTTCATTGAAAAGATATTGTTCTTCAGCGCAAGTTATGCAAATGGCATCATGTGTTGCATTTCCATCAATTCTTTTTATACCAATATCACATGTCTTCCAATCTGTACATGATGATCTATTGAAATTGTTTTCATATTGAAATTGTCCTAAATTGCATTCATGGCATGTTGCATCATGGGATATATTTCCGTCTACACGTTTTTTTCCAGCCTCGCACGTCTTCCAATCTGTACATGATGATCCATTAAAATTGTTTTCATATTGAAATTGTCCTAAATCGCATTCATGGCATTTTGCATCATGGGATTTATTTCCTTCTACACGTTTTTTTCCAGCATCACACGTCTTCCAATCTGTACATGATGATCCATTGAAATTGTTTTCATATTGAAATTGTCCTAAATCGCATTCATGGCATGTTGCATCATGGGATATATTTCCGTCTACACGTTTTTTTCCAGCCTCACACGTCTTCCAATCTGTACATGATGATCCATTAAAATTGTTTTCATATTGAAATTGTCCTAAATCGCATTCATGGCATGTTATATCATGGGATATATTTCCGTCTACACGTTTTTTTCCAGCCTCACAGTACATCTTCCAATCTGTACATGATGATCCATTGAAATTGTTTTCATATTGAAATTGTCCTAAATCACATTCATGGCATGTTGCATCATGAGTTGTATTACCATCTACACGTTTTTTTCCAGCACCACATGTCTTCCATAGCAGGCATGATGATGATGCAGATGCACTATTGCCTTGCCATTGCCCAACATCACATACGTGGCACGTAGAATCAATGCTCACAGCACTAGTACTTCTTTTAAATCCAACGTTACATGTTGTCCGAGGTATACAAATGGGTAAATTGGATGGTACTGAAATTTGAAGACTTACATTTGGATTATAAAAATCGGTTGAAATGGAACATGCATTGATTAAGTTGAGATCATAATTGCATTTTACACCTAATTTTGTATTGGAATTGTCCACTGCATTGCATGTACCATTGAATGGATTTTCTGTGCATAAATTATTTGAACATGTTTTCCATGTTGGTGTATCACTGTCATAAATATTATTATTATTATTTGGATTGTTGAAATATGTATTTATTAATGATATGGTTGGTGAGTCTTCTGTATATATTTCATCACCATCATCAGTTGCATCATTATTGATAAATGATGATTGACGGAGGGTGACTGTAGTGCTATCACCTTCTATTAAGAGACCGCCTCCATTACTAGCATCATTATTTGATATGATTGTATTCTTCATTGTTACATCACTGCTTGATATACGCATACCACCACCATCATTACTAGCTTGATTATTGTCTATCGTTGTATTGTATATAGTAGCGACAGCTCTATACATATTAATACCACCACTACTTATAAATGCTTCATTATTATGAATAATACTATTATATATATTCATAATCGCATTCTTATTCGTACTACTAGCACCATATGCATATATTCCACCACCAAACAACGCTTTATTATTAAATACAATAGATGAATATAAATTTAATTCACCACCGTTTGTATAAATACATATGGATCCACCACGATAATCAGGATTACTGCTATAACTACTAACATCCCCACCAACTAATTTTAAATAACGTAATATTAATTTAGCATTTGCATTATTTAAAAAAAAATGACGTTTATCCGTCGCAGCAGTGATTGTAATTAAATTATTCATATCCGTATTTGTACCATTAATGTCTAACGTATTCGATACATCAACATGATCACTACCTGATATTGCACAATCTGTTGAACGGGTAAATGTTCCTGTATCAGACGAAGATGCACAATCCCACTCAGTTGCTTTCACAACGCAAAAAGAAAAAGATGATAATACTACATATATTAACCATAATTTAATAAGAACATTATCATAATGTTGGTGCAAATAAAATTTTTGTTTTTGCATTTGTTGCATGCTTATATACTACTCTTTCGAAAGTATAAACTTTACTATAGAAAAAATATATTACTTTATCAATGATTTCCAGAAAAGGATATAAAAAGCTTATATCTGTTATCATGAATGGTCTAGTAAATAAAATTTGTATTATAGAAGTTTATACTATATTTTTTTTATTTTTAGTCTTCTTCAGACTTTGTTGCCTGTGGCGCAACTGCCGCCACCACAGTGCCACAGTAGTATAGTCTAATATTATTTCATCACAGTTTCTATTTTCGAAGTTTTATTATTATTAGTATTATATAGGACTTTAGGACGACTGTAAATAACTAGAGAGGATCCGATCTATAAATAACAGTCGCAGTCGTCCTGTCGTCCTAAATATTATAATAAATTCCTATATATACTATTATTAGACTATAATATTAATATTACGCTTGAAGCTTGAACACAATTATAAGACTATAAGAGCTATAGACTTACAAGCTGGCCAGCTGGCAAGCCAGCAAGACTTCCTTGATAACAACAAAATTTTATAATAGTCGGCAGGAACATGTGGTGATTCCACCGAGTGTGTTTCGGATCCTGACTCTTTAAATCCTTGTGATGGTGACTATGAATGTATGTGTATGTCCAGTGGATGTACGTGCATGTTGAAAGTTGGGGGACTTAATCAAGACGTTGATCATGTAGAAAGAACAGGGGATGCGCTAAACCAGGCAAAGTCCGTTGGAGCCCAAGATGCACAACAATTGAGGGAAAATTAAGTGTGTTCCATAATGACTATAGTTGTGTGTTGTGTGTAAAACACTGAGTAAGAGACCATTATATATATATATATATATATACTTCATATAGTTTTTATTTTATTTTCATTTATACTAATACACATACAAAAAAAAGAAACACTTGTATTAAATAGATATATATAAAATATAAAAACAAATAAATAATATATATTATTATTTTTATTTGCTCTAATTTGACGATTTTCTGAAGAAAAGGTCTATAAAAAAAGTCTGTGAAAGTTTATTCTTGGTATACACATAGATATATACATAATACTGATACAAAATAAGTGGTATTAAATATATAGACACGGTATATACACGCGGATATATATATATATATAGGTATATATATTTTTTTTATTATGAACAACCGGGAATTCTCCCATTGCCTGTGCAGGGCAATGGTCCTTATGTTGCTTATCAGTGATGTTTCTGTTGGCATGGTCATAGCAGAAATAATTTCAACCTTTCGCCCTATCACAGAGCTGATTTCAATATTTCGACCAATGAACGCTGCGGCATCCTTTTCAGGGAAGTGTCCCATCCGGGACCTACAATGGATAATTTTCCATTCCCAGTGAATGGTATCCCTTCGTCTGATTTTACTATCAAACATTGCAATGATCTCACGTATCCGGCATTGACTGAGCAAATTCGGCAACGGCAACTATTCATTCAAAGTGCTACGACGTCCAATCAACAAGAAACAAAAACAATCACGACCTCCAGGTACAGCTCCTGCTTCCCCTGGATCTAAACAATAGGAGTA
>JACLAD010006029.1_pt1 | contig 13806 bp, 11 predicted proteins | sample 8027901 | NCBI WGS metagenome assembly JACLAD01 (sample SAMN15725071, study PRJNA655200) | protist metagenome | isolation source: fluorescence activated cell sorting (FACS) single amplified genomes of... | place: Spain: Blaines Bay Microbial Observatory, Mediterranean Sea | collected 2016-07-05
TATACGCGCATGGAAACTGCAAGCAAATTTTGTCCAGGAAAGGTCTTGTGGTTACCAGTCCGCAAAACTGCGAGAGAACTGGAGAAATTCAGCATTCAAGTAGATGTACCACGGTGAAACTGACACACATACACCTTTCTGAGCTCTTGGATACCCTCTGACAGTAGATGACTTGTCAAGGGCCTGCCGCCGTCTCGCTCGACTGAGCCAGAAGCAAGCGGCGGCATTTTCTCATCTTGCAGGCTGAGATTCAGTGCGGCGGTTGCAGCAGCGGAGGCTATCTGATCCCCAGAGGTCTTGTAGAAACGCCGCGATGTTGTGGATGGTTAAGGAGCCATGCAAGGACCGTTTCTAGGTGCTGTATCATGACCGAATCTGATAGTTCGTGGCCGTGCGTGGGTATGTATCATCCTGGGTGGGTTCTACTGCTGTACATGCAAATTGCATCTATCTGAATGCTTCGTGAGTGTAGTTCGCACCGTCGAGCTAACCCTACCGGCCTGCGCAGGCGAGGCAATATTGACAGATTACAGTCACGTTTCTGAATGATCACAGGCACTCCAACTAACATATGGAACATTGAGAGGACCATAGAGGTGCGCTGTGAGCTGCCTGGCTACTTGAGACCCAGATCACACCCTTTAGTGACCCTCAGTGTACTATACGAAAATGGCCTGATTTCGAGCATGCTAGGCGGCTCACAAAGCAGCGCAAACAGCATTGAAAGCGCTCAGGGACCACTTCTCTGCCTGAGATTATGTAAATATATTATACTGTCTTCTTGTGATGCCATAGGGGACCAGCAGACGGGTTATGGAGCACTGACGACGACACGACGTGCTATAGCGATGATGCTGCGCGTCACACAAAAACACCATGTTTAGTCATAGAAATATGTCCGTCCCTGTTGCATGCATGATTGAAACCATCGCGTTGATCTCTCTGACTAATATGGTGACTGGTTTGCACCCTAAGCCGTTTCAGATTGTGTTTCACAGCTCGCAGTAGACCTCGACACGGAAGTGCTATCTTTTGAGAATGACGTGAAAAATGTCGACTTTGCAGCACTATAATGTCCCACCATTCCGCCCCCAGCGGGTTTCCCCGCGGCCCCGGGGCAGCAAAGGGTGCCTTCGGAGCCCCCCAGGCGGCCGTCGCATGAGCCCGAGTGCTGATGAGCCTGATCTATATTTGGCAACGCCCCAAAAGCGCTATAATTAAGTAAACATCCTCGTACACGAAACTTTCTGGTCGAGGCGACGCTCAAATTGAGGGTTCATCGAGGGTGCCATGGCCGGCACTGTATCAGAGGCTGAGTTATCTGAAATGAAAAATAAGCTGGCGGGCCTTCAGGAGAAGCTGCTCGACGCGGGACCCGATGAAAAGGCAGCACTTCAAAAGCAAATCAAAGAGGTGCAGAGGTGAGTGCGGCTTTGCCCCAAGCGACCCTCTGCGTCGTCGCAATATGATGAATTCGACAGACCCCCGCACGTCGGGTACCTCCAACCTGAGGGCCTGCGTGTGTGTGTGTGTGTGTAGAACTCTGAAGGCCCAGATGAAAGTTTTCAAAGGTGTTGACGAAACCTCGAGCGTCGCCAGCAGCGGAGTGATGGGGGAGGACATCGATAATATGAAGAAACAGCTGGCGCGTCTCCAGGAGATGCAAATGGACGCATCGGAGGCAGACAAGAAAGCACTGTCTCAGCAGATCCGAGAAGTGAAACGGTGATCATTGAACTTTACGTGGGGTTATTGTATTATTAGTTACTGCGGCCGCAGTGAAGTGGTGTACGAGGGTGCAGTACAGAATCCTGACACCACCCATCCACAGGGCACTGAAAAGCGCAGTGAATAGCTTCAAGACCGGAGACGAGACCTCGAGCATCGCCAGCAGCAACCTGTCGCAGGAACAGTTTGACATCGCCAAAATGAAGAAGGAATTGGCGAGGCTGCAAGAAATGTTGATGGAGGCGAGCGAGGCGGACAAGAAGGCATTGAACATGAAGATTAAGGAGCTGCAGAGGCTGGGCCCTACCTACCGTATTCGGCCATGACACGGTGTGCACCTCAGGGCGTTGAAGAGGGCAGTGCAGAGCTTCAGATCTGGAGACGAAACGGCGAGTCTATCGTCCTTCCGGTCGGAACGCTCGCAGGAGGAGATAGATATCGGGAGGATGAAGCAGCAGCTCGCACAGTTGCAGGAGGCACTCATGGATGCACCCGAGAGTGAAAGGAAGGCCGTGCAAAAGAAGGTGAAGGAGCTGCAAAGGGCTCTGAAGGCAGCAGTGAGGCAGTTCCGGAGCGCTGATGAAACATCCAGTGCTGCCAGCAGCGAGTTCTCGCAGGACCTGGTGGATATCGAGAAGATGAAGAAGGAGCTCGCTAGGTTGCAAGAGATGCAAATGGATGCCTCTGAAGCCGACAAGAAGGCACTGTCGCAGCAAATCCGAAATGTGAAAAAGTAATCCTCTGTTCCGATTGCACGATGTGATGTACTGTCTGGCAGGGCGCTGTCAGCAGCAGTGGCAGCTTTCAAGAACCCTGCCCTCCAGACTGGCTCGGAGAGCCTCGAATCGCCACCAATACCCGACACCAGTGCTGACCCTGAGCTGGTATCCCGGCTGCAGCAACATGCAGAAGAGTTGCAGGCTGAGCTCACAGAGAAGGAGAGATCCCACGAGGCAGAAGTCAGCAGACTCACCAACGAACTGCATCAGCAGATGTCTGAACGACAGAATGCCGTGTCGAGCCTCAACGAGGAGATATCCAGGATGAAAACTGACAGAGAAGAAGCAGCTGCAGCGATGGCAGAGACTGCTGCACAGCACGACACTGCACTGCGGCAAGCACAGGAAGCATTCACGAAACTGCAGTTGGAGCACAAGACCACACTGCTGCAGGCTGAGAATGATGCAGAGGCATATGCTCGTGTGCAGGCAGAGCTGGAGGCATTGAAGGCCGATGCTGCGAAGGCTGCTGAAGAGAAAGTGCAGATGCAGGCAAGGCATGAAGAGGCATTGATGCAAGCACAGGCCGATCTCAAGGCAGCACTGACCACATTGCAGACAGAGATGGAGGTATCACATGCAGCGAAATTGCAGGCTCAGCTTGAGGCTTCGAAGGCTGATGCAGCACAGTTCAAATCTACACAGGCGACTTTGGAGGAGACACATAGTGCTGCATTGAAAGAAGCTCAAGAGCAACTGAGGCAAGCTCAAGCAGCAGTGAAAACAGAGCAGGCTCAGGTTGAGGCTTCGAAGGCTGATGCGAAACAGAGTGCGGAGGAAAAGGCGAAGATGGAAGCACAGTTCAAATCTACACAGGCGACTTTGGAGGAGACACATAGTGCTGCATTGAAAGAAGCTCAAGAGCAACTGAGGCAAGCTCAAGCAGCAGTGAAAACAGAGCAGGCTCAGGTTGAGGCTTCGAAGTCTGATGCGAAACAGAGTGCGGAGGAAAAGGCGAAGATGGAAGCACAGTTCAAATCTACACAGGCGACTTTGGAGGAGACACATATTGCTGCATTGAAAGAAGCTCAAGAGCAACTGAGGCAAGCTCAAGCAGCAGTGAAAACAGAGCAGGCTCAGCTGGCAGCAGCACACACAGCGAAGCTCGGCGAGGTACAATCGAAGCACAAGATGGCATTGGAACAGGCCGAGAGCAATGCTGCCGAGGCACAGGCTCGTGTGCAGACTGAGAAGGATGCGGCGCTGATGGCAGCAGATGCAAAGCTGGCAGATATGCACAAAAAGGTGGAGGGACAGAAATTGGAGATAGAGGAGAAGATGAAAGCTGCACGTAGGCAATCGGCATTGAGGCAGGTGCGGCTGTGCATGGTCCGGCTCGCCAGGGGAGAGAAGGCAGCAATGGTCCATGCTCTGCACACTGGTATGTTAGCCGATAAGCAGGAGGAGGAACTAGCCAATATGGGAAAGGCACATGCCGAAAAGACAGCCGAGATGCAGGCGCAGTTCAATGCAGCAGAGGCCAGCATGGTTGTGAAACATGAAGCAGCCCTCAAGGAAGCTGGGGAAGAGCTGAAGGCGTCTGGGTTGCAGGCGAGTGATGAGATCCAGAACATGAAGGCCAAGGTGGAGCGGTCAGCAACCGCTCTGACGACCGCACAGGCAGAGCACGAAGCAGCACTCCAGCAAGCCGAGCAGCAGCTCCAGGCAGCACTGGCGACACTACAGTCAGAACTAGAAGCAACACATGCTTCCCAATTAAAACGAGTACAAGAAGAGCACGAGGCTAGCTTACAGCAGGAACAACAAAATGCGACCGAGACACATGCTCGTGTGCAAGCAGAGCTCGAGACATCCAAGGCCATTGCAGCGAAGGCTGCAGAGGGGAAGGCTAAGATCGAGGCTGAGCTGAAGGCAAAGGTTACAGAGCACGAGACAGCAGTAAAGGAAGCGGAGATGAAGCTGCATCAGGCGCAGGAAACATTGAAGGCAGAGCAGGCTGCTTTGCAGCAGGTTGAGAGCACTGCTGCAGAGGCACAAGCACGCGTGCAGACTGAGAAGGCAGCAGCATTGGATGCTGCAGAGACAGAGCGAGCAGAGATGCAGAAGAAGGTGGAGGCGAATGCACAGCAGCAAGCTGTTCTGGAGGCGGAGATACGTGCACAGGGACAGGGGGTAGCTCTGCGTCAGCTTAGACAAATCATGGCCCAAATGATGAGGGGTGAGGTAGGCCTACGGGTTGCAATCTGGAGGGCTGCAATGAGGCAAGATGGTCGTGTGGAGGAGGTCCGTCGTCTCAAGGACGAGGCGAAGGTGGCCATACTGCAGATGGAGGAGGCTCATGCAGAGGAGAAGGCCAAAATTGAGGCAGCATACAAGGCTGCACAGGACAGTATTGCAGCGGAGCATGCAGCCGCACTCCAGGCTGCTCAAGACGCACTGAAAGCATCCCAAGCCAAGCTTGCGGCGGAGCAGGAGAATGTAAAGGCAAATATCCAAAGCAGTGGGCGTGCCTCAATGCCTGATGTATTTGGCAGGGTATGCAAGCATCGCTCCGTGCTTTGCAAGAGTCTGGTGGCACTCCACCATGTTTCCACTTTGCACATGCTTTACTATTTGTGGTTTCGCCTTCACATCTCGACATGTAAGATGCTGCGGGGTCGCAGGCACCGATATTAACTCATCAGAGGTGGAGGCCTCCCACGCAGGCACTGAGGAAGTGGATTTACTGGGTCTACTAGAGGAGGCAGATGCGATGGTTGAAGCCTTGGCGGTGCACCACGACCACCGCTACAAACGTGTGCCGTACTTTTAAGCATGCCTGATGTCCAATGTGCACAGGTCAGTTATGGGAAGCGGAGGGAAGGGTAATGGCCGACAAGGAACCAACTGCCATGGGTTGCGTTTGCGCTCTAGCTGTCCAGACCAGGTGGTCTAAGTTGAGAGCCTACACACCAGAAGCCGCCACAGTGTCGCGGGTATGTGTGGTTCCACTGTGGACCGCCTGGGTGTACCTCAGACATCCATGGCTGTTTACCAGTTGCGCTTTCAAGAGCTAGGTAACGGGAAGGGGGGGGGGGACGCGAAACAGAACCCGGGAAATCGCGGCGTGCGTTCCTGGGGGGCGACAGCGGCCCGCGGGTGGAAGAAATGCTCGCTCCCGGCCTCCGCAAGTGGTTCTGTTTTTGTTACATATGCTCCACCTGTTTGCTATGTCACGCACCCTCAACGGGTCGGCTCTCAGAGTTCAATGGGCACTGCTACGGGGAAGCTGCCTCTACGATGGGGACCCCAGCACCTGTAATGGTGTCTTCTTGGCCCTCATCGACAGTAACTTCCAGCACCTCTGCCATGTCAGACAGTTCGATACTCTGACCTGAAGAAGGCTCCTCCTGCGAACGCAGCTTGCTTGCATGTGTTGACACATGGACGCCTGGCACCAGTCCAAGGACTGTCATGCACACATTGTCAGGCAAACACTACTCATGCACGTGCAGGAATGCAGGTTGGGTCGAGCGGGACTCACTCGGAGAGTCTGCTTCCCCATTTCCCCCTGGTTCTGCAGCCTGCAATGGCTCCAGTCCTCCGCTTTTCACTTCGGCGGCCTCGACCTCAGCCTCCATCCTTTTGCTCTCACGCAGTTCAATGGCGAGCTCCTGCTCGACTTCATTGTTGCTCTTCAGTTTCTTGTCGTAGAAGCAACATCCGATGGTGTAATACAGCACACTGTACTTAGTAAGGAAGAACTGTGTCAGCGATATGTTTGCACCACCTTCGTGGATCTTGCGAGCCACAAAGTACTTCTCGAATGCCTTGGCCTTCATGATTCGGCCCAAGTACCACAAGTAGATGATGACATAGCCGAAATTCACCGCGACTATCATCAAAGTGAGGATTTCCCCACCGACACGGAGCGCTGAGTTGACGCGACCCTGCGAATCTCCAAGCGCTTCTTGTTCGGTTCTGAGCCGTGTGACTTCGGACAGCATGAGTCCAAAGTACAGTGTGCAGAAGGAGGTGCCGAGACTCACCATTTCAAGCTGATCGATGAGGTCTTCCTGGTAGGGGTGATTGCGCACTTGGAACGCAATGCACATCACGAGCACACCCAGTGCGCATAAGGTCTGTGTTTCCACCCCCGCAGGAGCCAGCACTGCCACCACAGCACCCATCGCCAGCTTACGAGTCTGAATAATTGATTCCCACCAAAGATATTCGTCTTTGAAATCGGCAAAAACGAATGCCAGTTGACGCGACACACTGTACTCCCCAATGATGATGTCGGCAGATGCGTGTTTGAGTCGGAAGTACGTGTACACAGGAACCCCGAAGATGAAGGTCAAGCCTACCAGCCCGATGGAGGCCAGCACCTCAATGTGCTGTAGATCGTAGCAGACCAGCGAAGTGTCGGCATAGAGACGCTCTTTGCCGTCAACAGTCGTACATGACAGCATGGACAGAGTGGTGATGACTGCGATTGGATGAGCGAAAAAAATCGACACAGAGAAGCAGCAAATGAATCGGTCCCAGCAGCTGTCCTTGAGGAATTTTTTCGCTGCATCATAAGCAATGGTACGCTCCTCTTCTCCTGCCTCCCACCACTTGTGTTGGAAGCCATGAAGCTCGGGCACATCCACTTCCAGGTCTTCCTGTTCGTATGCGTTGCCATCTTCGTCAAGCACCAGTGTCTTCGTGGGCTGACGAATCCCGAGCCGAACAAGTGCTGCATGTGGCATGTACTCTTGCAGAACATCCGTCTCAGGCTTACCGAGCCTCCTCTTCGTCTCCTCGGTGATCTGGTATGTATCGTCCTTGTCCTTGCCAGACTCTTGACGCTCCAGCTCTGCAAGCTTGTCTGCCACTGCATGTGTCTCGAGGATTTCCTTTTGTGGAGGATGGTCCACTGGGTTCAGACTGGGTATGCGTGCCCTGCCCCGGAAATATACCAGTGTCCAGAACAGCACGAGGATGAATGGCACTACCACCAGTGCTAAGAACAACACCGTGGCTGCTTTCAGATACACGACTGCAAATCCATCAGGAAACAAGCAATCCACCAGGAAGAGTGATCCCCCCGAAGCAGTGCGTTGTGTAGCAAAAAGATCTTTCAGAAATTGTGGCCACTGCAAATCAAAGCTCTGGGCAAGCTGTGTCACCTGAATGCCAGAGATGAACACCTTCGTCAAGAGAATGGGGCTAGCTTCAAAATTGGCACGACGGGCTCGATCCAATCTCTCTTGCTCGTCCAATCTTCGCGTGTCTTCCTGGACGAGCTTCAGCTTGTGCTTGTCCAGCTGAGTCTGCAGCAGTGTCTTGTAGGCCTCCTTGAACTCCTCGAAGCTGATCTCGTTGTCCCCATCTGTATCCATTTCTCCAAGCATTTTCTTAAAAAAAACATCCTTCGATACTGTGGTGGTGCGTTGTATCTTTATCTCGCCCTCCGAGTCTCTCATCTCGCCCACAGAGTCTCTCTCGTTGTGAGGCTCCTCAAACGCTCCACCATAGCCCACTCCCATTTTCTCGAGCAGCTGCTTTATTTCATCTAGGGTGAGCGTGTGATCACCGTTGATGTCCAGCTGGTCGAACTGCTGTCGTATTCGTTCCTCGTATGCCTTCAGTTGGCCGCCCTCGTCCCACTTAATGTAGTGCGCAAATGCCCATTCAAAATCATCAAACGTGAGTGCATGACCACCGATATCCTGCACCAGACGAGCAACACTTAGCAGTCTCAGAAAGAGGGTGAAGTCACGCACCTGGACACCGATGAACATGACAGCTTTCACTGCATGGTCCTTCGCTTGTTGGTTGGTAAGGTTGGTGTGATTTTCGTAGATCCAAGTGAAAAATGCCAGTGTAGCCTCCCTGTCTAACTTGCCAGCAACTGTACTCAAGTCTGCAGCACGATCGAATTGTTGTATGACGGAGTTACGAACTTCTACTTTGGTCATATCGATCTCCATCTTGAAGTGTAGGTCGTGCAGTTTGTGAACATGCTTATGATTCTCCATGCGACCTTTTGCTCGCCTTTTCTCACGCTTTTTGGTGGCCTGCTGTTTCTTCTTTGTACGCTCCTGTGCCTCCTTCAAGCTGTGGACGAATTTCAGCACTTGCTGAGGAGTCTGTGGCGTCTCTGGTGGTTCCGCTGGCTCTTCTTCTGTCTTGAGTCTTTCGGCAGCTTTCTTGGAGGTATGTAGATGAAACTCGGCATTCTTTTCCTTGACCTGCCTGCGACGCCGCTTGTGCAGCCGAATCCCCAGCTCATCGGCCTTTTTGGCTGTGAGAGCAAAAACACCAGTTCCAACGATAAGGAAGAGAACTGCGATAATTACGGTGTTGTTACCCGACAGACACTCCTCGCAATGCCCACTGGACCCTTTCGCAAAACCATCGTCACACGAACCGCACACCGGTCCATCGTAGCCTTTCCCACAGGTGGCATTCCAGTCCCCACACTGTTCAGCAATGCACTGACTTGCATTGCCGTACCATGTGTTCGCAGCAGTGTTGCAGTCTTCCACACATGAAGCATTCCATCCCGGGCAGGCCTCCACGCCTTGTGGACACTCTATGAAGAGCAATTCGTTGTCGACACCCCTCCAGTACCCTGCATCACGATACAACTGCAGCAGCGGGTTGGAGCTAAATTCGCAGACCTCTCCCGCGCCACACCTCGTGCAGTTCCCGGGAGCAGTCGTATACTCATCGTTGCCATACACCATGCGATGATTGTTCTTGCATAGACAGTCGGATGCAGATGTGCTCTGCACATTTGTGGTCTGGGCATCGGAAGGGCAGGACATGCAAGTTGTCGCAGCAGAGATCTCTGAGTAGGTTCCTAGTGGGCACAGAGCACATTCGCCTGCTGATACCCCAGCAGCATAGGTCCCAGCCCCACACGCAGTGCATGTAGTGGAAGATGCATAGGGTGCCATGTGACCCGCATTGCAATTTTGACACAGCGTGCTTCGATTGACAGCTGTGAAACGACCGATCTCGCACTCAGTGCAACGCTCTGCCCCTACTGCGCTGGCAATCGTGCCTGCGTAGCAGTTCTGCACACCACACACCACATGAGACCTACTGATCGCAGTGCTGAGGGGAGCAATCTACAAACATGATTGTCGAGCTGAGAGGTCGCCTGACAATTAAGGTTAGGGTTATTAAGTAATAATCTTCAGTAGCGATGTAGATCATTGTTGTAATATCCTGTGTATGCAAGATATCCACTGTGTGGATCAGTGAAGTTGCCACTACATAAACACAGAACGATAATTTGAGAGAGGGAGTACATGAAATTGAGAGAGAGATAAGACGAGCAAGGGTTGGGGTTATTGAAAGAGAAACAGAAGAGTGAATTGAGAGTACGTAGACGATATATTGAAGTTGAGAGAGAGAGATAGCTTTAGATCTGCAAGGGTTAGGGTTAGGGTTAGGGTTAGTCGAGCTGAGAGGTCGCCTGACATGTGCTGGCTCCGATGATATCTGCAAAAGTACCGACGTCGCAGCTGAGACATGCCGACAACCCTGCAACAAAAAGAAATGGCCTCAAGCTCAAGCAGCGGTGTGGGCACAGGAGCACACAGAATGCTGCTCGAACCTGTCTGCGCAGAATATTTGCCTTTGCTGCACTGTGTGCATTCATGCGTTCCCTGCCCTCCAGCAGCCTTGCCTTCGTTGCAATCGAGGCAAAACCTCGAGCCTGGGATGCTGGCATACTGTCCCTGGGCACAGGCATCACAGTTTGTTCGCCCTGTGTCGTTGTTATACTGGCCCTCCACACACAAGGTGCATTCTGCGCTGGTGCCGTTTGCACCTGCAAAACGACCAGCAGTGCAGTCGCTGCAAGCAGTATTGCTCTCTGTGTTGGCAAACTTTCCTGATCGGCAGAACACGCATGTGCTGAGCCCAACATTCGGTCCACTTTTTCCCGCTTCACAGTGACGACAGGAAGACTGGGCCTCTGTATCTGTGTAGCGTCCTTCACTGCACATATTGCACGAGCCAGCACCATCACCCTGATTATAAAAACCCACCACACAGGGCAAACAAGTAGTCCCCCCTATACCTGGAGCGTAGCGTCCGGTACCACATGATGGACATGCTACAGAGGCCAAGCTGCTGCTGTATGTACCGATGGCACATTGCAAGCAGGTGGTACTGCCTACGGTCGAAGTGAAATTGCCGATGCCACATGAAAGGCAAGCTGTTGCACCTGCATATCTAGAGTAATATCCAGCCTGGCAGAGCTGGCACGTGTCTGCGATGGTCGCTGCATATGAGCCAGCAGAGCATGGTGTGTACACAAAGGAGAGCCCCGTGAGCCAGTGTTGTGTGTCCAGAGACAGATCCACAGACACAGTCCCTGCAGCATGCGATGCTGCTGTGCATTGCACCAATCCGTTGAGGAAGGCTGCATCTACTTGAGTATTGCCACCAAAGCGGCACCTGAGCTGTGATTTGTCGACACTACCCGGCACCAGAAACGCCCAATAATCTCCATTGTTGGCTGTATCATAGAACTGCAGCTGGTATCCACCTTGCGAGGGACCCTCTTGAGGGTTCACGGCAGTGAGTGTGATACAACTCGCATTGTAATAGTTGAAATAAAAGCTCCTCTGGTCGATGTTGTTCAGGCCAGTGATTGAGATGGTAGCCTGTTGGCGAACGACAGCACAGTCGATACTCAAAGTCAAGGCTGGCATCGTGCACGTAAGTGTATCATCATGGGTGCCGACAGTCGCAGATACAGCGACATCCATCGTAGAGCCACTGCCATCATCCACTTGGACTCGGCATGTATGGGTGCTATCTGGATTGAATCGGCCAGTGAAAGTAATGCTGGTACCACCAGAAGAGACACCGAGGGCAGGGGTCATGTCTTCTGCGACACCTACAGCTGAGTTGGTGTACACGCGCAGTGCCAGACTGTGGTCGCTCGAACCCACACTGTTTTGGCACCTGATACGGATCTCGTACTGGGTGCCTGAGTTGAGCGATGTGATGCTGTGTGTCGTGCTGGAGCTGGTGACAGAAGCTGTCGACCAGGTATTCGAGCTGGGGTACTGCCTCCACGACACTTCAGTCGCTGTGATTGCGGCACCTGCAGAAATCAGGTCATGCATGGTGCACAGCAGCAGGGACGGGTGCAGCACCATTTGCAGCAGGCAAGGTCCATGTTATTTGAATGGTGTTTGTACCCTTGGAACCCTCCACTGGTGTGGCAGGTTGCTGGGGTGGGCCTGACGCACAGTGACACTCACTTGTTGTTACATCGCGATCTACTGCACCACACCTGCACTGATGACCACTTCATGGCTATCCAGGGTGAAAGAGGCCCCGGTGAACCTCAGAACATACCTGCAGAACACACCGCGTGGGCATACCGAGTGGGCACATCTTCCTCCTTTGGCTGCGAGTCATTGGTGGGCAGGGACGACTCACCGACCGACCACGCAGATGGCGAGGTTGCCAAAAGTAATCACACCACTCTCAGGATTCACCTGCCAGTACCACCAAACATGAGCGTTTGATACACCCTTGTGGTGGATGGATATTACCGTCAGTGCTGTAGCTCCAGCAGGATAGCTCCCTGCGACGAGGTCCATGGCAGCAATGGTGGCCCCCGAGCCACCTTCGAGTACAGTGGCAATCGAGATAGAGACGGACATCGCGTCCTGCAGCGGGACGACACATCAGGCCATGCAGCTGACCGATGCTGATCAGTGACACGTTCCTGGGAGGTGTCAACACTGTCGGAGGCTGTCCTCAAGCTCAACACGAAATCGAGGCTGTAAGAGCAAGCCTGCCAGCGTCCATCGTCACTGGCAGAGATTTTTCTGTGCCAGTGAGCTCACCTGCGCTGTGCTCTGGGAGGTTGGGCTGGTGAGAGTCACTGCGGCAGGCACCCTGTCAGTCGAGACGGCAGCACAGGACGAGCTGCTGCTCTGGATGGCACCAGGATAGAAGAACGTATACTGCATGTAGAAGCCCTGTTTCTGAACGGAACTGTCCGTGTAGAAGTGAACGCGCAGCGTGTTGCTGGTTGCCGCATCGCCAAGAATTTCCTAGCATCCCAAGTGATGAGAGCAGCTGTGGCGACTGCACCATAGGGTCAGGCAAGGGTCGTTCCTGGTTTTCGCTGGTACTGCCGCTGCAGATGCGGCAGTTCGTGTCTGCTGTTGTCCAAGCGCAGGCAGAGGTTGATGTGTTACCGTGTCGGATCGTCATGTAGTCGTACCTGTAATGCACACACTGAGCACGTCGGGGCAGCAGTGCGGTTACTCACGAGCAGGAAGATGCTTCCACATCGAAGAACATGGTGCTGGAGACTTGTGGCAGCTGAAGGAAATATAGCTGCAGGTTCATCCCAGCAGGGGGCTGCAATATGCACAGGGCAGAGTGAGTCCACACGATTGGAGATGTCTCTCATCGTTCAGAGATGCACTGTTAACGTAAGAAGCATACCGTGATGATCCATGCGCAGCGCCCGTTTTTGAGGTACTTTAGATTCTGCTGCAGCACATCCGTGATATACCCTCGGGTGATCGAGCCGTCGACTTTCCCGGTAGTGATGTGGGCCACGTTCTCCTCGGTTGTTTGCCTGGAGCTTGCCCAACTGGTTGAGTCTTGAGTGACAGAACTGTCACTAGACTGACCCTGACAAGCGTAGATAGGGTAGCTGGACGTATCTCCGGAAGTTGTGTAGCCGTCCGCCACCGCAGGTCGGATGTTGATCGTGGTGGGTGTACCAGCTGCTCGGATGTGGGCAGGGAGGGCCAATAGGGCCAACATGGCCAGAAACAGCGCCGCATCGCGGTGCACCACCATTCTAGGCTGCGACGCTAGGCCTGATGTTCAAGTTCGCCCGAATGCACGATCAGAATGCTGCGCCGCTGGCAATGGGTTTGCTTCCGGCTGATTTTCGTCCTGAAGAGGACCTAGCCGAGCACGTAGAATCCACACCCAGACTCGGAAGTCAGCACCGAGACTGTACAAAACAAAGCCTCCAAAGTTACGGCTGTACCTCCCATCTGCCCGTGGGAATTCGGTACACGTACACACAAAAACTAAGTAAAAACAAAAAAGTAACAAAAGCTCGTTGGCGCGGCTCTGCAACGACAGCAATGGCAATGCCGGATGGCGGGTCCACCAGAACGCGTCAGCTGTGCACGTCATGGGCACCATCGTGACCGTCATCGTGTAGCGGTCATTTAGTACTATGCTCGTCACACAGTCGATAGCGCATGATACAGACGTCTGTGTGATAGCGTATTTGCATGGGCACAGTCACCGATCAAACACGGATTGCATTTACGAAATCTTGCTCTGTGTGCGTGTTTGC
>JACLAD010008977.1_pt1 | contig 13804 bp, 9 predicted proteins | sample 8027901 | NCBI WGS metagenome assembly JACLAD01 (sample SAMN15725071, study PRJNA655200) | protist metagenome | isolation source: fluorescence activated cell sorting (FACS) single amplified genomes of... | place: Spain: Blaines Bay Microbial Observatory, Mediterranean Sea | collected 2016-07-05
TGCAGCTTGTGACGAGAGCACGGCAAAGTACTACTTGTCCATATCAAACAACGTTCCTCACTCAGCCATAAACGCCTACTTTGTAAATTTTGGGAAAGCACCACCGAAAGGTTGGGACAAAAAAGAAGAGGAGGAAGATGACGGGTTCAAGGATCAGTGTGAAGAAAGCAGCCTTAAAAAAGTCAAGTCTGCTTGCGGCTGCAAAGATGTCACTGCGACATATCCTCTGCACACGCCGTCTCACACAGCCAGTACAGCAATCAATACCTACTTTCAGACGGGAAATTTACCAGCCCCGGAAGACTGGCTCGATGAGACGAAAAGGAGAAAAAATGTGGTACCGGAGACTCACTCCGACAATCGCAACAACGTGAAGAACAACAATAGCGATCGTGCAAATAGCTTGTTTGGTAAAAATAACGCCTCTTTGGATGATCACGAGAGCTTTAGTTGTGAAGGTCGTATAGCTGCTGAAGTTGGAATACCATTGTTGATCAACGCGAACAAAGATATGGATGACAAAGATGGCGACGTCGGCGGTGGTCAAAAAGAAATCTGCCGCACGTCGAAGAGAGCGAAAAGAAAAGTAGAAAAAGATGCATTTGAAAGAGCGAGAAAAATAAAAAAGACTGCTAACACCGACGACAATAACAACAACGATGATGTCAGCCGTGATCGTTTGTTTGTTAACAGCAACGGCAAAATTGTAAATGGTAACAATGTCGACAATCTTGTCAGCAACATCAAAAACAACAAGAACAGCAGCAGCAGCAGTAGCAACGGTTTTGTGGGCTTGCAGAGCATTAACAATAGCTTGATGGGGGTGAACAACTCAACCTTGGTAATCAACAGAAAGGAGAACACCAACCATGCCGGTGGTGGCTTGGTTGGTACTAATAACGGCGGAAAATCAACCACGTTACGGATCACGAGAATGTCGAAAAGGCTGCACTATTGCACAAACGCAGCTTGCTTCGTGTTCTCGTTCAAGAAGGCGTTTCCGATCCTAGACTGCAAAATATTCCTTCAAGAGATTCTTTCCTTCCTAGTGATAAGGCATGATCGCTTTGAGGAGGTCCATCATAGTGAAGTGAAGAAGCACCTGGGTTTGAGAGAAGAAGGGAGACTCATAGATCTGATGAAATGCGAGGATAGATTAGATTCTGGTGGTAGATTAGGTTTTGAGAAGGGTGTTATCGTGACTGTGAATGGCCTGGTGAATATGGATGAGGACGAGATATCGATGAGGGTGGAGAGCGAGTTTTGTGGTTGGCCAATGTTTGGCGTGACAGGTCCAGAAGGCGAATATGATGCAGTGGTCGGAGAAAATAGAAGTTCTTCTGCCTACAAGAGCCGATACGGTGATCAGGGCGTTTGCATGGATATGGACAGGCGTCTTGTCAACAAAGGTGAATATGATAATTCATTATTATTTCAGAACAACGCCATCTGGCAAGGTGACGTGATCAGGATGGTCGTGAAGAACCACACACTGACTTACTACCACAACGACGTTAGGATCGGACCTTTCAAAGACTTTAACCCGATCAGACTCCTGAAAAACAGAGACTACAAGTTCGCCGTTGGGCTTTCTTTTACAGCGTCCGTTCGCATAGTAGAGTAAAGAACTAGTGCAAACGCGCATCAACTCGCTTCTTTGAAGAAAATATTTGATTTTTTTTTATTCCTTTCTTTTCTGGTTCAGTATTTAGACTGGTCGTCGTCGTTTTTAGCCATTAAGAGTAACGCTATGTAACTTGATCTAACCCAGTCTTCATTTTTGAGGCTGGTTAAATATTGTTTAGAAGTTGTTGTTGTTGTTGTTGTTGTCGTCGTCGTCGTCGTTGTTGTTGTTGTTGTTGTTGTTGTTCTTGTTGTTCTTGTTGTTCTTGTTGTTCATGTTCACCTTCTCTCATTTGCTTGCGATCCGAACTCCAGTGCAGTCTCGTCTTGTTCCCAACCTACCAGTTAGGTGTCGTGAACATGTTCATGTGTACGGAGTTGAGTGCCGATGAAGCTCTTCGCGAAACTAATGCGTTGATTGAAGAGACTTAGCCCGCAGCATTCGTAAGAATTCGCAGCGATGTTGAGCCCAGCGAACCTCAGCAACAACATGCACACAGGCTATTCACATTACAAAAATAGAGTGACCTAACCGTAACTAACAATTGCCAAAGGAGAAGTATGCGAGCGTCGATGTCTTTCTTAAAGCAGTATGCGATAATATTGGTAAGCGCAAAATAAGCAACAGTGGTTTGAAGGGCTTGCAGCGCAATAACAATAGCTGGATAGTGTTCAACAGTTGCAACATGGGGGCTAACAACTCGGGGTTGCGTGGCAAGGGCAGCAACAGCATTTGCGGTGATGCCTTGAGTGGTACAAATAACGGCGCAAAATCAACCACATTACCGAGCACAAGAACCTCGAAAAGCCTGCACTATTGTATAAACGCTGCTTCCTTCGTGTTTTCGTTCAAGAAGGCGTTTCCGATCTTGGACTGCAAAATGTTTCTTCAAGAGGTTCTTTCCTTCGTAGTGATAAGGCATGATCGCTTTGAGGAGGTCAATCATAATGAAGTGAAGAAGAACCTTAGATTGAAAGATGGAGGGAGACTTGTAGATCTATTGAAACACGATGCTAAAGAAGGTTTGTATAAGCATGCAATCGTGACAGTGAATGGGCTGGTGAACATGGATGAGGACGAGATCTCCATGAGGGTGGAGAGTGGTTGCCCATTTCTAGGCGTGTCTGGTCCGGAAGGTGAATATGGTAAACATATCGGAGACAGCGACAGTTTTTCTTCTTGGAAGAGCCGATACGGTGATCAGGCCGTTGGCATGGATATGAACAGGTATCTTCGCAACAAAGGTGAACACGATACTTCACAAGTTGAGTACAAAGCCATCAAGAAAGGAGACGTGATCACAATGGTCGTGAAGAACCACACACTGACTTACTATCACAACAACGTTCGGATCGGACCTTTCAAAAAGTTTAAGCACATCACACTCTTGAAAAACAGAGAATACAAGTTCGCAGTTGAGCTTAAAAATATGGCATCCGTTCACATAGTAGAGTGAAGGGCTAGTGCTTACGATATTTAACTGATTTTAAGGATTTTTTTTTGAATGCCTTTTTTCCTTTTTTTTTTTTTTCCTTTTTCTATTTTTTTTACTGGAGGTCGTGAATTGATACTTTTTGTTCTTCTTTCGTCTGCTTTCGCTTCAAACCCAAGGGAAGTGTCGCCCTGTTTGCGAACCCTCCTTGAAAACGTTTATGTCTGTAGCGTGGCGTGTTGATAGTGGATCACAGTTTCTACCAAACAAATGCGTCAAAAAAGGCAGTTAGGTCGCAACCTGCGTAAGATTTCATAGGGAAGTTGTGCACATTGGCCCTCAGGAACACATACACGCAGCCTATTAACAATGCAAAGAGAGAGTGACGTAACTGCAACTAAACATTGCTAATCGGCAACCATGCGATCGTCGCTTTTTTTTTCAAACAAGATACCATAATATTGGCAAGCGAAAAAAATAACAAAATGGGTTTGACGGGCTTGCAGCGCAATAACAACAACTTGTTAGTGGTCTACAAATTGCAACCTGGGTTCTAACAAATCGAGATTGTTAAGCAGTAGCAAGGTCGACAGCAACGTTGACATTGGTGGCTTTGATTGTTCAAGCTAAGAAGCACCTGAGGTTGAGAGAAGAAGGTAGACTTGTCGATCTGACGTAATGCAATGCTAAAGGAGGTTTGTATAAGCATGTAATCGTGACAGTGAATGGGCTGGTGAACATGAATGAGGGCGAGACATCGATGAGTGTGGTGGAGAGATTGTATGGGGCAGAGTAGCCCATGATAGGCGTCACAGGTCAAGAAGGGGAATACGATGCGATCATCGGAGAGAGTTACATATTTTCGCCTTACAAGGGCCGATACGGTGATCAGGGCGTTGGCATGGATATGAACAGGAATCTTTGGAACAAAGGTGGAATTGATCGTTCATTTTATCAGTTCACATCCATCAGGAAAGGAGACGTGATCAAAATGGTCGTGAAGAACGACACTCTCACTTACTATCACAACAACAAGGGAAGGATTGGACCGTTCGAAGAGAACCCGATCAGACTCTTGAAAAACAGAGACTACAAGTTCGCTGTTGAGCTCTATCGTACAGCGCCCGTTCGAAGAGTAGCGTAAATGCATGGCATTTTTGCTATTTAATTGATTTCTTCTTAAGAATATTTTTCGGAGTGTCTTTTTTAGACAATGTTCATCGTCGAAGTATTATTCTTGCAGACACTGAGTATACAAGTATTGTTAAAGTTCGAAGCACCGCAAAGACGAATCGCGCGATGCAAGATGATGTCTTGTTTCCAGGATCTGCAGTTTCCATCCGGCGGTTCGCCTTTATGACTTCATAGATTTATTCTTGCTTGCCTTAGCGGAGATGAGGGCTCCGCAGATGAGGGACCTCCCTTGAGAAGGAGAGACGAGGGAAGGTCGAAGATTGAATCATGAGAGGAGAAAAGAGGACAAACTGGCAGAGTGAAGATGCTCGGGGATTAGTTGGATTGCCATTGATCTTTTGGTCGTAACAGGATACGTCTATATGTACTAGGGTATGTAGCTCCGGGTATTCCATGCCTACAACCTCGAGACCTCTATCTTTGTGAGTCAGTTGCGTGAACTATCTGACGTCGAGGGTTTCTGATGTTTGAAAAAGTCTTGTAGAGTCATCTGCATCTTCTTAATGTTATTTACTACCTCTTCCGTTTCCTTTAGATGCGGTACAATCCACAACCCAAAACTACCCTCCAAAATTTCTTGCAATTCTTCCCTTACAAGCTCAATCTCTTTATCTCTTCCCTCTGCACTCTCTGATGCAAATGATCCATCCATCATTCCTACCATTTTTTTGGCGCATTCACACACTCGTCGTTTGCATGAATTTAGCACCCCCGTCCCAATGTCAACGCAAGTCTTCTGCATGGGTTTTAACGTTTCCGTGATTTCATGAAGTTCCATCAGTACCTTTTGCGCATCCTCCCGCTCCAGGAAGCATTGAATCTGCATCAATAGGCTTTCCGATGTTTCTACATAATCGCTCAGTTTCTCCATGTGGCTCAAAACAATTTCATCATACGGTATGTGCGTTAGTTCTTCCACCTTTTCAGCCAATTTTTTAGTTTCTTGTTGTATGTCTCCAACAATCATGGTATCGCTTTCCTCCAAATCTTCAAACATTTCCATGTCTACCCCAGCCTGGGTGAGGGATGCGATAACTTTGGCGAATTCGGGATTTTCAAGGCTCTTTGCCAAGTATGAATTATCTTTTTGCTCCATCTAAATATAGGCTGAGCGTTCCACCGACTTTGGATTGTTCAAAACGAGAGATCTAACAACAATAGGAGAACGCAAAAGGTTTACAAAACTATGCACTCTGTCTGTCTACCTGAATTTTCGTTTTTTTTTCGCCTTTGTATCGTTCTTGGGACTCCACCTGTACACAAAAATTGGAACTGGTGGCCATCTGCTGCTCGAACTTAACTTTAGAAATATTAATGTATCACAAATACAAAATACCTGTTGTCGTTGGGAACATATATGGTATGCATTGCTGCAGTGCATCCGCTTAAACGAAAAAATAAAAAAGGCAAGCATGGCGCGACCCCTTTCCAAGCTAGATCTCCACTCAACTTGACACGCTTCTCTCTGTCCGACAAAGATTTAACCTAAGAGTTGCCTTCTGATGCTGGGAAAACTGCGTTGTTGTCAACAACAGCTACAAATGAACTGAATAACCATCTTAGCGGAGAGATGTGCTGAACCTCACGCGGCAGCCGTTGTGGACAATCTCTGGGATTGGGAAAGCGCCGAGCCTCCCGTGTGCCTGTTGTTTGCCAATGAACGGATTGCGCGGACCCCCCGCTGGCGGTTGCTTCGTCGTCGTCTTCCCTCGTCGTCATTGAAGCTTCGCTCGCATCATGCATGCACACGCGCATGGGACACACGTGTTTGCTGGCAAGATTGTGAATGCGCAGATGCTTGCAGAATTTTTCGGCCCAGCGCTTAAGCTAGCTAGGTAAGCGCGGGGTTCTCCCGAACGGCGAGGGTTTTGTGTGAGGGTTAGGACACACATGCAGGGTCCCAGAAGCACGACAGTTTTTCTACCTCGGAAATGAGACCGGAGAGCGGCAAACGTTTCTCCGATCAGGGGAGGGAAGAGGGGAAAAGTGTGGGTCACAGCAATGAAATGAGCATAAGGAAGAAAAGCCACGCGAAACCATCTGCAAAAGGAGAAACTCGCGCATCAGCATGAACACGCCATCATCCCCTCCGCGCAGTTAGTTCAAGCGTTTCGCCGATTGCTTTCCGAATGCTAGTGTAAACTCACCCAGACTCTTGCGCAAAATTCGGTAAGCCTCTTACGCAAGTGTCGTCATTCACTTTTAGCGTGGTGCTTGTGGCGCTTGCAACCGCAACAACAACAAAAAAACATTTCAAGCGAGTTCACAATTCAGAGTGTTTATCTTATTTCAGTGGCTTCTCTCAAACGGGTTTTTTAAAATACTTTAAGCAGGTGTACCTATGTGGACTGTAACCTTGATGTGATCGATGTCTGCGGCGATATTGCGTATTTACAACATCTACAATGTAAATTACCGTGTGAAATAGGCTAGTATGCGGGCATGATATGCATGCATAAGCTTTCAGTATTCATTTCCACTTGTGCAGGCGTTACCCACTGAGAGATGTACTCTACTTCACGTGGCAATTGACGAAACCGAGCAACGCTCAAGCCGTGGCACATCACATCGGCCCCTTCTCCCATGAAGAATTAACCCAATCAACAGGGGTCAGGTATCCTCCGTTTTTTCCTGTTTGCTCGCATATCAATTCTTGTCCGTTGTCCGGGCAGTCCTGACATTGCCCGCTAAACTTGCTTGGCGCGAGCTCGGCAAGGCGTGCAACCATCGCCCGTACGATATTTGGGTGATCATTCGCGATGTTCGATCGCTCCCACGGATCGTCCACAACGTTGTAAAGGCAAGGGGTTGCCTCGCTACATCGGATTGTTGTAGAGTTCCACGCTGGAGATTTCGGGTACATTGGCGTTGACCAGCGACCGTCGCCCGGTTCGCAAGCTAACAGCTTCATCGAGCCATTGATGAGCACCCCATCGGCTATCCATGTTTCTTTTCTCGCAGGCTCCGAGGCTGTGCCAGACACAATGTGCCACTGGTTGATGGAGTCAATGCTAGGAATACGTGGCGCGTCATCATTGGGGTCGACGCCGCCCAGATAGCAAAAAGTGCTGTACCAATCGCAAACGTGTATCGTAGCGGACAGGTTCTTTCCACGCATACTATGCGGCAAAACACCTCCGGAGACAAAAGCATTACCGCGAACACCACCTTCCCATAGCTGGTACTTGCCGCCTCGTAGAGGAAAGTTTGATGCAGCGTGTTGATCACTGAAGGCTGGCCCCCCGTTGTCGGATGCGACCACGAGCAACGTGTTATCCCACATTCCTTTTTCCTTTAGCGCTTTCGTTACATTGGAGATGCCTTCGTCGATTACGCTGCTGAAAGCATACTCAACCTGCATAGCGCAACCTGCGCCCCCAGGGCACAAGTCGTCGTTCTCGTAGATATCAAGAAAGCGCTGCGGGGCCTCCATGGGATCGTGCGCGCACTGCATGGCAAGGTAGTAAAACAAAGGGGACGCCTCGTCGCTTGCGTTGTGGTTCCTGATTGTTTCGACAGCTCGTCCAACGTACATGAAATCACCATACGTCCCGTTGAGTCCATATCCTGGCCTGTCAGTGTCCCAGATATCTACGGTCGCCATGCCGATATGCTTGTTGCACCCATCTTCTCCGTCGATCTGTGTGTAGTGGTCGCAAGCGCCATTCATGTATCCCAAAGACGTATCGAAACCAACTCCGTGCGGCTGCTGCTTCACAGTCATGTGGCCCGCGTGCCATTTGCCGCTCATTCCGGTTTTATACCCGGAAGATTTGAGTTTCGCCGCGATCGTGTGCATGCGCGTGTCCACAGTCACATCGGGGCCGTTTGACTCACCGCTATGCGGCGGCACTCGCCCACTCAGAAACGATCGCCGCGTTGGTGAGCAATACTTGTAAACATAGTGACGCTCAAGCAGCAGTGATTCCTCCGCCACAAGCTTGTCCATGAATGGTGTTTTGATCACAGTGTTCCCATGAAAGCCCGCGTCAAACCACCCCCAGTCGTCCACCATTATGAAAACTATGTGAGGTTTGATGGTCAGCGGTGGTTTCGGGGGTGGGCCAGGAGGTGGGGAAGGGGAAGGTGCGGTCGGTAATCCTAGGTAGTAACCCTTGTTGCCATCGATGTTCTTGGAGGCGTTGTACGGCTGAAGCTTAAGATGGCAATTCGTGCCAGTGAAGACAAAAAAGTAGCATATGGGCGTGCGTGTGCAGAGGTCGCAGCAATCGCTCAGAGAGGTCATTGGAACAATGTTCTCTGGATTTATTTGGGAGCCATGGTCACGAACAACAACGCTGCAAGACGAGTTTTGGTTTCCTGCGGACAGTGAATTCAACGGCGCGTTTGCTGCTACCGCAAGAATTAGGCAGAATGATATCATCACAGAGACAGAAACTGGCATCACTTTATGTAACGGACTTGAAGAAAGCTTGTCACAATATTTCGTGTCTTACCTCGCGTGTGTTTTTTATGGTCTCGTCTCTGGGCTCCAAAACTTTCATGCGCGCGCAAGGCAGATGGGCACACAAAGGGGCAAGCCATCGCCATCGCGCCGCCATCGCTCGGTGGGCCCCTTGGCCTTGCTCCGCCTGCGCAGGGGCGCACCCTCCCGCGTGCTCATCGAAGAGGATACATCTCCTCTCGTTCGCTCGCGGATGGACTGCCCCGTCTCGGAGTCCGCAGTCTGCCAAAAGAAGCGCATTCGTGCGATTGCAATTTCGCAATTTTGCAATTTTGCAATTTGAAAGCGATGATTTCAATTTTTTTGGAGAGCGGTCCCCAATCTGTAATGCTTTTTTGTGGTGGCACGAAAAAGGTGGCTGGGAAAAAAGCCCCACAATTTTTGGGCTCACACTTTCTTTTTTTTCGACGCGCAATGATCCTCGTCAAAACACTTTCAATCGATTTGAAGTGGATCTTATCGCCGGCTATTCTTCAGTTTACGGGATACTCACTGCGTATTGCTCGATCTCCAGAACGCCGAAATATTCCAGCGATTGGACTCGATAAAAATATCAACGTGATTTGACAGTAGCAAACTTGCGTTCAAATTTGATGAACTCAGAGTCTAGTCACGGAGACATGCGAAAGGCACAGGTTTTGAGATTTAGAGTGCTGAACATGGTTCAGAAACGAAGCAAAATACCCACATTTCCGGTCGTCGTGGCGGCCGCTCTGAATGTTGTGTTCGCTGGATTTGTTATGATATTCGTACTTGTTATTGAGTATATACAGTAAAATACAGTGCAGAGTGTAAGATGAGATATTTGCTAGGGCACCGCCTCGTTTACCAAGGTTGAAGGGGCGACGCTCTACAAATTTAGGACACTTCAAGTTACACGGTTTGTTTGGAAAGAGTTCTACTAAAGGTGGATAACTAGATCTAGCCCATACTTCATTGTTGAGAGCTGAATTTTCTCCTCATTTGCCCCGCAACTGGGTCCCAAAATCAAACAGCGTCCTAAGCTGAGCCAATTTCTGGGCAAACCCAGCTCAATATACAACAAGTTCGATAGAAAGTGTTGGAATATCCATTCAATGGCCACTTTCACGCTTTTCTCCAGAATTCCGCGAAGGAAGACATTTGAATGGCGCCGTTCACTTTAAGTGTCCCTTGAATGGTCTCCGTCACGCTGTTTTCCAGAATTCCGCGAAGGAAGACATTTGAACGGCGCCGTTCACGTAAACTGTCCCTTGAATGGCCTCCGTCACGCTGTTTTCCAAAATCACGGCAAGCGAGACATTTGAACGGCGCCGCTCACGTAAACTGTCCCTTGAATGGCCTCCGTCACGCTTTTTTTATTACCTCGTTTTTCTCGAATTTTTTTTTTTTTTTCGCATTTCTTTTTTGTTTCTCTTTTTTTGTTTGTCGCTCTGCTGCGACGCGACTGCTTGCTCTCGTCCTGCTCAAGAGCGGGACTGCGAATACCATGACATGACATGCAAACGGCTCCGGGAGGGAAAGAGGGGCTGCGGACGTCAAGCTTGTTGACGGGATCTTCCAGAGCTCTCAGCTCCACATACTCTCAGACCCTTGGCGGGGCAAGCAAACGCTTTAGTGTTGACCTAAGGTTTTGCAACCGCGCGCTCGAGAGGTCTTGTCGTGAAAAGAAACCCTTTTGTGCCCAGATATGCATGGCCCCTGCTTGTTTGAACGTCATGCTCAGAACGAACAGGGTGCGTCTTTTATTGATGAAAAACTTGGATCTGCCGCGCTTCTACATAAACGAGTGTCCTCGTTATTAGTTTCTCAGTGCATGTAATATTATCTGTTGCTGCTAGAAACAAACACGATACTACTAACTGGAACATGCGACTGAACGAGAAGGGGCGCCAATCTCTACGTACTGCATCCTCTCCCCAACACGACGCGGTTACTACAGTACGCAGAACAGGAAGCAGCGCACACGCAGTGAAACGAAGCATGATTAGTTCGAAGCACAAGCTTATTTGGGCCATGAGGAGCTTTCACGAGTGGTGCCACCTTCTGCAGCTGAACGACCTGGTCTCACTGTCTTACTGCGGAAGAGATCTCAAGGTCATCAGTGAGCAATCCTTCCTTCGTGTTCGCAAAGTCAAATACAAACTGAGCAACATAGGACTCGCGTTTATTTGCAAGACATGCTTGCAGTTACAGAGTCTGAGCGTTGACAAATGCCAAAAAGTTACGGACCAAGGGCTTGCGTTTGTTGGGAAGAGATGCCCAAATTTGCAGAGCCTGGACGTTAAATTTTGCAGCGAGTTGACGGACAAAGGGATTGAGGTTGTTGCGAAGGGATGCCACATGTTAAAGAGCATAAATGTAGCCATGTGCATGAAGTTGACTGACAAAGCGCTGGAGTATGTTGCGCACGGGTGCCCGCAATTGCTGACCCTCGATGTTACGTGGTGCGAGAAACTGACAGACAGAAGCCTTGATTTTGTTTCGGAGGAGTGCCCTCAACTACGCAGCCTCATTATGTTTGATTGCCGAGCCATAACAGATGCAGGGCTTCAATATCTTGGTGACAGATGCCAGCATTTGCAGAGCCTCATTGTTGCCTCTTGCGTACGAGTTACAGACTGGGGGCTTGCTTCTGTTGCGAAGGGATGCTCCCAGCTGAAGAATCTGAACCTTGAGAATTGCTGGAATATAACGGACAAAGGACTCGAGCATGTTGCGAAAGGATGTCCAGGGCTGCAAGAATTGAACATTGAACAGTGCATCCTATTGACCGACGAAGGTCTCGAGTTTATTTCGCAGGGATGCACCCACCTGCAGATACTAAAAGCTTCATATTGTGAGCAATTCACTGATGAAGGGCTTGCATCTATTGGTGGTGGCTGCCCGCAGCTGCGGAGTTTGTCTCTTGCATGTTGCAAAGAACTGACGGACGATGGGGTGGCAGATCTCGCTGACGGGTGTCCCAATTTGGAGTACCTTGATCTCGAAAATTGCAGAATGATCTCTGACAGAGGGATTCAGTCTGTCGCGAACGGGTGCTCCCAGCTCCGCAACCTGAATGTTGAAAGATGCAACCAGCTGACCGACAAAAGCCTAGAGTCTCTTGGAAAGGGTTGCTCGAAATTGGAGAAACTGGTGGCTTCCTGGTGCGATGAACTGACGGATAAAGGGCTTAGGTATGTTGCAAAGGGGTGCCCTCAGTTGAAGTACCTTAGTGTTCAATGCTGTAGGAAACTGACCGGCAAATGTCTCAAGTTTGTTGTGAAAGGATGCTGCGTAGTGATGGACTGATGTGAGGATGCAATCCGCGTAGGTGTAGGATGTACCCCGTGTGATTGCGCACATGCACACGAAGCTCAAGTTTTTGTTGTCTTCCTGTTGCTTCATTGTTATGTTTTTTTCCTGCTGCTGGTGAAGACGACCCGGAGGATGACGACGATGACGAGGACAACAGGGAGCTCTGCCTGCCAGCGACCAACAGAAAAAAAAAAAAAACGGTTGCTCCCAATTACAGAGCCTGCGTGTGAAAAAAAGCTACGAACTTAAAGATGAATCTCTTGGGTTTTTTGGGAAACGGATGCCGGAAATTATAGACGCTACATGTTGGATTATGCTCCGTAATTACAGAAATTGTCGGTTTCATGCTGCGACCATCTCGCCAATAAAGGACTTGAGTTTGTTTTTGATGTTTTTGATATCGCTGATATGATTGTCGACTTTGTTACCATTTCCGTTGCTTACAAACAAACTATCACGGCTGACATCATCGTTGTTGTTATTGTCGTTTGTATTAACAGTCCTTTTTATTTTTGTCGCTCTTTTAAATGTATCTTTACCTACTTTTCTTTTTGCTCTCTTGGACGTGCGGTAGATCTTTTTTACCACCGCCGACGTCGACATCTTTGTCATCCATGTCTTTGATCGCATTGATCAGCAATGGTATTCCAACTTCAGTAGCCATACAACCTTCACAACTAAAGCTCTCGTGATCATCCAAAGAGGCGTTATTTTTACCAAATAAGCTATTTGCACGATCGCTATTGTTGTTCTTCTCGTTGTTGTGATTGTCGGAGTGAGTCTCCGGTACCACATTTTTTCTTCCTTTTCATCTCATCGAGCCAGTCTTCCGGGGCTGGGAATTTTTTCGTCCGAAAGTAAGTATTGATTGCTGCACTGGTTGTGAGACGTCGTGTGCAGAGAATATGTCGCGGTTACATCGTCACAGCCGCAAGCAGACTTAACTTTTTTAATATTGCTTTCTTCAAACTAATCCTTGAACCCGTCATCTTGTTACTCTTCTTTTTTGCCCCAATCTTTCAGTGGTGCTTTCCCAAAATTTACAAAGTAGGCGTTTATGGCTGCCTGAGGAACGTTGTTTGACATGCGGAGGTAGTACTATGCCGTGCTCTCGTCGCAAGCTACAACCATCATAACTTTGTCTATTGCGCTTCTGCTTGGGCCTGAAGAAGACATCTGAAAGCTTCAGTGAAGTAGAAGTATCTGGCGAATAACAAATATTTTCTCGGAAAAAGAAAACGATTTCCGGATAGCTTTTTTTGTTCAATGTTTTTTTTTGCTTTTTTATTTGTTAGGTCACTCTGTCTTTGCGATGTCAAGAGTACCTGTGCTATCTTTGCTACGGTTGAATGGGCTCAACTTCCTGATGAAATGTTACCCACGTTACGGCCTTACGGTCTCCATTTGCAGCAATAGATTCGCGGGGGCTTTTTTCCACACGTACCTGTAGAGGCATACACAAATTCAGGGGATGTCGCGGCCTGGACGAAATTTCCATGGAGCCCCGGGCGAAAGAAAAGAAACGAATATAAGTAGAACAAGAAACACTCTTTAGAGTTGTAATAAAGAACGAAAAGAAAAGAAAACAAAAGCAAAAAAAAACAAAAGTTTCGAATCGAAGAAGTTTGAAAGAACAAAAAATGAAAAATAAGAAAAAAAAGAATATATTTTCTTCAAAGAAGCGAGTTGATGCGCGTTTGCACTAGTTCTTTACTCTACTATGCGAACGGACGCTGTAAAAGAAAGCCCAACGGCGAACTTGTAGTCTCTGTTTTTCAGGAGTTTGATCAGGTTAAACTTTTTGAAAGGT
>JACLAD010015308.1_pt1 | contig 13803 bp, 11 predicted proteins | sample 8027901 | NCBI WGS metagenome assembly JACLAD01 (sample SAMN15725071, study PRJNA655200) | protist metagenome | isolation source: fluorescence activated cell sorting (FACS) single amplified genomes of... | place: Spain: Blaines Bay Microbial Observatory, Mediterranean Sea | collected 2016-07-05
TGACCAATCTCAAGGAGAAGGTCAATCTTCACAAGATGGTGATTCTTCTAATAGTCAATCTGGACAAACAGATTATGATTTAAATAATGTAGATTTTGAATCTCTTAAAGAGTTAGTTAAAAACTACAAGGAAGAAGCACCAGGTCGTAAAGGTTATCAGGAAAATGTAGATGTTCAAGACCATATTGATTTCACTAATATTATGAATGATATTGAAATCAACTTGAATGACATTAAAGAAGAAAAGTTATCTGAATTGGGTCAAAAGCATAATCCAGAAGAAGAAAAGCAATATGTCTATACTGGTCAAGCACCTAATAAAGGAAACACTCCTTCTTCACAAGATAGCTCGGACTCACCTATTGTTGCATTACCAGACCTTAAGCAATTACCAGATGAGTATTCTTCTCATAAAGGTGTTAAGGTTAGAATTATTGATACTTTCTCAAATGCTCTTAGCCAAACTATTTATGATAAATTATCATATTCAGTTTCAACAGAAGTAGACGAGTTAGTATATCTAATTGAAAATATTTTAAATAGAAAGCAAGAAGAACAATCTGAAGCTGAATTAACTGGTATTGTTGATTCAAGTAAACTAATCAATGTTCTATTTGATAACTATGATATCTTCCAATTATTTGAGAATTTATCAGATGAAATTACAGATAGTATGTTTATTGGTGTGGATTTATCAGGGTCTATGGGTCCTCGTCTAAAATATGTAATTAAAGCACTAACTTTACTTCATGAAGTATTGAAACGATTGAAAGTAAAACACGCAATCTGGGGATTTAATACTTCTGGTGCAGATGCTTGTCATTATCCGATTATTACTTTTGAAAATTGGGATGACGATGACGCATCTACAAAAATTGCAAGTCTTTATACAACTGGTGCGAACCGAGATGGTTTATCCATTCGTGTCTTTAATGAATATATTAAAGAATCTGGTCAGAATCCATTGTATATTACGATTACAGACGGAAATCCAAATCACCATCAATATTCTGGTGAACCAGCTATCAGAGATACAAAGCAAGCACTTGAAGAAATGGGTCTTCCTACTATTGCAATCTGTCTTGGAGATAAAGAGAATATCAATATTTCTGAAGTATATGATAATGCAATTGAATGTGAAGATGTTCAAGATATGCCAGAAATGTTATTTGATTTCTTACTAGAAGTTATGGCATAAAATATAGACACTCCTTGTGAGTGTCTTTTTTTTTAAAATTGAAAAATACAGATTATAATATATAATAAACTAGAAAACGAATATATTTTTAGGTGGTGAACAACTTGATAAGTTCTGGAAGTGAAAATCAAGATTTAAACTTACAACCAGCTAGTTTTCAAAAAAGACTTTGGGCTTCAGCGTTAGATTTTGTTCTTTGTGGATTTCTTAGTTTGTTATTGGCAGGAGTAGCTATGATAGTTGTAGGTAGTTCCTTTATTCTATTTCCATTATTTATTTTGATTTTTATTATCAGTTATTTTGCTAATACATTATTATATCAAATGAGAACTGGTAGAACTTTTGGAAAATATGTTTTAGGTTTAAAGGTTTGTTATCCGAACTACAAAGTAGATACACGAAATGAAGATATAATAAAGCGTGAATTTGCTAAGATTTTTACACTTGTTACTTGCGGTTATTCTTTCTTTTTAAAATATAAAGAAGAAGAAATTATTGCATTTCATGATGAATATTCAAAAACTGTTGTTCTAAATTTACCAGAAGAGCATGAAGAATATTTGTACGAATATCATTATGAAACATATTTCCATAGTCAAGATGAAGAAGAAGAATATCTACAAGCTAAAAAAGAAGCAGAAGAATTAAGGAAACAACAATTAGAAGAAGAAAAGCGTCAAAAGGAACTTGAAAAGCAAGAGAAAAAACAACAAAAGAAAGAAGGGAAATCTGGTCAACCAGCTACGCCTTCTACTAATAAACCCTCTTTTCAACAACCTAATTTTGTCGCAATGAATCCAAATGATAATCAATCTAATAATCAAAACGTTCCTTCACAAATGGGGGATATGGGTATGAGTGGATTTGATAGTGAACAAGTAAGTCCTTCATTTGGTCAAGAATCGCAAGTGTCTCCTAGTTTTAGTGAAGGTTATCAAGAACAGCCTATAACTCAACAACCACAAGTAAACCCAAGCCAATCTGAACAACCAACGCAACCTATGTATGAAAATCATCAAAATGAAATGAATACATATCAGCAACAACCACAAATGGATACTAATCCACAACAAATGATGGGTCAGCCAGATTCTTCAGGGATACATATTGTTGGAAATTATGACTTCCTAGATAATAATCAAAATAAAGGTAACGCTGATGATAAAAAGGGCTTTGGAAAATTATCTAAGTTATTTAGTTCTAAAAACGATAATAAAGATAATCCAGGTGTTATGCAACAACACCCAGAGCAACCATTAGAATATTATGACCATAAAATGTCTGATTTGGTTCAAGATACAACTTACTTACCTTCTCAAAATATTTTTAGTGAATACTATAAAGGTTGGTCTGTTAAAACAGATGCTATTCAAAAAGGTAATAATATTGCTAATAGTGGTGGAAAGGGAAAATCAAAAAAGGCTAAATAAAAAACCTCATTATATAATGAGGTTTTTTTATTGGTTAAATATATTACTTAACCAAGCACGAAACTTGAGTAATTGCTCTATCAGTATCAACAAGTACTTTCGCTTGTTCACTTACTTCTGAATTAAAAGCCTTTTCAATCTTAGACTTAGCATCATGTAGCATATCAGAAAAAATGTTTGCACTCTTAAATGGAATAGCAGCTTTCATAACCATTTTTCCTAGTTTAACTTCCAATGCCTTAACTTCGTTTAATTTGTTAGTAAGTTCTTGTCTCATAATAGAAACACTCCTCTGTTTAAAATTAAAATACTCTAAATTATAGCACTAGTTTAAAATTTTCATAAAAGTATTGAGTAAAATTTTGGATATTAAAAAACCTACTTTTTTAAGTAGGTTTTTTAATAAATATGTTATTTTTTAAATTGAATTTCCTTATATAATTGTTGAAGTTCCTTGTTTGTTGAAAACTTTTCAGTTGAAATATAGTTGTCAATATTATGGAAACTATTAAACATAACAATTGTTGGTAGATTATCTTTTACATTAAATACATTCTTCATATACATAGTCATAGAATTTGTTCTAGGATTGTTGTTATATAAAGGAATTGTGTAAACTTCAAATTCAACACGTAATGTATCATAGACTTGTTGTTTAAAGGTATCAATCTCTACCATTTCTTTAGCATATTCTTGTGGGTTTTTATCATTATAAAAATAAAGAATGATTTTCTTTTTAGAATCTGGTTTTACTTTTAAAACTTTAGATATAATCGTTGCATCTAAATCTAATTGTTTCTTTTCATTATGTTGATAATACATCATATCACGCATAGTATACTGTAGTAATAAATTATTATTTTTGTCTAGGATAATAAAATCATCTGATAAGTTGTTGATAGTGTAGTTATTAAATACTTTATTGGTTTTATCATTTTTGTTATAAACCATTAAGTGAAATTCATTCATTCGACTAAACTTCGTTGAATTTAAATATTCAACATTTTCGGAGTTATGTACATATAAAAACTTGATTTTATCAGAGCCATAAACTGTACTTTGGTCAACTACATTTTTTTCTAACTGTTTAATTAAATCTTCTGCAGAATCAAAAACTCCATATACAGTACCCACTAATTTAGTGTGATTGTTTTTATCATATACTACAAATAAATTTGAAGTATCACGGAAGTTTAATACTTTGTTTTGTAAACCGTCTATTTGTTTAGCGGTAGATTTAATAGTCTTTAAATCAGTTTTGTATTTTGTTTTTAATTCTTTAGTTATAGAGTCTAAATGAATTTTTTGTTCTTCATATGCCTTTGAATCTTCTCTGTAAATTAATTCTACATAATAACCATCTTTATTTATTTGTTGGTATGCAGGAATTTCTTCTTTTTTAGAACAGCCTGTTATAACTAACAAAAGTAAAATTGTAAAAATAAGCAATCTTTTAGGCATTCTATTTATCTCCCCTTTCTACAATACTGTATAGTTTCAATATGTATAAATTGTTTTTTTTAATTAAAATTTTTATATCCGCTATATTCCTTAATATGTTATTATTATATAGAAGAAAAGAAAATATTTCAATTAAAAGTTCTAATACTTTTTTATTGCTATTATTAGCGCTAGTAATATATAATACAAGTATAAACTTTTTTTACATAATAAAAATTATGTTATAATTTGTTATCTTTATTTACAACAAAAGGAGAGATAGCTTTATGAAAAAGAAAACGATATTCGGAGGAATTGTTAAGTATGTACTTATTTTCCTAGTGGTTATGGGAGTTGTTGCTACATTTTATAATGGAGATAACGCAAAAGACCCTGTAGCTATCAATGGAACTGAGTTTGATAAACTCGTTGAAGAAGGAAAAATTCAAGAAGCGCAAGTTTACGCACCAAAAGATACACCACAATTAAGAAACTATGTTTTAACTTTGGGTAATGGTGATGCTTTTAAAATTAGTCGTAGTGCAGATTTGTATCCGCAAGATGTTGAAAAGTTCAAAGAACACGATGTTGTTTATAATGAAAACTTTGAAACAACTAGTGGCTGGGCTACATTCCTAAGTTTTGCTGGAAATCTTTTGTTTGTTATTTTGATTTTTGGAGTAATTATGTTCTTCATGAATCGTGGTGGAATGAAGGCTCAACAAGGTATTCTAAACAATATGAATAACCAATATGAAGTTCTAGATTTCACTTCTAAAGATACAAAACACGCTCAATTATATAGTACAAGTATGAAAGATGTAATTGGTTTGCCGAAAAATACTCGTAAAAAAATGGATAACTTAGTTCGTACAATGCAACGAATTGCAAGTGGTCAAGCAGTTGGAGACCCAGATTTAACAGGAGTTCTATTATACGGACCTCCAGGTACTGGTAAATCAATGTTAGCTAAATCATTAGCAAGAGAAGTTGGTGCTTTCTTTATCTACATTTCTGGTTCTGATTTCGTTGACCGTTTTGTTGGACAAGGTAAAAATAATGTTAATTCATTATTTAAAGTAGCACGTGAAACTTCTATTAAGAATAACAAAAAACCTGTTATTATTTTCATTGACGAGATTGATGCTATTGGTAAAAGTCGTGAAGGTCGAAACGCTAGTGGTGGTTCTGATGAACGTGAGCAAACTCTTAATGCTCTTCTTAAGAATATGGACGGTGAAGAAACAGAAGCTCGTATTTTCGTAGTAGGAGCTACTAACCTACCAGATACATTAGATGATGCATTAACACGCTCTGGTCGTCTATCAGAACGAGTAGAAATTCCAAGACCTACAAAAGAAGGTCGTAAGGAACTATTTGAATACTACTTTAAGAAACTTCCAGTTGGCTTAGAACTTGAAGATGTGAATTATGATATTCTATCAGAATATGCAGTTAATATGACTGGTGCCGATATTGCTGATATTATTGAAGTAATGAAACAAAAAGCTAATGGTGAAGATAAAATTCGCTTTAATCTAAATGATATTTTAGATATTATTGAGACTAAGATGTATGGTGAAGTTAAGGAAGAGTTAATGAATGATAAGGATACTCTTAAGAGTACTGCTTATCACGAAGCTGGACACGCATTACTAGCTCTGAAATACTTCCCACAAAACGTGCTTAAAGCTTGTATCACTCCACGTGATAAGGCATTGGGATATGTATACCATAATATTATGGACTCCCGTGTATCATTGTTTAAAAAGGAAAGTAAACATTATATTCAGCTTACATTGGGTGGATATATTGCTGAAAAACTAGTTTACGATGACACAAGTTCTGGTGTATCCAATGACTTAGAGCAAGCTAACCGCTTTGCAAGTAATCTTGTTCGTAAGTTTGGTACAGGAGATTCCCTTCTTATCAAACCAGAAGACCAATTTAAAGAAGGTCTTTCTGATGCAACTATGTCTCGTCAAGAGTTGCAAATGGATACTGTTCTAAATGAGTGCCGAGACGAAGCAGAAACTTTCTTAACTAAGAATAAACACTTGTTAGAAAAGTTAACTCAAATGCTACTTGATAAACAAGTTCTAAATAAACAAGATTTACAAAACTTCTACGAAGAACACCAAGAAGAATTTATGGCATAATAAAAAGAAGTTAGTGGTTAATTCCACTAACTTCTTTTTAGTTTATATTCTTTTGTGTTTAACATTTCACTTAAGTATCTGAAATTACCAGTATAAGGATATACCTTGGGGTTGCTTTTATGTAAAGACATAGAAATCTTGGAAACAATATCTGGTATATATTCACCATTATGCTCTTGAATATACCTATTTATAAAATAATTAAGTAACTCTAATAATGATTCTGTATCTTCAATTTTATTGTCTCGGAGAATGATACATGGATTAAATAGTAAGTAGTTATATTTTAAATCATATGATAGTAAGCTTTTATTTACTTCTACTTTATCTTTATGTTTATCAATTAGATTAATTAAATGTGTATGTATAAATGGCTGTAAATTTGCGATGTTTCTTTCTAATAACTCATGACGGGATAAACCAGATATATCTAGCCTATTATAAAAATCACCTTTAATCCTTAGTAATATAGTTTCATATGCTTTAATCCAAAAATTACATTGTTCTTCTATACTTAAATCCTCTAATTCTTTAAATAATTTAAATTTATGATAAATATCTGTAAAGTTTTCTTCTAATAAGTTACTAGGTAAAAACTCAACTAAGTACTTTTCATAATCTTCTTCATTATCTTCGTGTGATTCTATTCTGAAGGAAAAATCTTTTGATTTATTTAATACTGAAAAGTTATCTGCAATGATATTTTCACAAAATACCTTCATAGTAATTTTATAGAAATTTTCATTATACTCTGCTCCTTGATTATCAATATATTCATCAAAATCATCATCGTCTAATTCATCAATTTCTTCTGGCGAAAGAAAACTTAAATCCTCATAGTCTTCTGACAGAGTTATCTCTGCGACTTCTATTTGTTCTTCTTCATCGTTAGCCACATAAAAGTAAATATCATTGTGACCTGGTTCCATATAGACAAAAAATTCTTTAATATTTTGGTTATCATCGTCACCTTTTAGTTCACTTAATAAATTCTTCATGAGAGTTCTTAAATCATTTTCAAATAAATTACTTTTTTCTGCAAACATAATATTCCTCCAAAAATTTAATAATTAATTATATAGCATATTTTGGAATTAATAAAATCTAAAGAGTTATTTTTAGGTTAGAGTTTTATATTATTTTATATAAATTCAAATAGTTTCGACTTTGTAAGATGGTGGTTACAGAAAAGTAATTAACACATTTACATTTTAGATTTACTTTTCAGTATGGTATATTGTTTATAAAGAATATAATTTTAGGGGTTTTTATGGGAGATAAAATAAGATATATTGAAGAAATAGATTTTAGTATTAGAACTTATAATCTAATAAAACGTGGTGGAGTGAATACAGAGGAAGAATTGCTTAATATGACTTTAGGAGAAGTGAAACAAATAAGGCATATGAGTTATTTAGCAGTTAAAGAAATTATTTCTACCTTATCAAGTACATATATCGATAATATTATATCTATCATGGATAAAGATAATTACTCAAAAACAATAAGATTAATTATCAGTGAAATCAAAAAGGACTAGATTTTAAATGTAAGTAGTTCCGTTGTGAAGTAGAAAACATGAATTATGAAATTCAATAGCAAAGTACTTAACAATCTAATTAGCATAAGAAAACGCAAGGCTTTTAGCCTTGCGTTTTTAAATATCATAAGGGAATATATCATCGTACTACCCATTAACCTAGGTAATATCGTGTTTGTTTACTTTAATCACATGAACAAATTCACCGTCATAGTCAGCAACCATGTAAAACGATTGCTTATACTCGAAAATATCGGATAACTTTGGTGTACTGTTAAAATTTAATATAATTACTTCATCAGTTCTGGTGAATTTAATTTTCAATTTCACTCATTTCACTCCTTCGCAGTATGAGTTAAAACTTCTCTGCTTTTTGCAGGTTTTTTGTGATATTTGCAATACGAACATCTATCCCTTTTAACATCATCTCTACTACACTATTTGAATCTAACAAGGCATTTTCATCGGATTGTTCACTAAATGTTACTTAATCCATACTCTTTCTCCATACCGATTTTTCGAGTAGAATGTTTTTGGGTTATTTGTGTACTCCCAATCATTTCTGCCACCTACCGTTATTGATACTATCTCCGCATCAGGATTGTATTTTTTAAGTTCTTCTATCAGTTCTTTCACGGTCATTTTCCTTTCTTCTTTGTTTTCCTCATTCAAAGTTGCTGACCTCCCTTAATAAATCGTGTTGTAAATACACTCTTTTACCATCGAACTCGTTATAGAAACAGTAAAACCCGTTATCGTAACCAATAAATTTGCTATTAGTTACACGACAATATTTTTCGATTGCATTTTTCATTGCACTCATTTTTATCACCTTCCTTTTGTCGCATTTTTTGTCTTTTATGAATCTCTTAAAAAATATCAGTTATTAGAGATTTTTTGCCTTTCCTTTGCAATATGATTATCAATGTTTTCTACACCTTTTGTCCATTTATCAATAAATTGTTCATTTGTTAAGCCTTCATGGGCTAATGACATAGCACAATCAAACTTTGCCATAGCAAAACCATCGCTATATGCTAACTTTCTTTCTTTTTCTTTTTTATCTAATTCTAATAATAAAAGTTGAATATCATTTATCATTTCATTTTTATCCGCACTCATATAGTGATTTTTTAACTTTTCTCTAATTTCATTTACTTCTTTCAATCTAATCACTCCTTCATTAAACCTCGTACTTTTCTGTTTTAATTTTTTCTGCAATTAATTCTGCTAACTCTGGAACTTTCTTTTTACAATCAATATTTGTGACTTTTACTTGGTATAACTTATCATCTTGTAAAAATTCAATTTGAAATTCTGGATAACCACTGAAAATACCACCAAACTCTACATCAACCAATTTCTTTTCATCAATTAAATCATTTGCTTTTCTTATTTTATCTACAAAACTGATAGCCATTTTAAACACTCCTTTAATCATTATTATAGTTTCCGTTTCAATTTCTATATTCACAATTATAACATATTAACTATAATTTTAATATATATTTATTATAAAATCTAGTATTTATATTTCCTTAATAACCTTTATTTTAATAGGATTCGTTATTCTAGTGAGATTTATTATACTGATAGTGTTTAGAACGCCTGTATAAGCAAATAAGGGCTTTATAGACCGCCTTATAATAAGATAAGGTTAATAAATGTCATTAATATTTTATTACTTTATAATTTAAAATAGAAATAAGTTATAACTAGTAGTATAATAGAATTATTTAGAAGGAAAGGGTGAAATGTTTTGATAAAGAAAACAACTCTTTTCCCTATTCTGATGATTGCATTTTTATTTAAGATGGCAGGTTCATCGTGGGATGTATCTTATCACTTTCGTTATTTTAGGGAATTAACACAACTTCCACATATCGTGAACATTATAGGATTTATTATTATTGTTTGTGTGTGGATATATTTTTTTAGACATAGAAAAGAAATTGATAAGGAAGTTTTTGCTTTAATGAGTATAGGTGTAACTATTACTTTCTTGGGTATTCCAGCTGATGATTGGTGGCATCGTACATTTGGTATTGATTTAACGATATGGAGTCCACCACATATGGTCTTATATCTTTCTACTTTTGTAGTATTAGTTAGCGTTATGAGATTAGTTGAAGTAAGTTTAGAAAAAGGAGAAATTACTAAAAAACAACGATTGATTTATCAATTATGGTTTTTTACAGTTGCTTTGGCTAATGTATGGTTTCCTTTACTTCAACAAGAGTTAGGAGTTCTTTCTTTATATTTTTATGAAATTGGACAGCCGATTATTTCTGCAGATTTAATGACGGCTATTACAGACCCCGAAGCTCAAATCTATGGTGGTATTCCACATTGGTTATATGGTATTTATGCTGTATTTTGTTTAACATATGTATTTTCATTAGCTAAGAAAGTTAATATCCATACTTTTTCGTCAACGATTATTGCCAGTACATATATTGTTTATCGGTTAATTATTGAATTTTCTATGTTACAAATGGAGTATCAGCCTTCAACATTACCTTATACGATTTTATTATCCTAGACAAAAATAATAATTTATTACTACAGTATACTATGCGTGATATGATGTATTATCAACATAATGAAAAGAAACAATTAGATTTAGATGCAACGATTATATCTAAAGTTTTAAAAGTAAAACCAGATTCTAAAAAGAAAATCATTCTTTATTTTTATAATGATAAAAACCCACAAGAATATGCTAAAGAAATGGTAGAGATTGATACCTTTAAACAACAAGTCTATGATACATTACGTGTTGAATTTGAAGTTTACACAATTCCTTTATATAACAACAATCCTAGAACAAATTCTATGACTATGTATATGAAGAATGTATTTAATGTAAAAGATAATCTACCAACAATTGTTATGTTTAATAGTTTCCATAATATTGACAACTATATTTCAACTGAAAAGTTTTCAACAAACAAGGAACTTCAACAATTATATAAGGAAATTCAATTTAAAAAATAACATATTTATTAAAAAACCTACTTAAAAAAGTAGGTTTTTTAATATCCAAAATTTTACTCAATACTTTTATGAAAATTTTAAACTAGTGCTATAATTTAGAGTATTTTAATTTTAAACAGAGGAGTGTTTCTATTATGAGACAAGAACTTACTAACAAATTAAACGAAGTTAAGGCATTGGAAGTTAAACTAGGAAAAATGGTTATGAAAGCTGCTATTCCATTTAAGAGTGCAAACATTTTTTCTGATATGCTACATGATGCTAAGTCTAAGATTGAAAAGGCTTTTAATTCAGAAGTAAGTGAACAAGCGAAAGTACTTGTTGATACTGATAGAGCAATTACTCAAGTTTCGTGCTTGGTTAAGTAATATATTTAACCAATAAAAAAACCTCATTATATAATGAGGTTTTTTATTTAGCCTTTTTTGATTTTCCCTTTCCACCACTATTAGCAATATTATTACCTTTTTGAATAGCATCTGTTTTAACAGACCAACCTTTATAGTATTCACTAAAAATATTTTGAGAAGGTAAGTAAGTTGTATCTTGAACCAAATCAGACATTTTATGGTCATAATATTCTAATGGTTGCTCTGGGTGTTGTTGCATAACACCTGGATTATCTTTATTATCGTTTTTAGAACTAAATAACTTAGATAATTTTCCAAAGCCCTTTTTATCATCAGCGTTACCTTTATTTTGATTATTATCTAGGAAGTCATAATTTCCAACAATATGTATCCCTGAAGAATCTGGCTGACCCATCATTTGTTGTGGATTAGTATCCATTTGTGGTTGTTGCTGATATGTATTCATTTCATTTTGATGATTTTCATACATAGGTTGCGTTGGTTGTTCAGATTGGCTTGGGTTTACTTGTGGTTGTTGAGTTATAGGCTGTTCTTGATAACCTTCACTAAAACTAGGAGACACTTGCGATTCTTGACCAAATGAAGGACTTACTTGTTCACTATCAAATCCACTCATACCCATATCCCCCATTTGTGAAGGAACGTTTTGATTATTAGATTGATTATCATTTGGATTCATTGCGACAAAATTAGGTTGTTGAAAAGAGGGTTTATTAGTAGAAGGCGTAGCTGGTTGACCAGATTTCCCTTCTTTCTTTTGTTGTTTTTTCTCTTGCTTTTCAAGTTCCTTTTGACGCTTTTCTTCTTCTAATTGTTGTTTCCTTAATTCTTCTGCTTCTTTTTTAGCTTGTAGATATTCTTCTTCTTCATCTTGACTATGGAAATATGTTTCATAATGATATTCGTACAAATATTCTTCATGCTCTTCTGGTAAATTTAGAACAACAGTTTTTGAATATTCATCATGAAATGCAATAATTTCTTCTTCTTTATATTTTAAAAAGAAAGAATAACCGCAAGTAACAAGTGTAAAAATCTTAGCAAATTCACGCTTTATTATATCTTCATTTCGTGTATCTACTTTGTAGTTCGGATAACAAACCTTTAAACCTAAAACATATTTTCCAAAAGTTCTACCAGTTCTCATTTGATATAATAATGTATTAGCAAAATAACTGATAATAAAAATCAAAATAAATAATGGAAATAGAATAAAGGAACTACCTACAACTATCATAGCTACTCCTGCCAATAACAAACTAAGAAATCCACAAAGAACAAAATCTAACGCTGAAGCCCAAAGTCTTTTTTGAAAACTAGCTGGTTGTAAGTTTAAATCTTGATTTTCACTTCCAGAACTTATCAAGTTGTTCACCACCTAAAAATATATTCGTTTTCTAGTTTATTATATATTATAATCTGTATTTTTCAATTTTAAAAAAAAAGACACTCACAAGGAGTGTCTATATTTTATGCCATAACTTCTAGTAAGAAATCAAATAACATTTCTGGCATATCTTGAACATCTTCACATTCAATTGCATTATCATATACTTCAGAAATATTGATATTCTCTTTATCTCCAAGACAGATTGCAATAGTAGGAAGACCCATTTCTTCAAGTGCTTGCTTTGTATCTCTGATAGCTGGTTCACCAGAATATTGATGGTGATTTGGATTTCCGTCTGTAATCGTAATATACAATGGATTCTGACCAGATTCTTTAATATATTCATTAAAGACACGAATGGATAAACCATCTCGGTTCGCACCAGTTGTATAAAGACTTGCAATTTTTGTAGATGCGTCATCGTCATCCCAATTTTCAAAAGTAATAATCGGATAATGACAAGCATCTGCACCAGAAGTATTAAATCCCCAGATTGCGTGTTTTACTTTCAATCGTTTCAATACTTCATGAAGTAAAGTTAGTGCTTTAATTACATATTTTAGACGAGGACCCATAGACCCTGATAAATCCACACCAATAAACATACTATCTGTAATTTCATCTGATAAATTCTCAAATAATTGGAAGATATCATAGTTATCAAATAGAACATTGATTAGTTTACTTGAATCAACAATACCAGTTAATTCAGCTTCAGATTGTTCTTCTTGCTTTCTATTTAAAATATTTTCAATTAGATATACTAACTCGTCTACTTCTGTTGAAACTGAATATGATAATTTATCATAAATAGTTTGGCTAAGAGCATTTGAGAAAGTATCAATAATTCTAACCTTAACACCTTTATGAGAAGAATACTCATCTGGTAATTGCTTAAGGTCTGGTAATGCAACAATAGGTGAGTCCGAGCTATCTTGTGAAGAAGGAGTGTTTCCTTTATTAGGTGCTTGACCAGTATAGACATATTGCTTTTCTTCTTCTGGATTATGCTTTTGACCCAATTCAGATAACTTTTCTTCTTTAATGTCATTCAAGTTGATTTCAATATCATTCATAATATTAGTGAAATCAATATGGTCTTGAACATCTACATTTTCCTGATAACCTTTACGACCTGGTGCTTCTTCCTTGTAGTTTTTAACTAACTCTTTAAGAGATTCAAAATCTACATTATTTAAATCATAATCTGTTTGTCCAGATTGACTATTAGAAGAATCACCATCTTGTGAAGATTGACCTTCTCCTTGAGATTGGTCA
>JACLAD010014764.1_pt1 | contig 13792 bp, 4 predicted proteins | sample 8027901 | NCBI WGS metagenome assembly JACLAD01 (sample SAMN15725071, study PRJNA655200) | protist metagenome | isolation source: fluorescence activated cell sorting (FACS) single amplified genomes of... | place: Spain: Blaines Bay Microbial Observatory, Mediterranean Sea | collected 2016-07-05
GAACTGACACATGAACTGATAAATGCAAGAGTAGTTCCAGATTGCCAATTCGTAGTAACTTTACCATCTTCTAAAATTGGACCTTCGTTAGGATCATCGGAACATCCAGATATACATTTTAACGATAGACTTGGTGCATTACCGACTGCTTTTGTCCATGCAAATTGTACGACTAAATATTGATCAAAACGTACCGTTACTTGAAACGATGTTTCCCCCGCATTATCTTGTTGGCATATTTGGTCATAATCCGTAGTCAAACGTATAGGCGCTTTGTTGGACACTAGTCCTGGTTGATCACCCGCCGTTTGCCAATTTGCGCAATTAATTCCATCAAAATTACTGCATTGTTCGATTATTAAACTTCCTTTGCCACCAGAGCATACATTTGTTCTAGACGACGTCATCTCAATGCTAGTCAATGTACTACGTTGTACAGTTTGGCCTTGCTGTATTAAATAAAAATAAAAGCTTCTTGGTGATGTTCGGCTAGATGGATCCAAATGTTGTGTTTGATTTTTAAAGTTCCATGAACCTACGACATCACCTTGTCTTGCAACATCACCAACATTCAATGCGGCACTTAATGTAGTGCCTATGCTTAACCCTGGTAAAAATGCACATTCTTTTATCCATGAAAATGTTAATGGTTTATAACCACCATTGAAACTTAAAGTAACCGTAATTTGAACAAGGCCATTTACTTCACAACCATATTCAACAGTAAATGATTGTGACTTTCCACCGGATTCGCCAACAGGGTACATATACTCTAAATTTTCATCGTCGTAATTTCCAGTAATTTTGTGCGTACAGGCATTTGGATTCTCACCTTGTGAAATACAAGTTGAACCAAGACGTTTATCAGCATCACCCAATGGCACATAATCAAATTTATAACTAATATCTTTGCTGCGATGTGCTGGTACGGTTACATAAAATGTCGATGATTCCGTATACGCATCTGTACGATTTAATTGCTTGAATGGCATTTGAGTTGATGGATTCCATATTTTTGCCGCATCGCTACCTTCTGAAATAATATCGTTTCCACCTGCTTTCGTGCCAATTGAAATTGGGTTACTATTTGTATGGACAAATTGAAATTCCACAGACGAACCATCTGCATATTGTATCGTGATAACAATTAAAGATTGTCCACCAACTCTACATGATGGCAATACCCATAAGTTTTTTGCATCCGATGTACCAATTTTGAAATTAGCTGATGTAGTTGTTCTGCTTGGTTCTGTACCGTCTAGTGATACATTTGGCGATGCACATTGCGCATGGTTAGAGTCTTGTGGTACACTTGGTGTAAATGTCAATACCCCAGCACCAGTTGCTTTTTCACTGAGCCAAACACGAAACTTGACACCTGTTCCGCCAGCTGTTGCATCTGATTTATAATTTGCAAATGAATTATATGGTTTAGCATCCCATGTTTCCATGTCTTTTACGACACCACCTGTCATAACGTCGCCGTTATAAAGGTCAATTTCTGAACCAACACACATTCCAGTTCCTTGTGGTGATACAGCTGCAACATTATTTACAATCATTGTTGTAATTATTAATATTACAACTACAAATATCATCATGTGTAGTTTCATTATTATTATCAGGTGTATATAATTCTATTTATATGTATAAATTATTATTCAATATACTAGTAATAAAATATATTTTCTTTCTTTCTCTTCTCTATTTATTTTAAAAAGTTCATATGATATATTACGTATTGTATTATTATTATGAACAAGTTTTGTTGGTAAAAAAAAATATATATATACAATATGTTGATTTGTAATGGATGTCTATGTTGGTAGTCAAATTTATACTGGTATATGCATACTTATATACTGAATTGTTTTAATTGTGGTTGTAGTTACACGGTTTTGGACCCTGTTGTGCGCCTGCTGCTGGCCCAGGCTGTGGGCTGGGGCTTTCCTGGCCCAAGGCTGGCTTTCGCGCTTTCGCACTTCTTTACCTTTTTTGTATTAATACTGGAATACCACTGACCACTGTGGTATAATAAGGCTGGAATGCCAGGAATGCCAGAATGTGGATAATAAATGCAACCAAATGTGCAAATGATGATGTGCAGATTATTATATGTATTTAGACTATGAATGAATTTATATGAATGTTGCATCAAGAAGAAATGAAGATGGAAAACAACAAGAGGAAATATCGCATTCAAATAACAACAACAACAGCAACAACAGGATGAAACGATTTTTAACCAATATAACACCTCCAATACGGAGAAGATGTAATATATTGCGAAATCGTAGGATAATTCAAAAGAATAATAATAATATAAATTACATAAGAAAACAAAATTATGTAAAAATTCAGCATTTTAATAATAATAATAATCATGTAAAATATCTTAAGAATAAACATAATCGATATATGAAACATTTTTACGTTCCAGCGCGTTTTAGAGGGAATTTGATACATGAAGAGAGGGAAAAAAAGATGGAGAAAGAGAGGGGAAAAAAGGAGGAAGAAGAGAGAAAAAAAAAGATGGAAGAAGAGGAAGAAGAGGATGAAACAGACTCTGAGGAGGAGGAGGAGGAATTTTTTGATAACGAAGAAGAGAATCGAGATTTTCAATTTGTGAACGAAAAGTATTGGGAAAAACGAGTTTTTCTACAAACCGAAATTGAATATTTTTTTAATTACAAGACAAATGAAATTATACCAATGACGCACGATGATGAGGAACACAGCGAACATCCATTAAAATTACATGAATATAAACCAGTGATCGTGACATTACAGCGAGGTGGAGAAGACGTGCAACGTGAGTTACGATTTAAAGAATATAAGAATCTTAAAGACGATCGACCTTATTATTTAAATTGCGCAACTTTAGAAACAACGTGGAAATTTCCATTTGAAAATCAAGAGATAGTATTGGAGATACCACAATTGCCAGAATATGAATTTAAGCATATTCTGCCTTCAAATTTTCCAACTGCACCATTGTGGAAACGCACCGTTGCAGCAATGATTGATTTAGGTGTTAGTACAATTGTAGCGACTGGTGTGGTTGGCATGATGTATTTTGAATTGGGTGATGGTGAATTGTATACTGTAATACCTGCTTTTGGTCCTTTATTATTAGGAACATTTACTGGTCGGGATTGTGTGATGGATAATGGTTCTCGTAGTATTGGTAAAAAAGTTATGGGTTTAGAAATTATTTTAGCAGATAAATATAAATTTCAAGGTTCGGAATTGGTTAATGTAGGAGGTGGTGGTTTAATACCAAGTCGTGGACATAATGTTTTACGAAATATTTATGTACCACCACTATTAGTTGCTGGTGTTTTTTTCCAACCAATTTTATATATTTTTGGTGTGGAACTTGCACTTTTTGTAATAAAAGGTAGAAAAATTGGGGATTTTCTTGGCCGTACAAAAGTCATCGAGGAAGCAGAGGATCGTCCAATGCGTTTGAAAGAGAGAAAAGAATATGTTGATAGGGAGGTACGAATGACATAGGTTATATCTATCTATCTATATATATATATATAGAGAGAGAGGAAACCTGATGTACAGTATGTATAATTTAATATTTTTCTATATTTTCATTTTTACTGAACCATAGATTTATTATTATTGCCGTGGTAATACAATTATAATGGCCGAGGTAAAGAGCTCTAATCGGTGGTATTCGTGCGTGCGTACTATAACAGGTACATACCAACCGCATCTTATTTATTCTAAAATAAAAATAATGGTATTCCATTGGCAACTGCAGGCAGTGATAAAGACACCACGTATTAGTATTACCAACTGCATCTTCTATTGATAATGCTACCTGGTAATCTTATGCTATTCCAGTAAAGTCATTCTATCGCTGTATCATAATCACATCTTAGCACCTTAATCTATTTTTTTAATTTATCATCATTTTTCTCAATTTTAATTTATCCGCTCATCATCGAAGAAGAAGATCCGTGAAATAGAAAGTAAACTTCTATATTCAAAAAAAAAAAAAAGAAGATCCGTGCTATTAATATAAATAATTATAAGTGCATCCTATAAATATATATCCATATAAATATTAGTTTATTATATATACAGTATATTTGTAAAGAAGGATATTCGTATAGACGACATAAATAGAGATATACAACATCATATATCGTATAATACAAGTAATATATAATACATACTTAAATATATATATATATATATATATATACACACACATAGATATTGATAAATATATCATCCCAAGATGTCTAATTCTGCAGCTCTTACTGGGTTGGTGGAGTCAATTAATAAAAATAAAAAATTTGGTGGTTTATTAAATTATAGTGTTAATTGCGTTGTTAATTTAATAACACCACCAAATCCAGAAGCGGCACTTAATACTAGGCAACTAGCTAAAAGTGGTGGTTTAGAAGCGATCATTTCTGCAGCAGAGCTACATGCCGGGAACGAGAATTTATTAGAAGCTACTAAGTCTATATTATCTGCATGCATCAAAGATGAAGAATGTTTATCAATTATAGAAGAAACAGGTATTTGTGCTCGACTATTGGAACTATGTGCAAAAACGCCTGAAGCAGTTGGTTTAAGAGAAATGGTATTAGATCTTACTGATAAATGTGCCAATACCAAACCAGCCCAAGAAAAATTAGTTGCAGATGGTGCAATCCCATCATTGCTTAATTTACTTTCCGTTGATTCGCAAAGTCAGGATGACGCTTCGATTGGTTTGTTAAGGCAAAATATGAGTGTATTGTCCAAATTATCAGCAGTTGACGGAGCAGTTGATCAAATGATTAATAATGGTGGTTTATTGCAATGCTTAAACCTTTTAAAAACAAATGTTTCAGATGAAACACTGAGTGCCAATGCAATGGCACTTCTATCTAAAGCAGCGAATAATCCAAATGCTATTGAAATGTTAAAGCAAAATGACGGCGTCAATACTATTGTTGGCGCTATGGAAGAACATTATGCATTGGATGGCTTATTGGATGCTGGTGGCAAAATTTTAGGACATTTATGTTCACAAAGTGACATTGCAAGTGCTATCGAAGCATTGAAAAATCCAAATTCAACGGAAGCTCAAAAACGATATGCTGCAGCAATTGTTAGTAATTTAGCATTTGATGATGATATGTTAAATACAATTATATCAGAAGGTGGTATAACAACATTGTTAGCTTTAATTGAATCCGGCGATGCACCATCAAATATTGCAGATATATGCGTACGTGCAATTGGTCGACTTGGAAATTCGCAGGAAGGATTACAACAATTATTAAATGGCAATGCAATTAAAACTATTTTAACAGTACTTGATGATGAACATTTAAGCGCTGATAGTTTAGCATCTGCATTACTAACCTTTAAAGCGCTGTCTGCATCTCAGCAAGGAGTAGATGCTATCGTAAATTCAGGTGGTTTAGATAAGATCTTAAAAGCGATTGGTAAAGTTAATGGTAATGAGCAAACTATGGGTATTACACTTGCATGTTTGGATGAGATGATTGCACAGCCAAAAATATTTGAAGTTGTCAATACAGAAGCAAATTTAGCAATGGTATTACAAGCTGTTAATAATTACCCAGATTCAAAAGAAATTACAAAAAATGCAACAGCAATTTTTGCTCGCATGTGCAACGATGATGATCGTTTAAATGAAATGTGTACAGATGAAAATGTCAGATTAATATTTAATTGTTTACGTTTAAATAAAGATGATGAAATTGCAGTTATTAATTGTTTCGAAGTCATTTCAAAAATGATATATAAACAACTTAAATTTTCAAGCTTAGTTCCAGATTTTGCACAAGCAATTGCTGGTGGTTTAAAACAAAATGAAAAATCTCAGAGGGTCATGGAATTAGGAGCATATGTATGTGGCTACACATATGATGATCAAGTGTTGCAGCAGCAACGGAAAAATTTAAAGAAAAGCTCGCGCGATTTGAAATTTATCGATGTCGAAGATTCGAAAGATTACGTCTTTACTGTTGAAACAATCAATGTGTTGGAGTATTTTGGCATGAAAAATCCTGCAATTGATTCCATTGGTGAAGATGGTTTTGTAAAAGATTTTATGAAGTTTGTTACTGATTTATCAACATGTTGTATAGAAGAATGCAAACCTGCACATAATTCAATATACCTAGCAGCCATTGCTGCGATGGAACGATTAGCTTCTGCATCGACTGAATTTGCAAATAAAATTACAATTGCTGGAATTGTGAAAATCGTTTCCAAATTTGAGGATGAGCATATTAAATCACCACAAGCAATTGCAGGTGCGAACCTGCTTGCAAATATTATGAAAAATGAGGGATTATCATCAGATGTAATGGATCGATTGTTTACGGATGGAAGCGTTGCATATATACTTGCAACTAGTGCGGCAAATCCTGAAAATACTGAATTAAAGGAAAATTGTATATCTGCTTTAACCGCGCTTTGCAAAGATGAGGATACTGCTTCCAGAGTTGTGCGTAGTGTCGGGCCAAAAGTTTTATTGGCATCTGGTGTGCTTGATGCAGCGCTAGCCTCGTTAGCAAACAACGATGAAAATGTTATCAATTCTTTGACTTTATTGACGGCTGCATCTAAAATTCCAAAATTAGTAAATGCAATAGTTGATAATGGAGTTTTAAAAAGTTTACAAAGCATTATAGCAAATAGCGATACTGTGTGGTTTGAAGCAGTTGATCCAAACACTGGTAAAACTTATTATTACAATAAAAATACAGGAGAAACAAGTTGGGAAAAACCTGATGCTGACGTGTCTCAAGCATTCGTGCCAGCAACGAAATTATTCAATCTTGTTACATCAAAAGTAAATCAAGAACAATTCGTACAACAAGGCGGAATCAACTCTTTGATTACCATGACGAGTATGCTTTTGAATACAGCTGGTGACGAATCTAAATCAGCTGTTTTATCTAGTTTGGAGACATTAGCGTCCCTTGCTAAAAGTAATTGCCAAGAATGCCTTGATAAAGGTGCCATACAAATGGTTGTTGATACATTAAATAAATATCCAGATGATCCAGAGATTATTAATGCATGTGCACAAATTATTGAAAAGTTAAGTAGATCCCCAGAAGGTAAAGTTGCAATTGCAACTTCGGAGCTTCTACCAAAATTGGTTGATATATTGAAAAAAAATCCAAGCAACAATATTGCTGGAAAAGCAATTGTTATGACGTTGGACAACCTTTGCAACGATGTAAATTCAGTTGAGCAAGTTGCTGCGATCTCTGCCAGTGCAGCAGCAGTACAAGCTTACTTGGCAGCAAATCCTGATGATACTACAAGTCAAGCTGCTGGAGACAGAATTTTAAATGCAACATCATTACGAAGTCGAAGGTCGACAGTAACATTAGAAGATAGTGTGCAAAATGTGACTCCTGGTTATGAAGACCGGAATCCAAAAGATATTGTTGGTGCACTTCAACAAATTACCCGTACATCATTATTGGATGAAAATGCAATGGAAAAATTGATTGATGATGGCGTGGCGGCAAATGTACTTGATATATGTATGAATGGTAACGTATCACCAGAGATTGCTGAGGAAGCAGTTGATGCCATGGTAGCTATGCATAAAAATAAAAAAGTACAAGATTTATTGTTAATCGGTGAGAATATACCAAAATTAATTGATACAGCACGTCGCAATATAGACAACCCACAATTAGTACGTAAGATCATGCGTTTGCTGACTAGATTAGCTGTTAACGATAATTTTAAACAGAAGATTGTTTCACTTAAAGGTATAGAATTTATCGTAGAGGTTATAATGAAATATTTGGATCATGTTCCATTGTTAGCATCATGCATATCTGTGTTGGCAAATTTATCTTTTAATAATTTAGAAGTAGCAAAAACAATTATGAATGCAAACGCAGTGCCTGCAGTTGAAGCAGTGATGCAAAACCAACTGGATCAAATGTCATTGCTTTCAAAATGTTTAACGACGCTTTCTAACTTAATGTTTAGCAATGATGAACATACGAGAATTATATGTAAATCATGTGGTGATGAAATTGTTCATATGATTCGCCAACATGGAGACCAATCAAAAGTGTTACGAAGTGGTTTAAGAGCACTTGGTACGCTTGTTTATTGCGAAGATAATATTGGCATCATTATTGGAGAAGGTGCTACGAAAGCTATTATTGATGGAATGTCAAAAAATCAAGACAATGAAGAGACATTATTATTAGCTGTACATTGTTTAAGTAATCTATCAGCTGAAAATATGCCGTGTATGGAAGCTCCTGATTCTGTTGGAAAAGATTTCCATCCACCACGTAGAGGTGAACCAACATTACAAGTTATGGTTCAAGAAGGTGCAATTGATGTTTTACTTAATACTATGCGTGATTTTGAATATAATGGTGCGCTCGGTATTGCTTGCATGGAGGTACTTCATGGATTGTGCGAGACCCATGCATATGCCAAAAAAGCATTTGATCTTGGTGCCGCTTCAACTATTTTAAATTTACTAGAACAGCATGATTGGGACCATGAAATCGTTACAGCTGGTTTTGGATGTTTATCTGTGCTTGGAGAAACAGTCATTTACGAACTGGATGCCGGTGTCGATAAAGTGTTCTCCGAGGATGACGTAAAGAGCTTAGCTACACTTATTACTAGCATTGACTCCGATGAGTATCAAAGTGCATTTTCAAGCATTTGTGCTGTTTTGAAATTGTTTTTATCTGACGATGATCATGGTACAGGTAGTGGAAAATTTTTCGTGGAGAATGGTGTATTGAAGGCGTTGATACATTTGATGAAAACCCATATGAATGTAAGCAGTTATTTGCTTGAATGTACTCCTGTATTGGCTGTGTTTGCACATTTTGACGATTTTGCTCATTATGTTGCAAAGTCAAGTGTACATCTTGTAACGGAAGCTATGAAGATTCATACTGAAAATACCAGAGTATTAACCGGTTTATTTGATTTAATGGGTTCATTAGCATTTGATAATGAGAATTTACCTCTTATCGTTCAATACGATGGGCCAGCTGCAATTGTTGATGCTATATGTGCCAATCCAACAGATGCCAATATGGTACTTAGTGCTATTCATACGCTTGAAAATATCGCCATGTGTAATGATGAGTATTGTCAAATTGTTTTGGCACATGGAGGAAGAGACTGTTGTGAAGCATTGGCAGAAGCTTATGAAGACAACCAAGAGGTTGTTTCTGCATGTAATTCAACGATGTTAACATTTAATGCAATGGTTGTGGGATCCGGTGGTTTAAAAACACAAGTAAAGAATAGGGTACGTTCAATGACTACGAACCATAAAAACATACAACAAAAGACCACAAGTGAATTCCTTGAAAAATATCGTCGAAGAATTTTAGATGGTGGTACATGTACAAAACATCATAAGAGCAATGCGCCAAGAACACGAACTATATATGTAACAGACGATTTCAGGCTTATATGCTGGAAAGAAGTTGGTGGTAAAAAAGCAAAAGGGGAATTACCCTTTAACGATATAATTGAAATTGTTCCAGGTGCAACTACGAAAGCATTGTGTAGAAAGCATTTAATGAGATCAAGGCCAAAAGCAGATAATTGTTTCACGATTAAAGGTAAAACTAGAGATTTAGATTTGGAATTTGGAACCAAAGCAGAAAGAGATCATTGGATCTCAATGTTATCATCCTGCATTGAATTTAGGAACCATAAAGGTTTAGATTAAAAATGTGGAAAAAGAGAGAGAGAAAGAGACAAATATATAAACGTTTTTATCAAATTTTATTAATGAGAGATTTTGTGGTGTGTATTTTTATTTTTAGACACACTACATTTAGTAGATTTAGAGATATATTTTTTTACGAAGTAATTTTTATTTTTCCAAAGTGTATATTTTTTTTTGTTCGCGTATTTCCATCTTTCATACAGTATTACGAAAACCTGGAGTTCATATATTAGCATAGAAATAGCTAGCTAATAGGCTTACGCAATTTTATACCAAATCAATAAAAAATAATTGTACAACACAGGTTACAATTCCAACAACAACAATGAAAGACTACCTCCTCTTATTATGATAATATATATAATTAAAAGCTACACGTAACAGAATAATACACGTATAGATAATAAAATAGATAGTTTTAGATAGAACTAATTTTATGATTATGTCAATAAAGCATTGCTTCTGAAACTATATTCACATAGGATAATCTATCACGTTTTATGATCATACATTGTTATCACATTAAAAACTTTCACAATGACAAACAACACGAAGCTTGTACCCGTTCCATTATTATTATTATTACTATTCTTCAGTTGTAATAATATACCAAATGTAAAAAGTAGCAAATGGTTATTATCAACAACAACTGCGACTGTGGATACCATTTTAAGAAATATAAAAGCACGCTTACCAATATCTGATTGCAGAGAAGCTATTTTATCACAACTTGATATAGATAATTGTGAACAACTAACCGATAATGATATCCAATTAATTGCATTCAAATCGACTAATTGCCATCTTGAATCACACGGGTTACCAACATATTCATGTCCATCAAGTGATATTACGCAATGTACGAAAAATATGAAAAGTAATAATGATTTTTCTACGTATACAATGTTTAAGTTAGACGTAGAGAGATTATGTGATAGTATTGAACGAGCGAATACGCTATCAACAGCAAGGGAAACTATCCAAGCTATATCAATCAATCAAAACCAACAATTGCAAAAATTAACACATATTACGGAAGGTGTTACACAAATGGAATCTGGCATGGAAGAGTTAGTAACGACTAGAATGCATATACAAGATGGTTTACAAAAATCACTAGAAATTGGGCAAGGTGTTTTGGAAACACAACAAAAAATTAGGGATACATCGTCCACTGCGTTGCAACAATTAAAAGATGAATCTGGGGTTGTTAATTCTGAAATTGTAAAACAACAAAAAAAAATTGTCGAGCAATTAAATAAACTGGATCATTTATCAGCATCAATTAATAATAGAATGGGTGAATTCTTTCCTATATTGAGCAATATGCATAGTATGACACAATCATTTTTCAATGATTTAATGGCAGCCAAAGCTATTGCTTTTTATGTTACTTTTACATTATTTGCATATTTCATTACTGTGCCTGTACAAACACGATCTGCTAGAATTTTCATGTTTGTTACAATTGGTGCATGCTTGGGAATTGAAATATTATTGTTACGCCCTGTCCTTTCAATTTTAAGAATATTTGATACAACGACAAATGCACAAATATTATCGTTATTTCGCTCCACTACTGCATTATTAAGTTTAGCAGCATTATGCCATCGTTTGTATAAATCATATACAAGTCCAGAGTTATCAAAACAGCAAGGATATCAAATACTGAAAAATGTTTATGAAATGAATCGTATGAATCGACAACATGATAAATTGTTGTTAAATGGCTTATGGCAACAAATGATCGAATGGAAAATTTCGAATCCAGATTTACAAATAACAAATGAATCTGTTTTAAATTCATTGATGCAACCACCTCCAAATTATGGGACCAATAATAATTATCGTTTGGACGATGATGAGAATATACCAGAAATTACACGATATATATATGATGACATGATCAATGAGGATGAAGATGAAGAAAATACGCAAGAATTTGATGACGACGATGGTGATGATGAAGAAGAAAATAATGATCATAATATGATAGATCAAGAAATTTATGATGCTGAATTAATTCCTGGTGAAGAATTTGCACCAGAAAATTATAATGAAGAGCAAAAAGGGAGACAATTACTACAAGCTAATAACGATGAAGATTGGTTAATATTAAACGAAGAAGAGTAAAAAAATATAATGTAGTGTTTCGTTACCAATATTTTATGATATGTATTCCGAAAAATACGTATGCATAACTGAATTCGTTTTAAATATTTTTTTAAAACAAGATGACGACATCACATGTTAAAAAATTATGTACATAATACGAGTTCGTAATAATATCATTATATCATACGAGTATGATATTTAAAATATATTTTCTAAAAGTAAAATGTAAATAAAATGTTTTTTTGATAAAAATATAATATTCGTATAATTGTCCTCTACAAAAAATGCACCTATAAATGATTTTAAATACGTATATATAGTATATTTAGTCGGTGATTTCTCTCCAGCTCGTATAATTGTCCTCTACAAAAAATGCACCTATAAATGATTTTAAATATTTAGTAATATTTATCGGTGATTTCTCTCCAGCTCAGCTTCTTTCATATATATACAATGAAAAAATAAAAAGAGTAAAAAAAAAGTCAAATATCGCGTGGATCAATATCTCGCACTTTCCTTTTTTAGAAATATGTATGACGTAAATGTTCAACATTTTCTAATATTTGCTTTGTTTTCGGATGAGACATTCCCCTTTGTTTAACTGATATTCTGTATGCTTTATTAAAATATTGTTCTGCTTCGTCATGAATTCCTAAATCAGCATAAACAACTCCAATATTATTAAAGATTTCTCCCACGCAAAGATGATCTTCGCCATTTAATACAATTTGAATATTTAATGCACGATTATAATATTTCAATGCTTTCACATATTTATTTTTCATTGATTTTATAACTCCGATATTATTATAACAATCCGCAATACGCATTTGATCTTTTAATTGTTTAGCAAATTTCAATGCCTTTTTGTTTTCAGATAATGAACGTTTGAAATCACCATGTAAATAATACTTTGACGCTTTTTCATGACACAATTCCCATTTCTCGATTAATAAATTTGTATTATCATCATTTTCATGTTGTTTGAATTGACGTACACATTTTTCACATATATTTTCTGCTGTTGTTGTTTGGTTACATTTTTTACAAATCCTGAATGTTTCAATTTTACTAGTATTTCCTATACGATCGTTATTTTCTTCCGTTGACGTCATGTTTGTTTTTAATTGGTTTTTTTATATGATATCTTTATATCTCTCTATATATATATATAATCTCTTCTTTTCTATATTATTCATATCTCTTGTATTCTATATATATATATGTAATTTTAATTTGATATTTTATTGTATTATATATATATTATGCTTATTTCTGTGGAGAAGATAAAGAAAAAATTATTTTTGCGCTATTCGCGGTCATTTTTGGATTATTAATAGGATATAAAATTAATTTAATACTACGATATAGGTACAGGTTCCTTTTACAAAATACACCACATTTTCTTCATTGTTTATATCGATTTTCAGCCATCCATATATATATAACATACAAATATAGAGAGATAGCAATGATCAACTCTCTTTAGATAGAGATAGAGTTAGAGATACATACGCTCATTATCATTATTCAGATCATAAATTCTTTTCCCACAATTTGAAGAAAACAAATTAACAATTAAAAGACAAGCATATAATGGCAAATACAAAGAACAGGAATAACGACGATGAACAAATTTTAAATCCAGAACAATTACCAGGATTAATTGAAACATTATTAACACCACTGGATAATGATACCATTGAAGATGAGAAATTAGAAGAGACTATCTTTAGAAATGTATTATTTGTAACAAAAATATTCAAGAATGCTATTGCTAACAATATTTTAAAGTATGAAGATACAAAACAACAAGAAGCGATGGCACCTTCAGCGAAAAAGAAGCGGAAAAAAATGAATAAGCGAGATCTAATAAATGCAAAATATGTCAAGGAGCAATATAAAAGTTTTATTGGAATATTACTTGAATGGTTAAGTTTA
>JACLAD010000395.1_pt1 | contig 13791 bp, 11 predicted proteins | sample 8027901 | NCBI WGS metagenome assembly JACLAD01 (sample SAMN15725071, study PRJNA655200) | protist metagenome | isolation source: fluorescence activated cell sorting (FACS) single amplified genomes of... | place: Spain: Blaines Bay Microbial Observatory, Mediterranean Sea | collected 2016-07-05
GTACTGATGATATAATATCGTTACCCCAACATCTCAATCCATCCAATTGATTGCCATTGATTCGAATCACTTTACATGTGACAATATACATCTACCAATGAAAAGATTTACTACGTAGGAATTACTGTTGTATTATCGAAGATATTACTAGTACCATTACTTAGCGAATGAAAAGTTGTGTTCGAATTGAAACTCTGATCAATACATGTATTGAACAAATAAATAGAAATCGCATACTGTACTGTATGTACGACATTCCTAGTTATGTTGTCATATGTGGTAGTCTAACCCCCAGCGCGTTGGGGGTTAGACTACCACATCATATGTGATAAGATCCAATACGATTAAATTTGAAATTGCTTCGAACATTTATTTTTCACCCTAACCCTGACTGCAAAAACACAGTTATAGTTTGGAGTTTGGACTCCGTGCAGGTCTCACATTGTGTATCAACTTGCAGGACATGTTAACCAAACAAACGAAACTTCAAGCCTTGCACTAAGACGGAATGCAGGCGTCTCCCACTGTGACACATTCGTTTGTAAGTGGGCAGCAGACTTGACCATCTCCACAAGAGCCCTGAGTACCCGGTCCTAGAGCATTTGGAAACATGAGTTCGTTGATTGTAATGAGCCTAAATACCCTAAAAAGCACCAGTGCATAGAGTGCCAGGATCAACAGGTGTCAAGCAGTGGCGGGCATCTGGACAACAATAAGAGCCTTTATCTGCGCAAGGGCTCGAACATTGTGCACCAACTTCAACACACAGCTTCGTCAAAGGACAGCAAACTTGACTGCCGGCACAAATCTAAATATGTGTATATCCCATTCCATACGGTGGTCAACATATGTACAAGGAACGTCCAAATTTACAACTAGAGTTACCTTTTCGTTGGATGCACAGCTTATATTTGTAGGTGTAAGGCAATGCTCGGCATCAGGACAGCAGTATTCACTTCGAGCACATTGTCCTTGCGAACGACAACGCGCCAAGTTATGATGCTTATGTGCGTCAATTTACAAAGTATTACATACCAGGTCCATATAGATCGAGGGTGATTGATAGGAGACCGGGCACTCCATGTGTCACGGTGCTGTTGTATACGCTGTAGAAGCCATTGTGCTGTGTCAGTTCTCGAGAGCATGGAGAAGAAATGTTCCAGGCCGCGGTCAGATTTTTTTCAAAGAGATGAAATTCTAATGCGTGTGTAATAGTTATTGAATGAGTGTGACAACATTGTAGAGACGTTTACGATCAGAGTAATGCATTTAAGAAAATTGTTGCCGCACACCATTATAGCGCTTAGGGTCGAGACAGGTCTCTCCACAAAAGGGGGCATGAAACAGCCCATGATCCACCGAAATATATTTCTTCAGCGGAGCCTCGCACTCCTGGCAGCAAGGAGTTGCCTGAATGTCGAATATGGGTGTCTGTATGTCGGGTTGGTGGGTTGCATGCATATGTATGTTGGTGAGGAGCCACGAGGCCATTGGTGAGTGGTGAGGGGAAGTTGTTGGGTTTGAATTTTTTTGATTGATTTTTCAAAATAATAAATAATAATAATACAAAATTGGGGGAGAAAGTAAGTTCCTCCACCAAAGAATTCCTGTGGCTTCCACCCACCTCCTTTTAAACATTAAAAACATTTTAAAAAACAAATGGAAAGCAGTTTCCCCCTTCTTTCCTCCTATTGCCTTTTTTTTAAATTTCTTTTTAAAGTTTTGCCCTTCTTTAAAAAAAAAATTAGTCCCCCGAGTTCTTTTCTCTGAAAGGGGACGGACGGGCACTAACCGATTTGACACACACATACATACCTACCTACCCACAACACACATACTTGCTTACTACATACTACATACAACACAACACGCAACGCATACAACACACAACCGAGTTGCTGAACACTATGTCCCATATACAAATCGCGTTCGGCAAAGTAGTGCTACGAGTGGCTACCCCAGCTGACTTACATGAGCTTCAAACCATTATTAAAGACAGAATTTCAGCTTTAGAGCCTCACTTTTCGGCCCTTGAATTTCGCTACATCGATGATGAGGGCGATGAAATTGTTGTAACCACAAACGATGAATTAGATGAGGCCATACGTGTAGGTAAACTGACAAAAAATGGGAGTTTGATATTACAAATATCCGTGAAAAATTTAGATCCATCGGCAGCTGCAGCTATTGAGACGTCAATTGAAGTTCCTGTTCCTCCTGCCCGGAAAGAGTCACCTTTTATCGCTGCCATGGACAACGCGACATCACGCAAGAAACCAGTAAGGTCCGCATCTCCGGCCTTCACGGATCCGACAGACATTCTACTTTCCGTCAGGAAAGCAGGCGAGCAAGCACTCGCGCAACTGAACGTAGGTCTCGACATTGCACACTCTGAAATTTTGCGCTTGAATACAAGTCTAAATGAGGCACATGAGGCCGAAATTCGCACTTCAGAAGATCTTGAAACTGTGCGAAAAGAGCTGGACATGACGAAGAAAACAAATGCCGAGGCACAAGCACTCCTCACATCTGAAGTAGCCGCGCTTCAAGTGAAATTAGCGAGCGTCGTACACGAACTTACTGTTGAGCGTGAGGAAAAGATGGCGTGCGAAGCAAAGCGGGCAGAGCTTGAGTCGCAAACTGCAGAGGCATTGCAGTGGAAGGCCAAATTTTTGGCTGCTGAACAGGAGCGCGAAAATTTCAAGGAGCAACTCGACGATCTTCGCGCAGGCCTAATGCGTCTCACTGTTTCCGAGTCAGACTCCAATTCAAAAGGATTGGGTGCTACTAAAACAACTGAATTAGAAAGCCCATTAACTGCAGAGGTTCTCTCAATGGAACCAGTTGACGAAACAATTGTCGAAAAGATAATAGAAGAACCAGCAAGCCCGCCACCTGAGTACCCTCGTTCAGTCCGTATTTCAACGGTCTCAGAGCGCCTTTCAAATGCCCAGCTCATTCAGAATGAAATTCCGATTCCGCCTGTTCGAAGCCCCAAGACAGCAGCTCCCAAGACAGCAGCTTGCTCAGGATTTCCTCTCGATTGCCCGGCTCCGAGCGAAACCGAACTCAAATTGCAACAGCTTCGCAATATGGGGTTTGACATTTCACTTGACGAGTTGAGTAGGAAACTCAACGAATACAACGGCGATATGACAAATGTCATTAATAGTTTATTGTAATCAAGCCGGGACCCAAAGGATCCCGTGTGATTGCCACTTTGAATTTAATTGGTTTTGAGATATCTACAAAGTCGAACTCTGTAGGCCAAAATGCCATTGTATCTCCAAACTCAGTGCAACACGTATCACATCACATCTACGGAAAATTTACACCCAGTTGCCTTGATTTAGATCATTTTTTGTAAACTTGAAACAAAAAATATGCGTATACTAGTAGGAAGTACTCTATGTAATACCATCCACTTTTAATTCCGCCCACTTGGAAATTTTACTATATAATTCTATATAGGAATTCCTTTTACTATATGATGTCAAATCGATTGAAGGCCAGTCGGTATTTTTGTACCGATTTGTACAACGGTAAAGTTGTTGAAGTAGGGGAGAGTGTTCACACTATCGAGTATGAGGATGGGGATAAGGAAGAGATGGATGGAGAGCAGGTACAATATGCAAGTGCATTATATGTACAGGAAAATAAACGAAATGGGCGGATTTAAATACAGTACTGTAATTCTACTTTTCTGTATTTTTTGAAAGTATCAGTATTTTATGTATGACTATGTATTAAATGTATAACAAATGATAATAAATTTATTAATAGACTGTAAATAGCGACTCTCAGTGAAGGCCCTGACTAATTTAGATTAAAATTAAAGAAATGAGAGTCAAATGCACAGCCAAGTGGGCGGGCATAGAGGGTTTACTTCCTAAGATATCCATTCAAAAGCATATTCTTTGTTTCCACTATTATTCTTTGTTTCCACTATTATTCTTTGTTTCCATTTAAAAGCATATAAGATATCCACTATTATCCCAGAGCTAGTTCATCATACTAGTCTCAAAATCTAACCAAAAGCAAACAAAATCTAGACTTTGAAGATGTTACTACAAGTATTCGAATACAGTGTATAATCTAAGCTTAGTTAAAATTTAGTAAAAAATCTATGCTTAGACTATAGAACTGTGTATTATATATAACTGTGTACCACGTATATGCATACTTGTACTGCAAGTATTATTCTCGACTATACAATACTACTAATAGTATTTGTTGTATTACCTTCTTCCATACTCGAAGTACTGTAGTATTATAATTTTAGATAACTAGTAGTAGATTTTGAAACCTATAAATACTAGTAGCATATAGAGTATATGGGCATGTATGTGCAAATATGTTGGCTGTCTTGTTGTTATGCATGCATGGACTCAGCACGGACGGTGCGAACATTTGATTGCCAATGTCGGTACATACCATAGTGAGTCAGTGAGTGTAACCCTAACCCTAACCATATAAAGTGAGTCAGTGAGTGTAACCCTAACCCTAACCCTAACCATATAAAGTGAGTCAGTGAGTGTTTGCTGTTCTTTCGTTTCCGTCGCGAGACTACGTACTGTAGGAATTCCTTCAATATTAGGAATTCCTTTCACCCCATACTGTAGTGTCTATTCGAACACAGAGTCCGTTCCGCTTCGGCCCAAAATGATCGATGGAATTCCATAGGACTGCATGCACTAAATGTGCTTTTCGGACTCAGGCAGTGTCCGTATGACTGCACTAAATGTGCTAAATGACTGTACTAAATGTGCTTTTCCGACTCAGGCAGTGTCCGCTTCATAGTTTCGGTTTGGTTTTTTGTCTGCAGAGTTATTCAGCATCGCCGACAAGAGTTTTGTGGATATCAAATTGCATACAGTATCTTCTATTAAATGCATAACTGCGGTGATCATGTTAAAAACCTTTCCATATCTGGCATGACAAGCCTTCAATTCCCGTGCAAATACGGCATTTGTTTGGGACTAGATATCAAACAGGATTTTATAAGATGTGATTCTCGAGTACGATATACATTCGAGCAATCCCGTGAATTGGCTGAAACCAACCAACAATCCCAGTCTCGAACCTGTGTGGTGTAAACTTTGTTGATAAGCGCTTGAATAGATTGAAGGTCCTGCGGTGATGTTGAGCAAATTAATGAGCAAAATATACTAATCGAGAAGATATTATGTTGACCTACTTTCAGATGATCCAAATTTTGTTGGTTGATAAAATTTCGATGGGTGATATCCGTCTGCCAAAATGCAATTTCTTGAGTGTTTATGTTTGTTCTCCCGCAGTGGAATGGAAACTCAAACGCTACATACATATGTTCATTGAGCTACCTCCACTACACGTTCTTGTTGACGATCAACATCGAGTCTGCGGCGACGATCAGCTTGAGTTAATAGCACACCTGCTCGATCCAAAGACTGCCATAGTACGCTGACGGCCTACACATTTGAGGTGTTCAACCATGCAGGAACAAACGAATGAATCGAGTTGGGTTACACACTATATGGAATAGAATAACCGTTTGCGCCCTTGGACTAGGGTCGCCTAGAATCTCTAAAAAGTCCATGTAGTTGAGAAACGAGCGCCTTCGATTAATCTCGATCAGTCTCCTATCCATGCTGTGAGATGAGTAGAAACAAAACACAACACAACTAGCAGCAAAATGTCATGGACAAACCACTTTCTTAGGCGGGTAAGCCAGACACTTGCTGGTGTTTTTGTTTCTTGACGACATGATATCCTAGTTTTTAAAGAACAAAATTAATTGCCGTCAAAACAGAACTACGCTGAACTTGCAAGCAAGTTGATCGGCAAAGAACAAACAGAGCAAGACCTCCTTGCTTTTTTCTGGTTGTTGTCACTTTTCTTACTGCTTTGGGTGCTAGTAAAATGATGACATTGTTAAGCTATACAATTAAATTGTTATGCTTCTATGTAACACACCACCTACCAGAAAAAAAAGTGTCGCACCTCGAAGACAAATTTCTATAAAATGTATAGATAATAACAAATGAAAATCACAAGTTAACCAAAGCACACCGTTCATTTCGTGCGCATGTGGCTATTATAGACAAGACCTGGTACATAACTTTGGCACGGCCCTCCAAATAAATCTGTACAATTGTCAAAAAAAAATCATTTAAAATGGTTGCATCATAACATCTGTCCGTCCAACTCACACTATATACTTCCAGGCTGACAGCCACAAGAAATGTTTCCAATAGTAACGTAATGAGCAAAAATATAATTGATTCAAATAACAAGTAGAAGTACTGCTGATGAGGTAAGCCATCTTTGAAAATTTCTTGTCGATGTCCCGAGGACCCAAAGATTATATTGGACAAAGCAACAATGCTCTAAAAGAAACAAGTAACAACCGATTCGTCAGTTGAACCAACAAATCGCCCTAGGAAAACCATGTGATTTCTTACCAGCCCCAATGATGACCAATCATCATATTCCCATCCAAAAACAGAAAATCCAGCAAACGCCATTCCTATAATTACAAATTCTTGTTGTTATTCTGATTCCTTCTGCATGATGACAAACATAACATATCAATGGCATTCACTGACCAATCGACAACAACATCAGAGCTATGAAGAAAGGGAGCTGTACAAGATCCGATCTGAATGAATTTTCAAACTTTCCAACAACAAAAAAAAAAAATGATGGACTTATTATTGACCATTTGTGACGACGCCATTAAAATAGATTTCCACAACGTCATAAAACCACATGATCTTAAAAAGCTTTGGATTAGCTATAGATATGAATCGTACATGGTCAATTGCAGATATTGTTTGCGTCATGTAATATTACGTGGAATACGCGGAACTGGAACAAGGCATCTGATGTACATACAATGCAATAAACAGACTTACGACGAGACACGAGAGCACAAAAGCGACAGCCATGGCCAACCGAGATTGCAAAGCGGCTTCCACCAACTGGCCTGCCTCGAAGTATTTGAATTGCTCGATTTGAAATGGTGTTGTGGCCACAAATGTAACATGCACGAAGCCAAGGACAATAAAAGCACAGAGTGTGAGAACGTTGAGCAAATCGAAAGACCATCCGATTAAAAATACAAAATGTTTCGTCGAAGCACGATTGCTTCTCAATCGTGGAATATCAAACAACAAAATTCTGGCGTCTGCGACAAGCTTGAATATGTAACAACCCAGAAGGACAAGAAGAATCAGAAATAACACAATGCGCCCGATCACAAATTTGGATGTTGATGTTGCAAACGTTGGGTCAGGTGCTTCTGCTGACTTAACGGAATAGGATGCAAATGTCGCACCAGTGGCACTGAACTCAACAGTGAGAACGACTTTGCACAGCATGTGATTACTTGGACTATACAAAGAAAATCCTGTAAAAATGACCCTTGTTGCACTGGAATTGATTGCAGAGATTATATTGTTGAAGTTCATATCGAAGCCCTTGCCTCTACCTGCTGGTTGAGCAAACCATGATACGTAACCACCACCGTCATATGCATGCAATCGACCTTGTACCCATGGCAATGTGGTTGCGTCTGCAGTTTCGTATGTAAAATATTTGCTGTCTCGAGTACTTGTATCTTCACATCTTGCGCTATATTCGGGATAACATCCTTCTTGCGCTGCATGAGCAAGTGCTTGGTCAAACCCATACAAAGTCATGCTTGCATTTCCTTCTGTCTGATATATTTGAGGCAAAATGCAGCAACCAAGCGCACCGTCTGCATCCCGAACTGTTTGTTTCTATTTGAGTGTAAACAAATAACCATGAATGTGCAGCATCATTCACACTTGTCATCCATCTTCTTTCAAATTACCCATCGGATGTATCCGTTGAAAAGAAAGATAGTATTTCCTCCTTGCAGAACCCAGTTCGTCGTTTTGACTTCTATAAACCTATCACAACATGGCGTGGCTCAACCAAAAAATAATGTGTGTAATCAAGCCAAATTGTGGACAAACGGCATAATAAATAAATACTCACAGTGATTTCATCACGCCCTCAAACCAGTTCTCGAAACCATCCATGCTGCTAATGTCAAGAAATCGCATTGGCTCTGACGAAGCGCTTTCAGATTCTTCTTGACAAAGTCCATTTTGGCAAGAATCTTGAGGGGTTTGCTCGTCTCCATCATCACATGGTTTGCCATCCTCAGCATTTCCAGGTACCGGGCAACGTAACGCCGCCCAAGATATAATAGGTTTCATCGCATCTTTATATTCTGCCAAACTGAGCACATTGTCACCATTTGCATCAGCCAGAACAATACTTTGAGCAGTTGCTTCTTGCTTGCTCATTCCAGGAACACACGGCAAAAGACATACATTGCTGAACAATAAGACAAAGTAAGCTGTCGCAATTTGTTCAAATTGTATTATGGTTATTGTCGGGTTCTGAACAACACCAGCGTCGGTGTGTGTCCGTGCTACAGCAGCGAAGCGCGCGACAAAATAATGCATCAGCTCCGATGCATCAATTACTCGATCATAATTTCGATCATATCGATCAAATTTTGACTGAAACTCCAATTCTTTTAGCAATTTTTTCTCAACAAGTTCGTAAGGGTCCGCTGGCGAAGAAATGCAGTTGGATCGGATATGACATTGGCCAACTTCTGGACACTCCATATCAAAACACAAGTCTAGTTCACCAACACATTTGGCAATGCTGGTCGTGTTATCTACAATACAAACGTCATTGAAGGTCGCTCCATTACCATCGTCACATTCAGACCCATTTTGAACGGGAAAGCGTGACACGCATTGTCCATATGTACTACTTGATATATCATCATCGCACTTGAGACTTCCGTAAAGGTAACACTGATGGGGCACAACTATATCACAATCCAAATGTTGGCTTTCGCATGGGTTAGAGGATTTGCACACACCATCATAGCATCCAGATGTGCAATTCACATTGGAATACCCGTCAGGACGAGAAGCATAGGAACATTTTGGAACCCACTTCGACGACGATATTGCTGTTGCAGGTTGCAACGTTGGAACGCAAACACCTTTCTCCACACACGGGGACATTACCGGACACGTGAAACCCAAACAAGGGTTTACACCGACACATGCGCCGGATATGCACACATCATCCAAAGTAGAAACATCGTAATCTGAACAGAGAATGCCGTCTTCTTTGTTTTCGTATTGGCATCTGCCTGTACTACTATCGCATCCCTGTAGAACTTGACATTGGCCTGCTGAACGACAAGAGTAACCTGTGCATGGATTTTCAGTACCACAGATACCCGAAACGCAGGTTGTTGAGGGGGTTTCAGGGTCTTGGTCATCACAATAGGTACCGTCAACCTTGTACTCGTACTCACAAAATCCTGTCTGAGGGTTACAAACGCCTCGTTGAAAGCACTGCGTTCTATTTGGACATGTAACAGCAGCACATAGATCTGTGCCTTGACAAACATAATCCTTGCACACATCATTAACTGTGGCAGCGTTTCCATCATCGCATGAACTACCAGGCGTGGGACATTCAATAGGAATGCACACGCCGTCCTGGTTACAAATACCGACTTCAGGAAAACCATCAATATTGCACAAATCACCATTAGTCTGGCAAAAGCTAGTCTGCGGTGCAGGACATTTACATGTTCCAACACAATAGCCATCGAAACAGTTGTCATTAGTCGTGTATTCGTTTCCATCGTCGCAGATTTGAAAATTGGGGTCAGGAGGCATACTACATGTCCGTGTCAAATGGTCGCACGTAGCCGTCGTATGGCATGCTGCAAAGGCAATCGAAGTTTCGGCAGCTGTCACGCGGCTGCAATTAGTATTTGCACAATAACTTTGTCCTTGACATACGCCATCAATACACACGTCATTTACAGTAAAAATATTACTATCTGAACAGAAAGTTTGGTCGGGTTTAGGTACTCTCCTGCAAAGTCCTGTGGATGAGTCACATGTACCAGGGTTGCTGCATTGGTCACCAGAAGCTGGGCAAACAAAATTTTTGCATGGATCTTCGTTGCCTGTACTCAGCTGACAGACGGAGGGCGCGTTGGTTTCCATGTTCGGCCCAGAACAAAACCGTACCGCTACAGAATATAGGCAATTTTCATAGTCAAAGGGAGTTGATTATCGCACAAGGATCAACAAACAGTTGGAATAGACCTGTTTTTGTCAGCACTAATCGGGACGAACTTGTGTTTGCACACCTACCCAAGCAATGGTCAAGATAAGTGTTGAACATTACTGCTCGAGTTCCTCCACTTTCCACTGCCAGGGAACATCCAGAGACTGGACAAAAAGATATTTTGGAACATGCGATGTCATTTATAGGGTCCCACACAGGGTTTTTTTGTGAGTCGTTGCATGATGTAGTACACATGATAGGTCGATCTGATGCATCAGTCAATAGTGTGAAAGACCTATCACTTCGCGAAAGTTGCTGTGCCGCAGCGAGACATTCAGCTGAACTTGTGGAAGTAAGAGTCACAGGTATGTTTACCAGAATACTCTGCGCGTTCGAATCTGCTTCAAGATCCAAAAATTGCGGATGAAGCCGATACTCGCCTGTTTTACAAATTGTACTACTCGATAGATCCATATAACGGCAAACTCCAGTAAAGGGATCGCATACTCCATCAGTCTGACACATTCGCTGTTGACTAGAACAAACTACCCCTTGACAACGTGGAATTCCGACACATGTGCCATCCGCATTACAATGATCTTGTATGGTGGTAGGATCATTGTCATTACATTCAGTACCAACAGGTTGTTTTTCAAAGGTACATTGACCTGATGCAGGATTACAAGTACCAACACCTCGGTGGCATTGGTCTGGCTCAGCACAGAACTCGCTACAGAGTCCAGATTCACAAACCCCCAATATGCAACGGTCACTTTTGGTAAGAGGATTACTATCTAAACAGTCTTTCCCATCTGGCGCATTCAGAAATTCGCAAAGCCCAGTGTCGGGATTGCAATTTCCTATACCTTCCTGACACTGATCAGCTGGTGGACATGTAACATTTGCGCATATATCTTCGATACCATTGGCGATTGGAGGGCACACGATATCGTTCTCCTCGCAAATTTGTAGATCATTTGGTACACAAACGGCGCCTTTGCAAGTTCCATATAAAACTGAACTGTCACGAAACAAAGAACATGGAGCCCCAGACGGCATGTACTCGTAGATGCATTGACCCAGCCGGTAATCACAAACTGGAGTTTTATCTGGTTTCTGACAAGCTCTTGGAGCACATTCTACACCTTTGCAACGGTCGATACCACTGCATACACCGGAAGTACACGTGTCGCGAAACGTCTTCGGGTTCCGATCATTACACTCCGTCCCATCAGGCTTGTTTGAATATGTGCACCTACCTGAAGTTTTGGTACATATTCCAGCTTGGTGGCATTGATCAGCGGTTGGGCACTTAACTCCAAGACAATAGTCAATGTTTGGACACGCACAGTCCTTTTTGAAAATCTTTGGTCGCTGCAAAGAGATAATGACAAAAAGCCACAAATATGTGGCTTAGAATAAACTGTAACTTCAATCATTGTTCAAATTTACGAACCTCAAATGCGGGAGCAAGCACCATTTGCTCAACAAGGGTAAAGAGTTCGAAATGTGCCTGAGGATTCCTATTGACAAAAGAAAAGGCATTATTTTTGTTTCCTACGATAAGCGACGTTCCGGTTGATAACGTACTTCATCAGCATGACAATTATCACAAGAGTAATAAACACGAGAAGATGCCTGACAATGTGTATTGTTTCGGTGAGTCTGGAAGGAAGCTTGCTCAAACTGAAACAGGATGAACGTATCCTTTCGAACCCACGACAAAATTACATCAGAATCGGCAAACTCAAAAACAACAACAACCCAGTTGTGATGAAAGAAACAATTTTTTATCCCGTTAAAAGAAACTCACAAAAGTAAATTAAATCTGAGGGATTCTTCTCGTATGAAATCAAAAAGGACTTCTCGAAGATCTTCAAGAGCTATATATCGTCTGATTGAAAAAGTAGTGTTCGAAATTGAGCACTGTTGCGATGCAGGTAAGTATCCAATTCACACATCCAAACCGCCTCTCAAGCGGCACAGAAAGTGTTTTTGTCATGTAGCCCCAGATCAATTCCTTCAGAGAGGCAACGATTGTTTTAAGACAATTCATACTTTTCATAACAAAAAATTAACTTGTTGCAAATGTTTTTGAACCAATAAATAGTACCGATAGTCCATTATTTTTATCTTGTGCCATATTCCAGCATGTTCTGCCTGTCCAATCCTCAAGACCGAGTCCCTTTGTGCCCTTTCAAATGTGGGTATCCAGAAAGTTAAAATGTTACTATACATATTCAGGCGTACAATACAAACGTATTTCTGAAGGGCGCCACGTAGAACATGCACGCTATTGACTTTGATAGCAAAATGGAGAACAGAACAATATGGCCGTTTTGTCATTTTTTTGGAACTTGTCTGGTTGCATCAATTGAATTGAGCTCAAAAATTACGGTCGAAACCATCGCCAAAAACCAAACAAAAATGAATTTATCACTCACTTCATATTGGCGCTGTCCGCGCGAGTCTTTGCCACTTCCAAGTCGAAGACCATCAGTATCCAAAAGACCGATCGAGCTATTGTTTGAAGAAAATATATGTTTTTCAGACACGCTTTGATAATTTTGTGGTGACAATACCCTCCAACCTTTGAGAAGATTTCTCTTCTTGGTCGGAAGGGGACGCAATGTTATATTCATAATATGGAGAATCGTTCGCTGACAGTCCGTTTCTATGAAGAAACGACAATACCTACAGTTGAACCAACCATCACATCGCGCAGCGCCAACAACAACAAAAAACAAAAGGCTGTATCAGTATACAAGTGTTAGCTCCGAACATTAAACAACTAAATTTGACTGTCCACAATATTTCCTCTTGACTTTACCTCGGGCCAATTATCATCGATGATGGCATTGCGAAGACTCAGTACTTGGCGCCGTCGAAGTTTTTTGTGGCGAACCAAAGTCACCCTGTCCGACATTTATCTATCAAACCCTACCCCAACCTCCACCTATACCCCACCTATACCCCACCTATATACCCTAACCCGAGGTCGCCATGTCCGACATGTGTCATCCTTGGTCGCCACAGCCGACTGCCATTTATTGGAATTCCAACAGTCAGTACACCGCCACACATTACAATTGTAGTACCAATTTTTGAACCGGGTGCAAAATTTGATAGTATTTTGGTATGTTTGGAAAAAATGCGGAAAAATATTCTGATAAATTTTAAAAATTTTGATAAAAATACATAAGATCATTCTGATAGAAACGAAGTTGATATTGTATTTAATCTAAGAATCTTTTTTTTTTTAAGTGTCGCGGTCTAACTCCTGGACCCGAGTATATATAAATACTCGGGGTGTCCAGGGGTTATACTCCGAGTATACTCCGAGTATAACCCCTAGACACCCCGAGTATTTATTACATTGTACTCGGGGTGTCCGGGAGTTAGACTGCGACAGTGAAGACTCGTCATTGTAGATGACAATGGAATGCGTATATTTTTTTATGGCGTACAATGTTGTGCAGAGGATTGTGGTGGCCGCGATGGCGACTTCGGCATCTCAGCATTTTGTGGTGTCAAATCAAATGTCTGTCATATGTACTGTATGTATACAGTACAGGTTATTGGGTGGGCATTCATTCACTCCAAGCTTCTGTTCGGTGGATGGAATTCTTTTTTAGCGGCTTTGTTTTTAATTTTTTAAAAATA
>JACLAD010010909.1_pt1 | contig 13788 bp, 8 predicted proteins | sample 8027901 | NCBI WGS metagenome assembly JACLAD01 (sample SAMN15725071, study PRJNA655200) | protist metagenome | isolation source: fluorescence activated cell sorting (FACS) single amplified genomes of... | place: Spain: Blaines Bay Microbial Observatory, Mediterranean Sea | collected 2016-07-05
AATTCACCCGTTTCACCATCCGGCCATTTTTTTGACGACGGCGCTCCTATCCTCACAAAGTTAGAACATGTGGACGATTGCACCATGCATCAGTTGGTCCAAGAAAGGGAATTTTCCTGCTGGTGGCAGCGAAAACGCGAAATTTTGATGAAGAATTTGGCATCGTTTCATCAAATTTTTACATTTTTGATGATTCGATTTTTTTTTTGATTTTTTAGCCACCCTAAAATGCTAAAAATCGATTTTTCAAAAGCATCAAAATTTTCATTTTTTTCTTCGGATCTCATCAAGTTTTGCTTTTTTTTTGTTTTTCATTTCTTTCATCAAAATTTTTTGATATTTAGGTATTATCGCTTAAGCATCTAGGGGCCAAACCTGCGCCGGATCTCTCCCGATTTGAGCTCTATGAGGAGTTGGTTTCATACCTTCCATTTTTGAAGAAAACGGTTGAGAAGGTACCTCGAAATAACTTAATTCAGAAATGGGAAGATTGGTTTGATCTTATTTAATTTTGAAAAATATAGCGCCGCCCGCCGGCTAAGCTGCCGCCGGATTGGAGCAAAACGTCATTTTCAAGTTTGTCAATCGGCGAATTAAAGAAGTGGACAAGTTGGCTCGGTGTAAGTCTTGTCGGAGTTACGGATAAAGCTGAGATTATTTCCCTGCTTGAAGAGTACGAATATTAAAAGATAGTTTTTGCCCTAGTAGTGCATGGATCAGAACATGTAGAAAAGTAATAGCAATCATGCACACGTCAAATATCATCACGCACGCAGAATTTTTCAATTATCTGATATTGTCACACCAACACATTCAAAATAATTATTTGCATGGACAATGATTTTGGGTGGAAAGCATAGTGTTGAATCATTTAGTGTATTAGTAATTAACATTTAGTTTACAGTATCATTAGAATTTACCCAAAAAAAATGACCAACATATTTTGATCTCTGAACTTGTGTACGTGTTTTCAAGTGTGAGTGTAATGATAATGAATTCTGTGCAGAATGTGTTGAACCTGTGAAAACAAAAGAATTCCCAAAAACATAATTGCGACGGACATTTCTGCGTACATTGAAATTCACCGCGTTAGATACCCAAAAATATTTGCAAGAAGTTACGTATTATTGTGATGATTGTTTTCTGCGTGTTTTCTGTTTCAAGCTGAAAAATTTAATTTCTCAAATCAATATTCTTCTATCTCATATTTCGAAACCAATTGCGTAACAGATGTTCGGATCAATTGTAAAATACGGTTTGCCCAGTGCGGCGGCATTGTCGTCGTTCGTTCAGATGGACAATCAGCTGCAAAATTCTGATGAGTTTGGAGAAAACTCATTGGGTTGGGATTTGTTTTTGCCGTCCGATGAACAGGCTGATGAGTGGGGAGAAGATTCATGGATTCTTTTTTTGGAAAGTGTCGAAGCGGGTGATGGTTTTCGAATGGCTGCGCGAAGTTTGGATGTTGAAGGTGTCAATATTTACGTTGAAAAGCACGGATCAAATCCGTTTTTCGTACGCGTTTTGAACGAGGAATTGGCGTTGGTATGCGATCGTCTGAAGGATTTGGACGGTCTTAATTATAATCATGGGCAATTCGAGCGAGCTTCTGCGATCATCGAGCAATTGTTGCGCTATGAGGTAAGCTTGAGCGAAGAAAAGTGGGAGCATCTGTTTGTTTGGTCTGCGAGATCTGGTAAAAATGAAATCATCAATGCTTATTTGGTCAAGTGTGGAGCAAGCAATGTTGCGTTGCTGAACAATGCTTTATCTGGCGCGTGCGAAAATGAGCGGACAGATATCGTCTGGTGTCTTCTTGCAAATGGAGCGGACCCCAATTGCGAAGCTTGGGAAGGTATGCCTCTAGTTTGTTTCGTGTGTTTGCTTGATCAAGATTCAGTTGTTGAGCAAGAAGGGCATTATAATTATATTGAGGTCCTGGACATGTTGATCAATGCAAAGGCCGACGTTAATACAATCTTCGGTCCTGCTGACGGAAAGGAGACGCTTCTGCGTAGAGTGCTTCAAGTTGGATCAAGTAAGAGTGTGGAGGTTTTATTGTGTGCAGGAGCCGACCCCAATGTCGTTTTTTCTGCGACCCGATGCTATGACACGGAAGAATCTATTCCTTTATTTTCGGAAACATTGCAGTCTGACAACAGTCATAATACCAATCTTCTTTTATTCTTTGGTGCGCAAGTGGACATCAGCGACCTCGAATCTGATTGGACCCCTTTGGATGCCGTTGAGGGACAAGATGACGCAGAGACCTATAAAACTCTTCCAATTCTTCAAAGCACAACCAATCTCATGGATGCAGTTGGGTTGACCCAACAGGCCGCGCAATACGACATTCCGCAAGTGGTGGCCTTTTTAAATCAGGGCGCGGTTCCATTTGCCACGTCTCGTAACACACCGGGTGTGAATGCAGTTCAACAAGCTGTCATTCTGGGTAATCAAGATCTATTCGACATCCTTTTATTTTCCTCGTTGAGTATGGCGGCGAATGACTATGGAGAGCGAGTTGTGAGGAAGTATATGCACAGGTTGTTCAAGTTGGATGATTTCGCATGCTTGGCGAGGACGCGTGCGGTGTGCAGGCAGCTTCGTTCTGACCACGTGACGTTTCAGAACGTTGACCAACAAGACAACTGGCGATTCCCACGTGAAGTTTCTGACCGGATTCTGATCCGCATTCTCGATCCCATGGTGCTTCGATCTGTGCAAATGTTCAAACGTTTTGTCCTGAAGATGCGGCAGATGATGCAAGAGCAGGCAGCTCAACCCACTTTGCTTTGGCCTGGTTTACGTTTTCCTGATCTCGGAGAGGATGTTCCCCGCGGACAGGGCATTCCAATGCAATTGGCTGATCGTCTTTTCAATGGTATTGACACAGGGTCTGATGTTTGTGTTGCATTCGCCATCATTCGATCTTTACAACAGTGATAATCCGACAAACAACATATCTGTGGTCGTCTTTCACCAACTGCATATTCTTTGATGAAAAAATAAAGTGTACATCAATTTCAAGAAACATATCGTAGTCTCTTGCATTTCAGCACGGTGTCTTCGTTAAATCCTGGAAATCATCGCCTTGATTTATGTCAAGATACAAGGTTACCAATTGATTTCCTCATTCTACATTTGTATGGTTCAAGTTGAGTGTAGTTTGATTTATCTGACATCTAGATTTAGTGAAAGGATTAGATAGTCATTATTCACTTCAAATTTCTCAAGTTCCAAAATTTATCTCCATCTAAACAAATTATAGTCCATGGGGGTTTACAGTGCTTTTTGTGAATTCACCCAAAATAGTTTGATCTCCATTAGGCAGATTGAATCGTCATTCAATACTATGCCTCGAAAAACGAACATATTTTACTATTTAATAATATTTTTGTGTGTCTACCTCGAAGCCCGGAAATTTTTTTTCCAATCAATATTCTATTTTGATTAGTTTATTTCAAATTACATCTATTAATAACTAATTATTGATATTATTTGAAGACGATTTGATAACTGAGATGTTTGGACCAATTGTAAAATATGGTTTACCGAACGCGGCGGCGTTATCGTCGTTTGTTCAGATGGACAATCAGCTGCGAAATTCTGACGGGTCGGGGGAAGATTCATGGATTCTTCAATTGGAAAGTGTTGCGCCGTCGAAGGAAGAGGTTGATGGTTTTCAAAACGCTGTGCGAAACTTGGATATTGATGGTGTCAATGTTTTCATTGAAAAACACAGAGAAAATCCGTTTTTTGTTAACGTGTTGAACGAGGCATTGGCGTTGGTATGCAATCGTCTGGAGGCTTTGCAAGGCGCTGAATATGTTGAGGGGCCGCTCGATCGAGCCTTTGAGATTATCGAGCAATTGTTGCGCTACAATGCACGCTTACGCCAAGAAAAGTGGGAGAATCTGTTGGTGGTGGCTATCAAATATGACAGACAGGAAATCGTAGATTTATATTGGAAGATCGTTTTGCCGACGGATGAAGAGGTGGGCGCTTTTCGAGTGGCTGCGCAAAGCTTGGATGTTGATGGTGTCAATTCTCACCTTGCCAAACACGGATCAAATCCATTGCATCTTCAAGTTTTGAACGAGGAATTGGCGTTGGTATGCGATCGTCTGGAGGATTTTGCAAGCCCTCCATATGTTGAGGGGCAGGTTGATCGAGCTTTGGTCATCATCGAGCAATTGTTGCGCTGCAATGCACGCTTACGCGAAGAAAAGTGGGAAAATCTGTTTGTTTTGTCTGCAAGATTCGGTAAAGGTGAAATCATAAATGCTTACTTGGTCAACTATGGAATCCCTAATCCAGACATCCTGAACAGAGCTTTGACTGGGGCGTGCGAGATGAATCACAAAGAAATTGTAAGGAATTTTCTTGCAAATGGAGCAGACCCCAATTGCGAAGCTTGGGAAGGTGTGCCTCTTGTCTGTGCGTTGTGTTTGTTTGATCAGAGTGCAATTGAGGAGCATCAAGAGCAGGACAGGCATATTGAGGTCCTGGACATGTTGATCAATGCCAAGGCTGACGTTAATGCAATCTGCATTGACGTTAATGCAGATTGCATTGATGATCACGGAAAGGAGACGACGCTTGGGAAAGCGCTTCAAGGTGGATCAAGTAAGAGTGTGGAAGTGTTATTGTGTGCAGGAGCCGACCCAAATGTCGTTTTTTCTTCCACCGAATGCTATGACACGGAAGAAACCATTCCTTTATTCTGGGCAACAGCATTTAGCCCTGACGAAAATGATGCGAATCTTCTTTTATTCTTCGGTGCACACGTTGACATTTTTTGCCCCGAATATGGTTCGACCCCTTTGAGTGCCGTTGCGAGACAAGATGACGCAGAGGAAATCGTAAGTCTGCCAATTCTTCAAAGCACAACCAATCTCCTGGATTCAGTTGGGTTGACCGGACAGGCCGCGCAATACGACATTCAGAAAGTGACTGCTCTTTTAAATCAGGGGGCGGTTCCATTTGCAACGTCTCGTCACACGCCGGATGTCAATGCAGTTCAACAGGCTGTCATTCTCGGTAATCAAGATCTATTCGACATCCTTTTATTTTCCTCGTTGAGTATGGCGGCGAATGACTATGGAGAGCGAGTGGTGAGGAAGTATATGCACAGGTTGTTCAAGTTGGATGATTTCGCATGCTTGGCAAGGACACGTGCGGTGTGCAGGCAGTTTCTTTCAAGGCACATACCCACTGAGACCGGGGTTCCGCAACCCGCATTTCCGAATGAAGTTTCTGACCGGATTCTGATCCGTACTCTCGATCCCATGGAGCTTCGTTCTGTGCAAATGTTCAAACGTTTTGTCCTGAAGATGCGGCAGATGATGCAAGAGCAGGCAGATCAACTAATTTTACGTTGGCCTGATCTCGGCCATGGCATTCCAATGCAGTGGGCCAATGGTATTTTCAATTCTGGTATTGATGTTGGGTCTGATGTTTGTGTTGCATTCGCAATCATTCGATCTTTGCAACAGTAATAATCCGTTGGTCTCTCATATTCCAATAACTTTCTTATTTGTCTTTTGCAAACTGTATATTCTTTGATACATATTAGTCTCGTGCACTTCAGCACGCAATGGGCTAATGGTATTTTCAATTCTGGTATTGATATATGAAACACGACATCAAGAAATTCATACATCGATTTATATCAAAATCGAAGGTTACCAACGGATTTCAATCTCATTCATACAAGTTTGTTTCAAGTAAGTAATTATGTCGTTGTGTGACGTGTTGAATGTATCTGAAATCAGGTACATTTATTGATGATCAGCGGCCATCAGATCAGAAACAGTGTGTACTACTTTCATCTTTGGTTCAAATGTATGGTCTAGTGTTCATTCTCCAAGCACGCCTCATATCATTAGCCTAAACAATCCACATATCATCACCAAAACAGAAGATAAAAACATGCGTAGAAAAGTAACAACGATCCTACCAATCTTTTCCAAGGGGTCCGTCCAATCGACCGATGAAATCGAGTTCGGTGTTAAGTTCGAAAACCCGCAGCCGGAGGAGCATCGATGGAAGACCAGTAGTATGGCGGACTTACAGAAGCAGGCGTTACAGGAGGTGTGTAAGGGGAAAATCAGTTTTGAAAGTTTATCATGATTCAAGTGATTAGTCCGATTTTTTTTCAGGTTGAGCTTGAGGCACAACGCGTCACTCAGATTCTCGCCCAGACGTACGCAAACAGTAAAGATGTCAACGTCACCAAGCTTACGCAGATGTGGAGCAACACCTACCCCTTCACCGCGAAGCACACATGGAACATTTTCCCTGAGGATGATACTACGTATGTCACGACTGGTGACATCGAACAGATGTGGCTTCGTGATTCCAGCGTGCAGATGATGACCTACCTCCCGCTGATGGCCACGCAGAAAAGCGATTCCGCTCTGCGCCAGGTCTTTGAAAGTGTGATGAAGCGTCACACGCGCTTCCTCAAGACCGACCCGTACGCATCCGCTTTCTACGTCAAGCACGGCAGCAACCCCGGTGAAGGGCCGAACGTCCAGCGATGCAAACCCGGCCCGAACTGCCCAAACTGCCAGTGCACTGATTGCAAACCTGCCTGCGGTGATTACACCTACCAGCATGATTTCGAGCTGGACAGTCTCATGTTCCCGCTGTGGCTTCATTATAAGTACTGGAAGTTGACCGGCGCTACAAGCCATCTGGACCAAGAGTTCTTTGATTTGTGGGAGAAGCAAATCATCCCACTGCTTCAAACTGAGCAGTTCCACATGTCCGAGTCTCCGTACTACTACCAGCCGCTGAACAACCCCGTGAAGGACGGTGTCGGTCTGGTATGGTCCTTCGCCCGACCGAGCGACGATCAAACTGAGTATGGCTACAATATTCCACAAAACATGCTCGTTCTAGAAATGAATTTTATGATATATTTTGTTTTCGTTCATTTTTCTGTTTCGTCCTCAAAATTTCTAGTTCTTTTGAAGTCGTTTTGTGTTACGTTTTGTAGGTGGTGGTCTGCCTCGGCCAGTTTGCCGAGATCGCGCAGTGGGCCAAGCGTGACACGCTTGCAAAGGACGCTCGTCAGCTTGCATTAACTGTGGATAGGGCTATCAACACGCACGCGGTGTTCACTCATCCGGTAACCAAGAAGAAGATCTACGCGTTTGAGGTTGATGGTTTCGGCAACAAAACCCTCCAGGATGACGCCAACATGCCAAACCTCCTCTGGGCGCCGTACATGGGTTACACCAAACAGTTCCGCCAGAAATTACACGATAATTCCCTTTGGGGCGTGCCGAAGCGCATTGGCGAGAAAACGTTCGACTTCCCCGATTACTACCCAGACACCCGCGCGTTCATCCTCTCTTCCAACAATATGAATTATTTCACCGGCCAATACACCGGCCTCGGCAGCCAACACCATTCCTTCGGTCTACGCTGGGTAACTCCCGGGCCGCAGTGCACTGGGGAATGTATCTGGCACCTTGGCTTGATTATGAGCGGTTGGACGGCGAGTAGTAAAAGTGAGAAGACGCATTATCTACAGATGTTGCTAAACACGGATAACGACCAGCATTTGCTACATGAAGGTTTTGCACCGTACGATGTCAGCCAGTATAATCGAGACTGGTTTGGCTGGGCAGATGGGTTATTCTGCCTCTGGATCCTTCATTCGTGGATGCCGACCAATGTAGTTATTGCAGATGAATGGGAAGTTCAGCAGGAGGAAGTTCAGGTGACCGAACCGGCAACGCCGCGCTGGCTTTCTGGACTTTTCGTCTAATCAAATTTTCTACCTTTCTTTTATTATTCTATCAAACTTGATGGAATCTAGTTTTCAATTCTTCTGTTTTCTGATCAATCAATCAATCATACATATTTACCTAACCAATAATCCAAATCCGATTTTCTATAACCCCCCTTTTTAAATGTAATTACTAATGACAAACCAAAAAACATTATTCATAATGTTCTTACAAATTAATGTATCTACTTAGTTAATGCCCAGCCACCCTTCCGAACCCTATTGGAAGGGTGTACAAATATATTTATAATTCATAGTTAATGTAGAATGCGAATACCGTATTTAGTTAGCTAGTTTGGTACTTTGATACCTCGCGCAGATTTTGGTACCATTTATTTTGTTTTGATTCAAGTGAATATTTGTTTTCAATTTGACATTTTTATGTTTGATTTTGTTTTGCTTGAGGTATCTGCCGTTTTTGTCGCATAAGTTTTCAAGTTCTTATTTTGTCAAGCCGTCCTCTCAAGCAGATGATGATGATGTTGCTATTGCTGCTGCCAGCACCGATGTAAGCGAGGAGGTGAAAAAGATATTGTTATCGGTGCAAAGCGTCAAGAAACAGGCGAGTGATTTTCTCGCGTTATTAAATGAGTTACGGAATCAATCCAAGCCAACCGACGTCAAGGTTGGTGATACCGTTTATCGCAAGGGTGAAGCATGCACTGTGACTAAAATTGATGGATCGATCGTCCCGCCAGGGATTGAGATCGTGACCAGTGATGGGCGGGAGATCAGCACTGAGTTAGGCCTGGTTGATTTGGATGTCAGCAATGTGAGCCCAGATGTGATCAATGGATTGAAACAAGTGATCAGCGCTGCGGAGAGTGAGGAGAGTATGCTATCGAATTACGATGTGCATAACGACGATGATATCGATCGCGTCGTATCCCTCCAGCAGGAGTTAGAATCTGTGTGCAATTCGCTATTACCAGAAAAGCAAAATGCATCTGCAATAATGTTGTTTGATAGTGCTCACGCCGCAGCGCTTGACCCATTACGTAAGGCGTTAGATACGGTACGTGATGCAAGGGATTCGATTAGTACAATTGCAAGTATGGAAGAGTGTGATGATGTTACGAAGCAGATTAATCTGTTGCAGGATATCATCAATAACTTACGCGAAACCGCTAAAACAATCAACGAGGATGACGCTTTACCATCTCCAGATTTCAATTTCGATCCATCTTATTTAATTGCAGATGGTTCCTACGAGCAGATGGTTCAAACATCTAGTGCAGGTAAAAGTGAGGAAGAGCAATCGCTGATTCAGATACAATGCAATGCGAAATATAGTGAATTAGAACACCAAGTTCAATTACTTCAAGAGATTGCAGAGCTGCTTCGTCAATTACCGTTGAAACCAAGCGAACGGCAAGATGCGATGAGAGTGATCGAAAGCGCGCAAGCGAATCTATCGAGATTATTTCGCCTGAGGAGCGACACCAACCTTGACGGGTATTCTTCATTCATTTCAAATTATATTGTGTATTTTTTTTTTCATTTCAATTGATTTCATTGTAAGGTTAAGTCACGATGAAGCTTTAGATCACGCAGCGCAATTATCAAATGACATTTGCCGGAATCATGATTCCGATTTACGTGGGCAACTTCAATCGTTACTCGCAAATCTATCTGTGAATATCAGCAATGCAAGTGATCAATCGATGATAACGAGTTTGGAGAAGGATGAGGAGGAAAGGCTCGATCAGCGTATCAGCGAAATTGGTCTAGACGCAACTATACTGGAGCAGATCGAACGCGACGCGCAGGTGGCAATGCATAGCTACACCGACGATCTAGAATCCCGCCTTGCAAAGCTCCGGCTTGAAATGTTGCAAAAACGGTTGCGCGATTTTGACATTCAAGCCTGCGAAGCGCGCGATTTGCTAGCTGAGCATAAAAAGATCGAAGCGCAGGTTGACAGTGAATTAAACGCCGAGCGGCAGGTACAAAAGGAATCCCTCCGCGAGCGGGTCGCAGCGCGTAAGGCAGCCCGCCGTAAGGAAGCGCAAATTGCAAAAACGGTATCAACCATTCTATCCGAAACAAACAACGATATCAAGTCCTCAAACAACGAGGAGGAAAAGTCACGCGCACTCGCCAAGGCAATGAAACTAGTCTTCTCCCTCATGCGCAAGATCAACGATCTCAAAAAGATCCCGCCTATCAAATCAAAACGCGCCCGCCCAACCATCGACTCCACCGTGACAGAATACGAGCGAGTCCGCCTCATGCAATCCCATCTAGCAAACGTCGAGCGCCTGGACGAGGTCCTAGCACAAGAAAAATTAAAGCAGCAGCACGCATTGCGAGAGAAAGCCAAGGCCCGACGCCGGGCCAAATCGAATAAGAACAATTGAAATATTTAGTGGCAAAGATAATAAATTCAATGTACACGTACTAAAGAAGCACAGAATTTATTGAGAATACATACACCATAGAAATTTACACGTCGTGATGTAATGTTAATATGCAAGTGATCAATCATCGAACAAAAACATCTCCCACATATTTAAAAATGAAAAATTATTAACGTAAATCATATATTTGATTTGTTTTCACATCATCACATATGTTTTCATCATATTTCCGTCCCATCAGTCACCAAACCAGTCTATGAACAATCAAACCATGGTCAGCAAATCCCCGCCAGCGCGGAGCCGAGGGCTCAGCCCCCAGCAGGTTGTGAAGAAAAGGGATAATAGCAATGATGTTGAGGATTGGAAAACACACCGTGAAGCCCTCGAGCGGGAGGCCGACGATAGCAAAGTCCAGAAAAAAAAGATGAATTCGTTGTTGGAAAAGCACCGCGAGACGTTGAAGAAAATAGCATTAGAAAAGAAACAAAAGGATGAAGAGCAGAAGACATCCGAGGAGCGGAAAAAGCAGCGGCTTGACAAAGTTCGTAAAGCCGCTGGTATTGACAAGGTCAAAAGCCGTTTCACCGAAGGGCGGGTAGGTATGAACATGGGCGAAGCACAACCGAAGCAGCGCGCACCATCCACCCCACCCAAACCGCAGAAGCCAATTGAGGAAGAGGCACCGAAGACCAAACCGAAAATCTCAAATCTACTGCAGAAGCACAAGGAAACGTTGCAGAAGATCGCGCAGGAACAAAAGGAGAAGGCTGAACAGGCAAAAATTGAGGAGGAAAAGAAAAAGAAGAAGATCGAACGCGCACGCAAGGCGGCCGGTATTGAAATGGTGAAAACGCAACTAGCCAGCGGCACGCACTGCCAATGGCAGGGGAAGACTAAGGTTGATAAATTTATCGCACAGGTCAACAAGAACCGACCGCACTCGGGTCAGTCGGGTAGCACTCCTCGCTTCAGCTCAAACAGTAAAAACGCACCGCTGCAACGCCCCCGCCCGGAAAACGCACACCTTGCCCCGCTGCGTCGTGTGTCCACCAAACCTCTGCCGGAGATTGACGAGTCCTACGCCTCCAACATTCCGAGGCCCCGCGTTGTGCGTAGCCAATCCGTCATCCGTGAAGTATCCACCCCGGTAGCAGAACAACCTAAACCGCGCGCGCAAAGTCAAGCACCGACCCCAATCAAAAGGGATAAGTCGCCGGTAGTCGCCAAACGGGATAAATCGCCCATCAAAGAGAAAGATACTAGCAAATGGCAAGTTGTCAAAAACTCATTTCAAAAAGCGAGGGAGTGTCCAAAGGAGAAGAGCAACAGCGTGGTGTTAGACCGTATCGCAGGCGCGGATAAAAAAGACATCCGCGTGTACAAGGATTTCGACGAATGGAAAAAGGCTAAGGGCATCGAGACGCAGACCAAGGTCTTCAGCGTGGCGTCCGGCTTCCCATCGCTTAAAAAAGGTTTGCTCTCCCGCGGTTGGGTTGAAAACCCGGATGAGTCCTCCCCCTTTTGGGATCTCAAGTATTCCACCATGAAAAAGCACATCGGTGATTTTAACAAGCTCAATTCAGATCAAGCGTGCAACTACTTCAACCGCAGTGCCGAAATCGTAACGAAAATTGGCCTCATGAACAACCTCCGCAACGCATCCACCATTACAAATCCAACCATGGACGTCGACGATTTCTTCCCTTCAACCTACGACCTGACATCCAATCTCGAGGTCAACCTCTTCGCAAACCATTTCAAATTCAATCAAGTACTCTGCGTGCTGAAACGCGTAGCCAGCGGCAGCAAATTCCCCGAACCGATCATCGACCTGTGCGTACACATCCTCAAACGACACACCCAACCTGTCGATGAAAAGCTCGATAGCAACCACGACCATGAAGACTCAATCGTGACCGACGAGGAATGGGAGATATTACGATTAGTCGACGTTCGCAGGCCGAACAAGCATATGCCCGCGTATTCAACCAAGGGCGAACGCCCAAAACGGAAGAAGGATGACCCCTTCATCCCGGTCGAACGTCAATGGAACCAAAATAAAGATTTCGCACCCAAGCAAAAAATGGTATCCGAACTCCTATCCACCTTCGAACCCACCCACCCGCAATACTTCATGGAAGGGGATAAAAACGTATGGATCCTAAAACCAGCAGGTATGTCCCGCGGCAGAGGCATCTTCCTCGCCGACCACCTCGACCACATTCTAGATTTCGTCAAAACCGGGCAAACGCAATGGATCATACAAAAGTATCTAGAGAACCCACAAATCGTTGAAGGCAAGAAATTTGACATTCGCCAATGGGTCCTCGTAACCTCTTTCTCCCCGCTAGCTGTCTGGTTCTACGACAATTCCTACCTCCGATTCAGTTGGGAGGATTACGACGTGAAAACGCTTGGCGATCGCATGAAGCATCTAACCAACTACTCCGTTATCAAGCACGCCGATGAATTTGAAGAGAACCGCGATGACACCATGTGGCATTGTGACCGGTACGCCGAGTATCTAAACGACCTCGATGAAGACGGTGAAAACAATGAGGATGAAGAAGACATCGACCGTTGGGAGAATATCCAGAACCAAATGAAGAAAATCGTATACAGCACCATGCAATGTGTAAGCGACAAAGTGGAAGGTCGTAACATGTCCTTTGAATTCTATGGCTTCGATTTCATGGTTGATGAGAAGCAAAAAGTTTGGTTACTAGAGGTTAATTCATCGCCAGATCTTTCGTATTCTACCAGTACAACGAAGGAATTGGTAAAAGAGGTGTTGACTGACCTTGTGAAGGTGGTTGTGGATGTAGAGGGTTTTGGTACCAAAAGGAAGAAGCGTAGCTGGGGCAAGAAGAAGCACAAGAGCGGCGCATTTGAGTACGTGTCTTCATTTGTTTTGTTTTTCCAAAAAGTGCAAATTCTTCGGGTTTCAACCGATGCAATTTGGACATCAAAAATCGCATCGGTTGAAACCCGAAGAATTTGCACTTTTTGAGTTTCAAAACGTGTTTAATGTATCGATTCTTTGACATTTAAGGTTGCTGCACCCCGATCAGAGACGGAAAGAGCAAAACATGGAAGTCAAATCGGGGTTCAATCTACCGCTCTCCGGTGAGAAGATGCAAATCAAACGCCCGCCAAAGAACATCAAGCCCAGCAACTTCTCCTACCTTGATTCAAACTACGAGATCGTTCCATCCATCGACCAAAATACAATTGAAGAGAAAGACGATTCCCCCATCCAAGACATCATCGAAAAGACGCTTGAACGAAGGGACTCGATCAACTCAGTCCACAGTCAAATCGCGGAGAAGATTAGAGAGTTCCACCAGCATAATCAGAAGACCAAACGCGTACTGGTTGAGGCGAGCAATTATAGCGAGGAGAATCAAGAGGAGCAAGAATTAGAAGATGGTGATCAAAATTTTACTGATGAGAATCAAGAGGAGGGAGAAGTGGAAGTTGAGGATGATGAGAATAGTGATGCGGGATCGAGCTTTTATCAGTGAGGATCAAACATTTTATGTTTTTTGATGTGGGTTTAATTTTTTCGTTCATTTCATACTGATGATCTTGTAGTTGTGATCTGTCATAAATATAAATTTATTT